>Ga0209290_1000028_pt1 | contig 156665 bp, 120 predicted proteins | sample EN1Hudsemesocosm_2_FD_184632 | JGI IMG/M metagenome (GOLD analysis project Ga0209290, IMG submission 184632) | Methane-oxidizing microbial communities from mesocosms in the Hudson Canyon - EN10B Hudson Canyon (SPAdes) (version 2) | ecosystem: Environmental > Aquatic > Marine > Cold seeps...
TAACTGCGCTGTCTTCATCCACGGAAACAGCATCCGCATTCGCCACTGGGCCATCGTTCACTGCATTCACAGTGACCGAAACGGTGGCGCTTGCAGTACCGCCATTACCATCGGATATTTCATAGCTAATGGTGTCTGAACCATTGAAGTTGGCATTGGGTGTGTAGTCTAAGCTGCCATCGACATTGATGGTGACCGAACCGTTTGCCGCAGATGCGGTGGTCACGGAGAGGGTGTCGCCGTCTAAATCGCTGTCGTTTGCCAGTACATCGACGGTGACAATGCCGTCTTCATCCACGGAAACTGAATCTGCATTGGCGACTGGGCCATCGTTCACTGCATTCACGGTCACAGAAACAGACGCTGTTGCAGTGCCGCCGTTACCATCGGAAATTTCGTACGAAATGGTGTCTGAACCATTGAAATTGGCATTCGGTGTGTAGTCCAAAGTACCATCGACATTGATGGTCACTGAACCGTTCGTGGCCGTTGCAGATGAAACAGTTAAAGTATCGCCGTCTAAATCGCTATCGTTTGCCAGTACATCGACGGTGACAATACTGTCTTCATCCACAGAAACAGCATCCGCATTCGCCGCTGGGCCATCGTTGATCGCATTCACAGTGACTGAAACAGACGCTGTTGCAGTGCCGCCGTTACCATCGGTAATTTCATAGCTGATGGTGTCTGAACCATTGAAGTTGGCATTGGGTGTGTAGTCTAAGCTGCCATCGACATTGATGGTGACCGAACCGTTTGCTGCAGATGCGGTGGTCACGGAGAGAGTATCGCCGTCTAAATCGCTATCGTTTGCCAGTACATCGATGTTAACCGCGCTGTCTTCATCCACGGAAACAGCATCTGCATTGGCGACTGGGCCATCGTTCACTGCATTTACAGTGACTGAAACGGTTGCTGTTGCAGTGCCGCCATTACCATCGGTAATTTCATAGCTAATGGTATCGCTACCATTGAAGTTGGCATTGGGTGTGTAGTCTAAGCTGCCATCGACATTGATGGTCACTGAACCGTTTGCCGCAGAAGCCGTCGTGACGGAGAGGGTATCGCCATCTAAGTCCGTATCGTTCGCGAGTACATCGATGTTAACTGCGCTGTCTTCATCCACGGAAACAGCATCCGCATTCGCCACTGGGCCATCGTTCACTGCATTCACGGTCACAGAAACAGACGCTGTTGCAGTGCCGCCGTTACCATCGGTAATTTCATAGCTGATGGTGTCTGAACCATTGAAGTTGGCATTGGGTGTGTAGTCTAAGGTGCCATCGACATTGATGGTCACTGAACCGTTTGCCGCAGAAGCGGTGGTCACGGAGAGGGTATCACCATCTAAGTCCGTATCGTTCGCGAGTACATCGATGTTAACCGCGCTGTCTTCATTCACGGAAATCGTGTCGTTATTAGCAACCGGATTAGTGTTTGTATCAGGCGTGCTCGGATCAATGTCCTTGTCGTCAAAACTAAATAACTCTACATTGCGAACGAAGTCGACATCGCCTGTAGATACATGGCTGACTTCATATTCATTCGTGCCAACTTCAGTGATGATATAATCAGCGCGATTGCCTGCAAAAACGGCAACATCGCTTCCAGTTCCACCGTCTATATAATCTTCGCCCGCGCCAGCATTGATGGTATCGTTATCTGCGCCAGCATGAATCCAGTCATTACCGTCGCCACCATCGATGGTATCGCTGCCATAACCCGTAATAATGGCATCACTGCCTGAACCGCCATCAACGGTGTCATCACCGTCACCAGACAATATAACGTCGTGGCCGGTGCCGCCATCGATAGTGTCATTACCTTCGCCGCTGACGATAATATCATTACCTGCATTTCCAGATATGATATCGTCACCTGTACCTGTGATGATGACGTCGTGTCCGTTATTACCTATAGCGGTATCATGACCAGAGCCTGTTATGATGACATCATTTCCACCGTCACCTTCTGCTACGTCATTTCCGCTACCTGTAGTGATAAGATCATTACCAGAACCGCCTGTAGCGATATCATCACCAGAGCCCGTATCAATTACATCGTTACCGCTACCGCCATTTGCTATGTCGTCACCCGAACCCGTGATGATTAGATCGTTACCAGAACCGCCATTTGCTATGTCGTCACCTGAGCCTGTTATCAGTATGTCATTACCCGATCCACCGTTAACGGTGTCATCACCACTACCGCTGATAAGGATGTCACTACCTGAACCGCCATTTATAACGTCATCGCCAGATCCAGATATAATAATGTCGCTACCACGACCGCCGTTGATGGTGTCATCTCCAGCTCCACTGATAACAAAATCATTACCGCCTCCGGCATTGATTTCATCATCGCTTGCACCAGAAATTATAAAATTACTTTTATTGTTACCATCAATCGTTTGGTCGGACATGTTGCTACTCCCTACATCAGCAAGTTTTGACTTAAGTCTGTTAAAGTTACGGCTCGAAGTGAAATATTATCTTTTTGTAATTTATATTGAGGAGATGCTACAAAACTATGCTAACGAAAACATTATTAGATTTTTTTGTTGTGATAGGTTTCACTGAAAAACAGGAAATTTTGGCTTAAGTGTTGGTTTTTTTTACACATTCTTCGTACTTTTAATTCGACTTTAGCAGAGGAGGATAGATGGTATATATCTTAGGATGGAAGCTTAAATTACAGGCGAGAGCAGAACATGATGTATTGTGAGGAAGATACCTGCCCAATAAGAATTGCAACAATAATGAGTTTAAAGTAGGGCAGGTTCGTTTGAATAGATGGCATCATTTATTAGAATTTAAACTGCGAAATAAGGCTGTTGAGTTGCTTCACAGACTGGCTTACTTCTTTACTTGATTGTTTAGTTTCTTCAGTGGATATCACCAGGCCATTTGTCCGTTGATCTATCTCCACGACATTTTGCGCTAACACATTAGATACTGAAGACTGTTCTTCAACTGCACTGGCGATTTGGTGATTCATATCATCAATCTCTAGCATTGCTCCATCAATTTTATTTAAAGCTTCGCCTGCTTCCGAGATAAGTGATACGCATTCAGTAGTGCTTTGCTGACTAATATTGGCAACGTCTACGGCACTATCAACGCCTTCGTGTAGTTGCTCAATCATCCTGTCTATTTCTTCCGTAGACTGTTGAGTCTTGCTGGCCAGGTTACGCACTTCATCTGCTACAACCGCAAAACCACGCCCTTGTTCACCTGCTCGTGCGGCTTCGATTGCGGCATTCAGGGCTAGGAGGTTTGTTTGTTCTGCAATGCTGCGGATCACATCAATGACATTACTAATTTCATCGCTGTCTTTTTGTAGCTTTTGTAATACGGTGACTGATCGACCGACATCTTCGTTTAAACTCCCAATTGCCTGAATACTCTGGTTTACAATGTTTGTGCCAGCGGATGAGCTCTCCCTTGCATCGCCCGCCAGAGACGCTGCAGTTGCAGCACCGGATGAGACTTCATGGAATGAAGCTGACATCTCAGTTATCGCAGAAGATAGTTGTTCGATTTGCATTTTTTGTTCATCAATACCTTGGTGTGCATCAGATGAAACATGAGCTAATTTGTCGACAGAATTATCAAGTGACCCTGATACTTGAGCCAGCTCCATGATGGTTTCTTGTAATTTACCAATAAAGATATTGAACCAAGCGGCCACGCGCCCGATTTCATCTTCACTTTTGAATTCAAGTCGCATGGTGAGGTCTCCTTCACCTTCTGCAACATCCTGAAAAGCTGATGATAACTGGCTTAAGGGCTTGCTTATTGTTTGCTTGAAGATCAATGCGACGAGAGCGAGTATCACAGTAAATAATACAACCAAACCAAGGCTGATAACTTTGCTAAGCGCTTGCCCGCTCTCAATGACAGAACCAATCGGCACATTAATCTCTAAAATGCCACGTACATCTCCTAGCTTCCAATCTGTTTTTGGGCTGTCAGCACGCGCGTTATGACAATTTACACAAGCGTCGCTTACCATCTTATCTGCGATGGCAACTCGAACAGTCGGTTCGCCTTTATACTCTTGTGTAACTGAAAAGCTGGTTTCTGGGTTTGCTGAAATCGTTTCCCAGGCTTGTTGCCCAAAACTATCCAAAGATCGATTAGCACGATTAGGAAAAGGGAATCCGGAGTATAACTTCATCAAAGTGCCTTCTTTTTCCAGTTCGGTACTTAAATCGTGAATCATAGAGGCTGGTAAGGGAATGGAATCTTTTTCTGACTTATGATTAATGGAGGGCTTCATCGCGCCATTTGCGAGCACTTTTTTGACGATGTTGTTGGTGTAGTAGCTACGTAATATTTTGAATTGTTTAGCCGAGCGCTCTGCATCCTGAATGGCTGCATTAGTCGCATTTGACTCAATAAGTGAAGGTAACCAGAAAGAAAGAAATAATATGGCAGCAATAAAGACCAAGCTTGCTGGAATAAACAACTTGAAAAATAATGAACTTCTCATACCGCCTCCGTCTTTTGGCTGTGGCACTAAATCAGTCTGTACTCTTAAATATAGTTTATAAAACTACTTTTGGTTAAAAAGTAGTCAATAGTTGTGCCGGACTCTTTGTATGTGATCTCGTCAGCTTATTTCGTTTCAAACAATATTATTAAAAAGGCCTCAAAGGTAAACCTGGAACTATAAGACTGAAGTAAGGGACGGATGAGAATAAAGTTCTTGGCACCAGGGGGAATTTTGGCGCCAAGTTTTAGTAGTAACTATGCTCTAAGAGTAGTTATGTTCTAAGAGTAGTTATAGATTTATATTTGATCGATTACCCAATCACGATTACTGAGTAACATTTGAAACTCTTTCTTTTGCATATGGTAAAGGTGATGTAGTTTTTCCGGTACATCACTCAGCTGAAAACTTTCAACTTTATTGACGGCCAGAAAAGAATTAATCGTAGACAGCATGTTTCCAAACATCGTGTTATGGCTAGATTTTTTTTCAACTAACTCTTTTTCTGTTTGAATGCTACTTACTTGAAAATATTCGAATAACTTTATGCTCGGCGCATTTTCTTGAAAGAATAAATTCTGGGGCATCAGTTTAAAATGTCTTACGCCATTAACATCATTTTGTTGGATTGGATATTGAGTGGCGATCAAGCCTAGTACTTTTTTCTGCAGTTCATTATTCACTGCTTGTATAACCCGAACGGAGTAGTCGATGAAATGAACCCCGGTAGGATCAAAATAGTTATAGATAATCGCCTGGTTTAGCATATCTTTTTTAGAATAATTTATAAAAATTTGCTCACCCGCTTGATAATCAACACCCGTTACATGTCCAATTTTTTCATTGAGTAAATTCTTTAAATTTAGGCCTTTTCTGTCAGAGTGATTGAATAAGTCTAATACTGGGACAAAGCCATTTTGCCCCCAAGAACGGCTGAAACTATTTAGTACGGTTTGAATTATGTCGTTTTCATTCAGCTCAGGGTCAAGCGCTTGAATGTGCTGTTTGGCAGTATCCACGACATGTTTTGATTCTAGTATCAATTTATACAATACCGGATTTAGGTCCTCTATAAACTTAAGCTCTTCATTAGAAAAGAAATAGAAACTATGCGAATGAAGTGCTTCAATGGATTCGAATGAGGCAACACAGCCAAAATAAGCTGAAGCTTTACCTTTGGAAAGCTCTATAGCTGCCGCATGGCATCTTTTGATCGTTTCCGGTGTTCCATTGGGGTAGTTAACGTCCGTTCGATTAGGAATTAATTTTTTTTTCGGGAAAGACGCAATAACGGTATCTTTAGGAATGTTTTCCTTGGCATACATGCCATAAACACCGTTGACTTGTTTTCTTTCGATGCGTGAATCTATATTCAGGCCATGGTTTAAAGCCCAGGCTAAACAGTTCTCATATTTTTGCATATCCAACAGACAATACCTCCACTTAAAAGCTTTCTATACTGGAAAATCATGCGCAATAAATTGCATAGGAGGGATTATGGTGAGGGGGTATTTCTAGAACAACACTAAATATGGGATAGTTCTTTTCAAGAATGAAAATTGTTTTTTAGGATATCGCATGGTAGGCGGCTTACAGCTGTTTTTAGTATTTGATTGAAAGCTTCGTAAGGTGTTGAATTATAGGTGTAATTTAATGTTTTGGCGTGGTTGTTTGGCTATAAGAGTGACTGGAAATATTCTGGTTTATATGAGTGCTCAGGGTCGATGCATGATGGGATAGAGTGTTCCAAAGTGAGTCATTTCTTTTAAGAATAAGGCACTATCATTTTCAATTATATTGGCTCTGTTTGTACTTTCTAGGTGATACAGGTCTTAAAGATAATCAGGTTGATAAGACAAAGCTTAGCAACGCTATTTAAACTAAAAACCAGCCAATGTCTTGGCTGGTTTTTAGTTTGAACTGAGTAGTCGACGGGCTTTAAGCTACCTTTACAAACTCTTTCGAATTTGCATTTTCTTGGTTGGCTAAATATTCATTATATGTGCCTTGGAAATCAATGACTTTCTGTTCTTTGATTTCGATAACGCGGGTTGCGAGAGATGATACAAATTCTCTATCGTGGCTGACAAAAATTAGCGTGCCATCAAACAGTTTTAAGGCATCATTTAAGGCTTCGATGGCTTCCATATCCATGTGGTTAGTCGGTTCATCCATGATTAATACATTGATATCCATCATCATAAGCTTGCCAAATAGCAGCCTGTTTTTTTCACCACCCGAGCAAACTTTCGCTTTTTTATTGATGTCATCCTCAGTGAATAACATTCGGCCTAACATGCCGCGCACCATTAAATCGTTATGTTTTGCGGTGCGCCATTGTGACATCCATTCAAACAGGTTCAGGTCAGAGTCAAAGTCAGCCGTGCTGTCTTGAGGGCAATAGCCGAAAGAGGCATTTTCTGCCCACTTTATTTCACCCTTGTTGGCGTTGATCTCGTCTACCAAGCAGCGTAAGAAGGTGGTTTTTCCAACACCATTTTCTCCGATAACAGCAAGGCGTGCGCCGGCTTCTAATATCAGGTTACCTTTTGAAAATAAATTACCTTCTTCAAAACCGTGAGCCAGATCTTCAAGGGTAAGGGCTTGGCGATGTAGCTTTTTATCTTGCTTGAAACTGATGGAGGGGGTCATGCGACTCGATGACTTAACTTCATCCAGCTTTATTTTATCCATCTTTTTAGCGCGTGAACTGGCTTGCTTGGCTTTTGAAGCATTCGCAGAAAAGCGGTTAACAAAGGCCTGAAGCTCATCTATTTCAGCGCTCTTTTTAGCGTTTTCTGCGTGTAGTTGTTCACGGATCAAGGTGGATGCAGCAGTGAAGGCCTCGTAATTACCCGGGTAAATACGTAATTCGCCGTAATCGATATCGGCCATATGGGTACAGACGGAGTTTAGGAAATGTCTGTCATGCGAAATAATGATCATGGTGCATTTGCGCTCATTGAGCACAGTGGCTAGCCAGTTGATGGTATGGATGTCGAGGTTGTTGGTCGGCTCATCCAGTAAAAGTATATCTGGATTAGCAAATAGTGCCTGCGCGAGTAATACCCGTAATTTCCAACCAGGAGCAACTTGTGCCATAAGGCCGAAATGGAATTCTTCTTCAATACCGGCGGACAATAATATTTCACCTGCGCGGCTTTCTGCACTGTAACCGTCCATTTCAGCAAACTGGACTTCAAGGTCAGCGACTTTCATGCCGTCATCTTCTGACATGTGCGGTAGAGCATAAATGCGATCACGCTCTTGCTTTACCTTCCACAGCTCAACATCACCCATGATAACGGCATCAATTACACTGTATTCTTCAAAGGCGAATTGATCCTGACTCAGCGTACCGACTTTTTGTCCGGGTGTAATAGAATAATTGCCTGAGGTAGGGGCTAGTTCGCCACTCAGAATCTTCATGAAGGTTGACTTACCACAACCATTAGCACCGATAAGACCATAGCGGTTGCCGTTACCAAATTTAGCTGAAATGTTTTCAAACAAAGGCTCAGCGCCAAACTGCATGGTGATGTTCGCGGTAGATATCAAAGATGTATTCCCAGAAGTATGCAAATAAAAAAGTGAACCAAGGCCGCTGACTAAAGCTTTAAGCATGAGTGGGCGAATAAGGTGTACACAAGGGGGGCGCACTATAAAGACTTGAGGGTGGAAAGTCGAGCGCGATTGACTATTAATTGCACAGTTTTACATTGCTTTTAGGGTCTTCGATGAAGGCTTTTTACTTTGATATAACTTTAGTAGGCCGTTTATTTCAATTTATCTAGAACACTTGACCTTCTAGTCACTGTAAGCTTTACAGTGACATTACTTAATACATCTTTAGTGTTTTACAGAGAAAGGTGTTTTACATACAGAGGTGTTTTACAAAGCGAGGTCGATTAAAGGTGAATACAATGAATAAGCAGCTATTAACTGAAGGAACGGACATTCTGGATTATAAACATCCAAAAATTCAAGCGCTTATAAGGGCGAAGAACTGGTTAGATCTCGACGAGTTTGGGCGTATAGGTGCGGTGTATACCTACGTAAAGGACGATATTAAATTTGGCTATAACCGAAGCGATGATATCAAAGCGAGTGAAGTACTGGCGGATGGTTATGGACAGTGTAATACCAAAGGTAACTTGCTCATGGCTTTGCTGCGGGGGATGAATATACCGACTCGCTTCCATGGCTTTACGATTGATAAGTTTCTGCAGAAGGGGGCGATTCCAAGCTCGCTTTATTGGCTGACTCCCCAATACATTATTCATAGCTGGGTAGAAATATTTTATCAAGGGCGCTGGCTAAATCTGGAGGGTTTTATCTTGGATCAAGCTTACTTGAGTGCCGTACAGAAAAAGTTTTCATCGAAAAAAGATTCCTTCTGTGGTTATGGTATCGCGACGACTTGTCTTTCAGATCCTGGGGTAGAGTGGAAGGGCGAAGATACCTATATCCAAAAAGAAGGTATACATGATGACTTTGGGGTGTTTGACTCACCAGATCAATTTTATCGTAAATATGGAACTAACTTATCAGGTTTGAAACGTTGGCTGTACGTGAATGTCCTACGTCACTGGATCAATAAAAATGTGGCACGTTTAAGGACGGCGAGATGAAATTGAAAGCGAAAATTTCAAGTGTATTTAATACTCCTGCGCACAGAGCCTGGTCAGCGGTAAAAGAAAGTCGTACCTTAATTTTTGTCACGAAAGGCGTACTTGGTTTTGAAGGGCGAGTAGGGGTTGAAGAGAGGAAAGGAATTGGCAGTCGCTGCAACTTTCCTAAAACGTGGGTCGAGGGGAGGATAGAGTCTACGAAATTACGATTTTTTGGTGTTATTCCTGGTTGGCAGCATCAGCTTTATTTCAAAGAAATCTGTGATGAAACGTTTCAACAGACCAGCGAAGAAAGGGGTGGTTTGATCCAACAGTGGAATCACGTGATCAAAGTTGACAGTCTAGATGCAGAGTCTTGCCGCTACTCTGATGAAATCGAGATAGACGCGGGCCTGCTTACGCCTATGGTTTGGTTTTATGCGCATCTTTTTTATCGTTACCGGCAGTGGCGCTGGAAGAAAATGATTAAACTAAATTATCAGTTGGATTAAGTTGGATATGCTAAGTGTATCTATGAACTCAAGATTGTTGCGAAGTCTGCGGAATAAACTAACCTGTCATTATCTGTTGTCGTTATTAATTTAATACATATAAGCCAATATCAAGCAGGGTAGATCCATGTTGTCTCAAACTCGTTTTATATATTTTGTTCTTCTTATGAGTAATTTAGCTTTACTGTCTGCCTGCTCAGATCAATTAGCGTATGAGGAAGGGGCGGATCAATCTGGTCATACCTCCGCGACACCTGCCACGACTGCGGCTAATAATGCTGTGCTGAATACCTTACCTTTTGCCGATGTAAGCGATTTTGACGATGCAAGGCGTGGTTTGTTGGCGACCCCAGATAATTTAAAGGTAGGAAGTAAAAGTAATACTAGTGATGTCTGGAATATGTCCGACTATGCCTTTATTCAATATCAAGGAGCTAAAGGCAATGCACCTGCGAGTGTTAATCCGAGTTTATGGCGACAGGCCGCGCTGAATAATATTCATGGCTTATTTGAGGTAAGCAAAGGTATTTATCAGCTGCGAGGCTTTGACCTGGCGAACATGACTATTATAGAAGGCAAGAGTGGCTGGATTATTGTTGACCCTTTAACGTCTTATGAAACCGCTGAGGCCGCGCTGCTTTTTGCTCAAAGTAAACTGGGTGTCAAAGCGATAAAGGCGATTCTATTTACCCATAGCCACATTGATCACTTTGGGGGTGTACAGGGTATTTTGTCTCATATGAGTGCTGAAGAAAAAGCCAGTGTCAGAATTATCGCCCCCGAGGGTTTCGTTGAAGAAGCAAGCAGTGAAAATATCATTGCTGGAACGGTGATGAGTCGGCGTGCGATGTTTATGTATGGTAAACGCTTGGCAAGATCTGAGCGGGGGCATATTGGTTCAGGGCTTGGAAAAGGGCCTGCTTTTGGCTCATTCGGCATGGCTTTACCCACTGAATTTATAGATGCTACGCCTACCACGCTTGAGATTGATGATGTGCCTTTTGTGTTTCAGAATGTACCCGGCTCAGAAGCACCGGCGGAATTCACCTTCTACCTGCCTGACCATAAGGCATTTTGTGGTGCTGAATTGGTGTCTCGAAATATGCATAATTTATATACCTTACGGGGTGCTAAAGTTAGAAATGCGCTGCAATGGAGTCGTTATATCGAGGAAGCCAAAACGCTATTCTCTGATGCGGATGTTTACTTCGGTAGCCACCATTGGCCACTTTGGGGCAAGGCGCGTATTCATGAATTTTTAAGTAAGCAGCGTGATACCTATAAGTATATTCATGACCAGACGGTGCGCTTAATGAATGCAGGTTTTACGCCGAACGAAATTGCTGATCAGATCGAATTACCTGAAAGCTTACGGGCTAACTTCTCAACGCGAGGTTATTACGGCACGCTTAAGCATAATTCGAAGGCAGTGTATCAAGCCTACATGGGGTGGTTTAATGCTAACCCCGCTACCCTGGACCCGCTACCAGAACCCGAAGCAGCAAAGCGCTATGTTGACATGATGGGCGGGGTACAGACTGTCATAGATAAAACCCGGACTTTATTCGATCAAGCGAATCAGGCTCCTGTCGAGCAGGTCAATAAAGAGTATCGCTGGATAGCGCAAGTGCTCAACAAGGTGGTGTATGCTGCGCCTGAAAATAAAGAGGCGAAAGCGCTCTTAGCCAAGACCTATGACCAATTAGCCTATCAGGCGGAGTCAGCGCCATGGCGTGATTTTTATCTGACGGGGGCGTTTGAACTGAGAAAAGGGCCACCTGAAGAGGGTATTAACCCAGCGATTATGAAAGAGGTCTTGTTATATACACCGCTCGAAAAATTCTTTGAATCTATGGCCGTGAATTTAAATGGGCCAGATGCTGAGGGTGAAAATATATCACTTAAATTAATTTTTACAGATCTGGGGAAATCGTATCGTTTAATACTGGCTAATTCTGTACTTCGATATGAAAGTTTAAATGGGCAAAGTGTTAATGAAAACAGTGCTGATGAAAACAACGAGGCAGATGCCACTCTGAGTTTAACGCACCCATTATTTATCGATATTATCGTGGGGGATGCCGGGCTAAAAGATACCTTGTTTAGCGATGACCTAAGCCTTGAAGGCAGTAAGCTGGATTTGATTCGCTTCTTTTCTTTAATTGAAAAGCCTCAAGGTACTTTCAATATCGTCGTACCCTAATATAAAATATACTTTATGACTAGATAGTTGAACTAACTAGTCATAAAAGAACCAGTCTTACCAAGTCGTTAGCTAAAAGCCTGCTTATCACATGCTTGAGCATATTCTTCAGCGAGTTGTTCCACCAATTCTGACATGGGTTTTATGTCTTGAATACCCGCTATACCATGGCCAGCGCTCCAGATATCTTTCCATGCATTGGTGTCCCCTAGATCCAAATCAACAGACGATTTTCCTACATGGCTGTTGAGGTCAATACCTGCTTTTTTGATAGAAGGCTTAAGATAGTTACAATTGACACCCGTAAAGGTATCAGTGTAAATAATATCTTTGATTTGAGACTCGACTAACATGTCTTTATATTCCGGATCGACTTCCGCTTCCTGAGTCGCAATGAAACGCGTCCCCATATAGGCAAAATCTGCACCTAATGTTTCAGCTGCACGTATACCGAAGCCATCATTGATTGCTCCGGCTAAGGCAAGTGGGCCATCCCAAAACTCGCGAATTTGTCTGACTAAGGCAAAGGGGTTGCTTGTACCGCCATGACCACCTGCACCCGCGGTGACAATAATAATGCCATCGACACCGGCAGCGATGGCCTTTTTAGCATGCTCAGCATAGATAACATCATGAAAGACTAAACCTCCCCATGTATGTACTTCTTCAACTACTTCAGTAGGGTTTCCCTGACTGGTGATGACAAGCGGCACTTTATGTTTTTTGACGAGTTCACGATCCGCTTTAAGGCGGGAGTTGGATGGGTGCACCACCTGATTAACCGCAAAAGGTGCAACAGGTTTGTCTGGGTTTTCGGCTGCGAATGCTTCCAGCTCAGAAGTGATTTCTTCGAGCCATTGATCTAGCATCGCTTGTGGTCGTGTATTTAAAGCCGGAAAAGAGCCGACAATACCATTTTTACAGGCATTGATCACCAGCTTAGGGCTCGATACCAAGAACATCGGTGCACAAATCACCGGTAGGCGTAGTCGACCTTTAAATAACTCAGGAATAGGCATTTTCTATCTCCTTTTAGGCAAAATGCCCATAAATTTAGCAATAATTCCTAGCATCATTTCATCGCTGCCTCCTGCGATAGAAAGAATGCGCGTATCACGATATGCACGCGAAGCGGGATTGTCCCACATAAACCCCATACCGCCCCAGTATTGTAGGCAACAATCAGTTAATTCCCGCCATAAGCGGCCAGTTTTTAATTTGGCCATAGAAGCCAACTTGGTCGCATCCTCACCATTAATATGTAGTTGGCAGGCTTGCCAGGTGAGCGCTCGTAAGGCTTCGACTTCAGTTTGAAGTTCAGCCAATTTGAAGTGAACGACTTGATTGTTGAGAATGGGTTGCCCGAAAGTCTGCCGGTCTCGACACCAATCAATCGTATCGTTAATGATTCTTTCCATACCTTTCAAGGCACTCGCTGCAGCATACATTCGTTCTTCTTGAAATTGCATCATTTGAATGGCAAAGCCCTGGTTCTCATCGCCAATCCGAAAACGCTTTGGTACACGGACATTATCAAAAAATATTTGGCCGGTATCGCTGGCTCGCATGCCCATTTTATCTAAGGGCTTGGAAACACTAATACCTTCGGAATTCAGCGGGACGATAATAAGTGATTTATTGGCATGAACAGGACCATCGCCTGTATTTGCTAGCAAACAGACAAAGTCTCCTTGAGTCGCATTGGTGATCCACATTTTGCTGCCATTGATGATGTAGTCATCACCATCGCTTTTAGCGCTAGTCTTTAAACCCGCTACGTCAGATCCAGCCCCAGGTTCACTAACACCAATGCAGGCTACCATGTCCCCTGCAATAGCTGGTGCCAAGAACTCTTGCTTTAATGCGTCACTGCCAAAACGAGCGAGAGCAGGCGTCGCCATGTCTGTTTGTACGCCGATTGCCATAGGGATAGATCCGCCATAAGCCCGGCCAATTTCCTCTGCAAATACCAGGTTGTAACTGTAATCTAAACCAGAACCGCCAAATGCGTCGGGTTTATGAATGCCTAATAAACCTAGATCTCCCATTTTTTTAAACAATTGGTGCAATGGGGCTTTACCAGCTTGCTCCCATTCATTGACATAAGGGTCCATTTCTTGATCTACAAAATCTCTGACTGTTTTTCTTAAGGCTTCATGTTCAGGTGTGAACAGCATGGTCAACTCTCTTTCGGGTAAAGTGAATAATCTATGATTTTTGTGTTGGCAATAAATCATTTTAGGACGAGTTTTGATGTGGAGCTAAGGCAGCTTAGGTCTAATTTATGGTCATAAGGGCCAAAATGGTAAATAATGCCTTTTATACTTAAGGTTTTTACTTGGATGCACTGCCATGACTATTAAACATGTCACCCTCTACGCATGCGAAAATTCAATGGGTTTAAGCTTGGGGCTTACTCAAGATGTATTTGCCTTCGCGTCAATCTTGCAAGAGAAAATTTTAAAAAGCCCTATAGAAATATCCGTAGTGACTTTGGATGGACAGGCCATTTCTTCGTTTAGTGGCTTAATGGTCAGTGCGGATTGTGCGCTTGATGAGGTAGAAAATACTGACCTGGTCATTCTTCATGGTATTTGGGGCGACTTGGATGAGTTGCTCGTTCAACAAGCTCCGTTATATGAAAAACTACGGTATTGGCATGAGCAAGCAATCCCTATTATGGCGGCTACAACGGCCTCATTTCTATTAGCTGAAGCGGGTCTCTTGGATGATCGTATCAGTACGACACACTGGCATAAGCAAAAAGAGTTTGCTGAACGTTACCCACAAGTTGATGTCAGGCCTGAACGTTTTGTTACAGCCACAGGTGAACTGTATTGTTCTGCCGGGATGAATGCTGCAATGGAAATTATGGTGCATCTCTTGGCCAGGTTATCTTGCCCGGAAGTGGCTCAAAAGGTTGAAGATGCATTTCTAGTGGATTTCAAGCGGGGTTACTCGAACGACTTTATCTCAGTAGGTCAACAAACCTATCATCAAGATGATGCAATTTTGGCTATTCAACAATGGCTAGAAATTCATTTTGCTGAAACTCTCACGCTTGCTCAGTTAGCAGAGCGTGCACATATGAGCTTACGGACATTTAAGCGACGTTTCAAAGTTGCGACGGATGATACGCCTTTGAGCTATATTCAGCATTTAAGAATTGAACAGGGGAGAGAGCTGTTAAAACATAGCAACAAAAGCATTGCAGAGATCTCATGGCAAGTTGGTTATGAAGACCCCGGGCATTTTAATCGTTTGTTCAAGCGCCAGTATGGGCAGAGCCCAGCACAATGGCGCAAATAACTTATTTGGCTACATTAATTGGTAGCATGGCTATTCGTTGTTTGTTTTTTCAGGCTTTTATTGAGAATCATAAAACCAAAAATGCCTGAGAATACGGAGCCTAAAATAATGCCTAGGCGTTCATCAAATACTCTATCGACACCCGACGCTTCAAATGCGAGCGAGCCTATAAATAGACTCATCGTAAAACCAATGCCGCATAAGGCAGCAGTGCCATACAAACTCATCCAATTCATGCCTTTTGGTAGCTCGCAAAATTTTAATTTAATGGCTAACCAGCAAAGGCCAAATATACCGATTTGCTTGCCTAAAAAAAGACCGAGCCCAATACCTAATGGTACGCCATGAACTAGTTGTTCAATGCCGACGCCCTGAAGGCTAATCCCTGCGTTTGCAAAAGCAAAAACCGGTAAAATAAAGAAGGCGACGACGGAGTGTAAATCGTGTTCCAAATCACTCAGAGGTGAGAAATTAGGGTCTTCATTTGACTTCATGGGAATAAACATCGCTAACACGACACCTGCCAAGGTGGCATGCACGCCTGACTTTAAGGTGGCGACCCACATAACAATGCCAACAAATATGTAGGCGCTTTTCGATATTACATTACGCTTATTCATAATGAATAACAGCGGGATACAACTGGCGACCACAATTAAGGCGCTGAATGACATTTGTTCAGTATAGAAAAAGGCAATAATAAGAATGGCACCAATGTCATCAAAGATCGCGAGAGAGGTCAGGAATATTTTTAAGGATGTGGGTACCCGTGAACCAAGTAGTGTCAGCGCACCCAAGGCAAATGCAATATCGGTTGCGGCGGGGATAGCCCAGCCATTAATGGCTACAGGGTCGTCATAGTTAAAATAAACATAGATCAGTGCCGGCATTAACATCCCGCCTAAGGCACCCACACCCGGTAAAATAATATTACGCTTATCGGCTAGCTCGCCTTCAATAAGTTCTCTTTTCAGCTCAAGCCCGACTAGGAAAAAGAATACTGCCATTAAACCATCGTTGATCCAAAGTAATAATGGTTTTGCAATTTCCAATGCGCCGATACGTATTTCAACTGGGGTCGATAGCAATAAGTCGTAAATACTGGCCAGCGGGCTGTTAGCAAAAATAATGGCCAGTACGGCTGTGAACATCAAGAGGATGCCGCCAGCAGACTCTAGTTTGAAAAAACCAGAAATGTAGGAATGATTTTGTTGGTTCATTTATATGAAATCTCATTGGTAATGATGACAACATTTTCAATGTTTTTTGATCAGTCTTCAAGCTTGAGTATGTATTTTTCAACGAGAATATTTGCTTAACTCTGCATTACGACACAGCAAGGTCCTTCCGGCTTACCAAAAGTAGGCGTTTTAAGCGAAAGATTACCGGAAATATAGGGGGAGTCGAGCAAAGTTCACGCACGATATAAACGTTAAAAGTTTAATAGCATATTGAGTTGCCTAGTCGTTATTGTGGTTATCTCTTGTCAGCATAGCGCTTTGTAAAGATAATAGTGCCATGTGAAAATAAAGATAATGGTAACTTGGTATTAAGAGGCGTTTATGAAACAAACAGTGGTTATTACAGGGGCAAGTCGGGGTATTGGTCTATCTTTTTGCCAGTACTATCAAGCCAAAGGTTTTGAAGTTTACGCTGTGTGTCGACAGGCTTCTGAGACCTTGAGTGCTTTAGGTATCAAGATCATAGAGGGGGTCGACATTAGTGTTTCTAAAGATGTGGAGAAACTCAAACGAACGTTAAAAGGAGTGAAGGTAGACTTACTCATTAATAATGCGGGCATTTTACGCGATGAGACTTTGGGTGATTTGAACTTTGAGAGCATCCAGCAGCAGTTTGAAGTGAACGCCTTAGGCCCCTTGAGAGTGACAGAAGCTTTATTGGGTAATCTTTCGGCTGGAAGCAAAATAGCCCTCATTACTAGTCGAATGGGGTCTGTGTCAGATAATAGTAGTGGTGGCCGTTATGGTTATCGCATGTCAAAATGTGCCTTGAATATTGCAGGTATGTCGCTGGCGATGGATCTGGAAGCACAGGGCATTGCGGTTGCGCTTTTACATCCGGGTTTGGTTGGGACCGATATGATTGGCGGCCACGGTGATATTACCCCAGACCAAGCCGCTGAAAGGTTAGCCGCAAGAATTGAAGGCTTGACGCTTGAGAATACAGGTACCTTCTGGCACTCAAATGGTGAGGTCTTACCTTGGTAGGCCAGGCTAAATTACTCGAACTAGTTCAGTTAGGTCACCCAAGTTTAAAAGTGCGTGCGACAGAAGTTGGTGACGTTTTTGATACTGAAGTTCAAGCACTTATGGATGATATGCTGTTTACAGTCACCCACTTTAAAGGGGTCGGGCTGGCTGCCCCACAGGTTAATGTTTCCAAACGTTTGATTATCGTAGCGTCTCATCCAAATGAGCGTTATCCCCATGCGCCCTTTATGGCGCCAACCATCCTGATTAATCCTGAAATACTCTCGACATCAGACGCGACAGAGTCAGATTGGGAAGGTTGTTTAAGTGTGCCAGGCATTCGGGGGCTCGTTCCCAGATTTACCCACATACGCTTTAAGTTTACTAATCGTCAGGGGCTTGATGTTGAAGAAGAATATTCAGGCTTTCTAGCTAGAGTTATTCAGCATGAGATTGACCATCTAGATGGTATTTCATTTTTGGAAAGAGTGGCGGACCTGAAAACCCTGGTCAGTGAAAAAGAGTTCCAAAAAATAATCACGCAACGTTGATTATTTCAATCCAGTAAGAGCCTTGCTAGTTAGGAGCCACCTCGATGATCTGCCTATACTATTTAGACTCAAATACAATATCTCTGCCGTTGTCCAAACGAACGCGCATTCTGGCTCCTAATATCTGATCTTAATGGTTGTAAGTCATGTTATAGCACTCAAGGTAAAGTTTCCAAATAAATAGATTTTCTGAACAATTCAGTGCGTCATAGCTATCGGCGTAGAGTTTTGTATGTCTTTAGCCTAAACAACATTGGCAAGTTGAGATTGCTTGTTTTGGGTCAACTTTGCTTTTTAAATCTTGATCTATACTCATAACATAAGATTATAAATTCCACTTTATTTAATCATAAGGTAGACGGCTTTGTATAAAGGTTTTCTTGCTATTTTTCGCTCCATGATAGGAAGTTTGAGGGATCTTGCCCCAATCATCATCGTGATTGCTTTCTTTCAGTTTGCTGTTCTTCAACAACCTATTCCAAACCTAGTTGATATCATTGTTGGCGTGGTATTTGTGCTTCTTGGTTTAACCTTCTTTATTTTTGGTTTGGAGATGGGCTTGTTTCCTATTGGCGAATCTATGGCGCATGCCTTAGCTAAAAAAGGCAGTGTTTTTTGGTTAATTACTTTTGCGTTTGCCTTAGGTTTTGGCACAACCATAGCTGAACCTGCCTTAATTGCGGTGGCCGCAGAAGCTGCTACTGTCGCAGCTGAAGGCGGCATGATTGAGTTGACCGAAGCTGCAAAAGAAAGTTATGCGACAGGTTTACGTTTTACGGTGGCATTCTCTGTCGGATTGGCAATTGTATTAGGGGTGGTGAGAATTATTGCAGGTTGGTCGATTCAATGGATGATCATTGGTGGTTACGTGCTGGTTGTGATTATGACTAGTATTGCACCGCAAGAAATAATCGGTATCGCCTATGATTCGGGTGGTGTAACAACGTCTACAATTACAGTGCCTCTGGTTACTGCATTGGGTGTTGGTCTCGCATCTTCGATCAAAGGGCGTAATCCTATGATCGATGGATTTGGTTTAATTGCTTTTGCTTCGTTGTCGCCCATGATTTTTGTCATGGCCTACGGCATGATTATTTAGGAGTATTTGACGTATATGCTTGATCTCCTGACAGACATTGTAGATATCACATTAAATACGGTGAAAGATGTGATTCCAATTGTCGCTATTTTGTTTGGCTTTCAATTTCTGGTGATTCGTAAACCCATTCCAAATATGAAACGGGTGCTGATCGGATTCTTATATGTATTGATTGGTTTGTCATTGTTCCTCTTAGGTTTAGAGCGAGCTTTATTTCCGCTTGGAAAATTAATGGCGCAGCAATTAACAGATCCTGCCTTTATCGCCAGTACCAAAGAGTTTGGGTCAGATGCGCTTCAGTGGTTTGATTATTACTGGGTCTATTTGTTTGCGTTTTCGATTGGTTTTAGTACTACCATTGCAGAGCCTTCTTTAATTGCGGTAGCAATTAAAGCCAATGAAGTTTCTGGTGGAGCAATTGGCATCTGGGGTTTAAGAATAGCGGTGGCAATTGGGGTCGCAGTGGGTATTTCTTTAGGCACCTACCGAATAGTCACTGGGATTCCGATACATTATTTTATTATTTCAGGTTATGTCGTCGTGGTGATTCAAACCTGCTTTGCCCCTAAATTGATTATACCTTTGGCTTATGATTCAGGAGGGGTGACCACCTCAACAGTGACAGTGCCATTGGTGGCGGCTCTAGGACTAGGTTTGGCGGAAACCGTGCCGGGGCGGAGTACTCTAATTGATGGTTTTGGCTTGATTGCCTTTGCGAGTTTATTTCCGATTATGTCTGTGATGGCCTATGCTCAAATCACTAGTTGGTTAGATAAACGTCACTCAAAAAGTGGTAATTAATTTTGCGTACTTCAGCCATATATAGTTCTGGTAGGCTAAGTTCAAGAAAAAATATACAGAATAAGAGATAACATTCCAAATAGAGGGAATATCTAATGCATTTTAAACTATTACTGGTTTTTGTCGAAGATGACAAAACCGATAAGGTTATGCGAGCGGCGAGAAAAGCCGGAGCAACAGGCGCGACCGTTATTAATAATGCGCGCGGTGAAGGCATAAAAAAGAGTAAAACCTTTTTTGGTCTGACACTTGAAAGTCAGCGTGATGTCGTTTTATTTATCGTTGAAGAACATTTGAGCCGGCACATTCTTGAAGAGATTGGCAGAGTGGGCGAGTTTGACGCCACTCCGGGAACGGGTATTGCGGTGCAGTTGGATGTCGAAGATGCGATTGGCGTGGCACACCAAATGGAAAAAATTGTAGCTCAAGTTGAGGATGAATTATGAGTCAGGAAAGTAAAATTACCGTAAAAATTAAAGATGTCATGCGCGGCAATTATGTCGAGATGGATGGCTTAATGACAGTGAAAGAAGCATTGGTTCAAATGAAGGAAAATAATGCGAGTTACGTCATCATCAAGAAGAGGAATGAGCATGACGAATATGGAGTGGTGATGCTCTCTGACATTGCTAAGAAAGTATTAGCAAAAGACAGATCCCCTGAGCGTGTGAATCTTTACGAAATTATGTCCAAACCCGTTGTTAGCGTACCACCGGAAATGGATGTACGTTATTGTGCCAGGTTATTTGATAACTTCGGACTTGCCAGTGCGCCGGTGATTGATAATGGCAGAGTGATAGGTGTGGTGGGCTATAAAGCCTTGGTATTTGAAGGCATCCTTGTTGAAAACCATACTTTAGATTAGATATTTTTTATCGACATGAATCGATCCTAAACCACAGCTAAATTTATTGTAGTAATTAGATAAATTAGTCAATAAATAGATTGCCTTATAGCGTGAACTCAAGCGTCGCAGGATTCAATTAATGTGCATTTTTCGAACTATTGAAATGCTTACGACATTAATTTTTCGGGCACAAGTATAATTAAATGGCTCAAAAGTGACCAAGGAAGCCTAGGTACAATGACACTTTCTTGTTGCTTAGCAATCCCAAAAAAAACATGGCCTTAGCTGCTTTTTCAGAGGAAATAACAAATGGGTACTTATCCATGACATCTAACGAACGAATGGCCACACGAATGCCTTTTTTCTAACTTTTCCTTAAGTGCCGCTAAACGATCCAAGTGCAGTGCAACTAATCCTAATGCGCAACCTTTATTTGCATATTCTATTTCTAGAGCTTTACCGATCCCTGATGAGATGCCCGTAATAAGTACTTTTTTCTTTTATGTTCCTTATGTTAGTAGTGTGAAATTGAGTATGTTTACGTGACCATGTTATTGCTTCTTAAGAAGTCTACATACTTGCTGTAGAGCAATTTTATAATGTCGAACAACCCATTTTGGTTTTTCTTGAATGATTGCACATCATTACTCATCTAGGGAGCGATCTCCCTAGATGAGTTTGCTTTTTTAGATTGACTTCAAATATTCAAGTAAGGCTGCTTTATCGGCGCCAGACAGCGTTGTACCGTATATATGCCCCTCTTTACCGTTACCACGAATCGTGGTGTCGAGTAAGAAATCACCGCCGCTTACATAACCCGCACCCGCTACATCATATTCTGTCGTGCCAGTGTTAAATGTGGTTGCGCGATCTTCAGGTTTTTTCAACAAATCTTCCAAGGTTCTGACTGAACCGTTATGCAAGAATGGGCCTGTAAATGCAATGCCATCCAATGGTTTGGCTCTATAAGACGTAGGCGTTAAGGTATTACGGTCAACCTGACCTGCTGTATATTCGACCAATAAAGCTTCAACCGCATCCGCTGCTGATAACTCCGGAAAAACTTCTTTAGCTTTTAATTTAAAGCCCAGTGTTTTTGAGTGGTCGTCAATAATAACATCTGTCGCTGCACCCAATAAGACCAGTGCATTAAAGGTATCTGGGAATGTCTCACCGAATGGTATACCGGTTTCAGGATCTACGGAATCTGGAGCAACAAGTGAAATAACGGCTCCCATAATGCCGCTTTTCTCTTTACGAGAACCGTAGTCTTCCGCAAAAGCAGGGTCAGTACCGACTTCGGTATAATGTTGGCGTGCAACTTTAATAAATTGCTTACCGATTGAGTTAGGAGCAGTCAGTTCACTGGTATCTATGCCATCAGTGGTATTAACATGGCAGCTGGTACAATTTGCGGTGTATACGGCTTTACCGTCTGCAATGAGTTGTGGATCAAGTGCTGGAAAACTACTTGGCCATTTGGGTGGATTCATTTTATCCAAAGTTCGCTCCAGCGCGTACATGTTGTCTACCTTGGCAGTCGAGTTGAATAAGCCATTCAGGCCTAGCTGCTGGCTTATTACTTCAACGGTGTCATCGATATACTTATTCTCATCAACATTAACATATCCAAATACACCCAATACTTCTCCTACATTGCGCGCAAGTGGGTTATTAGAAATACAGTTAGTCTGTACGCATTCCAGGTCAGCAACATTCCAAATATAGGGGTAACTAACAGGCGCTGTTAGTGGCTTTGCAAGGCTTTCGCTTTCGTCTGCATGAGAAACGTGGAGCTGATTCAATATAGAACCGATGGCATCTAATCGTGCAGGGCCATTGACAACTTGTTGGTGATTTCGGTCTGAAAATCCACGTACATAGTCTATCGCTTCGTCTATATATGGCGTGATAATAAAGGTACTGATGGTTTTGGCGCTGTAATCACGATTTGATCTCACGTAGCTTTTAAATCGATCTTTAAAGCGTCGCATTTTCCAATAGTTATTTCTATTGGCTTCCAGTGCATCAGCTAATTCGTTGAGGAATAAGGCCACATCGGCATTGGCTTGCCCACCTTCAACGAAGTAGTTATTTGTACCATAAGTAATACTGGCGGTGTGACAGCCTGCGCATGTAAGGCCTAGATAGTTGCGGTTATCAAGCTGACTCTTGTCTTTTACAAAACCCAAAGGAAGACCATCTTGAGATAAATCGCGTTCGACTCGCTCTTCATAAGAACCGTTGTAAGCACCTTCTTCGGATGTATAGGCATTTAATTCCGGGAATAAAAAGCCATATTTGGATAAGGAGTGACGCTCAGAAAATAACGCTTGAGAGTCTGCCTCTTCAATCGTTTTGAAAACCTCCCACATGATCAAATGTGAACCTTGAGGTGTTTTATACCAACCATCACGACAGGTATTTACACCGTATTCATAACAATCTTCATCCCAGCTATTCAGCCAATAGGTACCTTCTTCAGCAGTAGCTGACCATGTAAACGCCATTAAGCATAATAGCGGTACATAACTTATTTTTATTTTTGTACTCATGTTGTCTCCTAATATGTGAATATCAGCTACTGCAGAATGTTGATAAACAACATTAATTATGAAAATTAAATTAAAGACCACTTAGATCAATTAATAATGCTCGTTCGATGGCCACGTATAACTTTTTACCCTTCCTAGAGTAATTCAGTACTTTTTATACGAATAGAATATTTATGATTTTTAAAGGTTGGAATTGTCACGGATATACAATTTAACCTCACAAAAGATAGAAAAAAAGCAGCAAACTGAGGCCAAAAGTCAAGGCAGTAATGGAGCTTTAAAGTTTATGTCGACGATTGGAAAACCCTATAAAGTAGTCTTTTTTTGCGGAATTTAGGCAGGTGTGAGTCTGGTAGGCTTTTGGTGTGATGCCGGTTTCTTGTTTAAAAATTTTAATAAAGTGACTGCTGTCACTGAAGTGAAGTTGGCTACTAATTTCTGCGACACTATGAATTTGGTCTTTTAAGAGCTTCTTTGCGATTTTTATTCGTTCATCTTTTAGTATCTCATTGAAGCTTGTATTCTCAGCTTTTAGCTGGCGTTGCAGGTTTCGTACACTCATATTCAAGCATTTGGCCCACTCTTCTTGTTTTGGGATAAACTCAGGTAACTGATTATTAATATAAGATATTGTGCGTTTCGACAGCGGGATTTGAGTGACGCTTTTTAATTCATCTTCCATAATCGATTTAGTCGCACTGGCTAGTGTTTTGTTCGAAAGTGGGTTCTTTAAATTATAGATACGTTTATCGAAGCAAATTTCATTTTGGTCTGCATTGAACTCGATAGGACAGCAGAAGTATTTTTTGAATGCCGATAAATTTCGGGGTACTTGTCTTTTTAGCTTAACGACAATGGGCGTTGCTAATGGATCGTCTAATAAATTGCTGAAGAAATTGACGACATAAACCATCATAAAATCAATGGTATAAATCGGATATTGTTCTGTGTTTACCGATGTTTCAAAAATCAATCGTATATGACTAGACTCGTCTAATGTCGCGTAAATTGAATTTGTATATGTTTCTCCATAGCGTTGAGAGGTGAGGTTGAAGAGCATTCTAAGGTTATCGCAATATCCTGCAAGTACGGTCAAAAGATTGCTAGCAGGCGCGGTGTGATTGATTAACTTAACAGAAAAAGCATCATCTTGAGTGATATTGACGGCTTCGTTTAGAATAATGTCTATATCTTGTTGCTTTACTCTCACTAACTTAGCTTTAGTATTTTCGTCGATAGTGCCGATTTTATGAAATAGTTGACATGTCTCAATACCCTGACTTTTTAGACCTTTTTTTATAACGGTAAGAAAGTGAGAGGAAACTGTGTTGCTGTTATTAATATTTCTGACCATTATTAATTACCACTTTTATTATTTTTTTTATGTATATTAGGCTTGTAATATCAGTATGCAATAAGCAATAAGTATTGAATACTTTTTTTTGAAATTAATAGACACACGAATAAACGCTAAATATAGAATAATTCCCTTTTGAATCTTAGGGTAATGACGGTCAATATTTACGTTAACGTTTGGCCGAATATTTTTTAAGGTTTTGTCCATAATAGGGAATTTTCTGCTTAGTTTAAACTGCTCAGCTGAAGACATAGATAATGTTTTTGGGTCAGATTCAAAGCACTCATATATTACAATACCAGTGGCCATTAATGGCCCTAGCTTGTCGTTATCAGTCCCCCCTTTTTTTTATCATCACCTGTTAGGCAGGTCTGTCCTCATTAATTTGAAAGGCGTTATTACTGAAACTGTTCTATAGTAAAAGAAGCCAGTTTGCAGCTTTCTGGCGAAGAAGTTTAAGGCGTCAGGAGATATTTATCATGACTACGCTTCAGGTTAAGAAAAGCAAGTTAAAACAGTTGAGTGCTTACATGCTGTTGTGTGGATGGCTGCTTTTATTATCCAATCCTTTGTTGTCGAAGGAGACGGTCACATGGAGGGTTACTGACTGGCCTCCTTTTTATATTTTGGAAGGACCGGATAAAGGCAAAGGCATATATGATGAAATCATCTCAATGATTTCATCATATATGCCGGAGTATGATCATATAACGGTGCGGATGAACACTTCTCGTGTTAGAGCGCAGTGGCGGCTTGGTGAAAAAGTGTGCCATCCATCGGTATTAGTCGGTGAGACATTTAATACACAGTCTGTTGTGAATAGCATTCTTCTTCCGCATCGAATCATTATTCATAGAGACAAAGAGAAACTTTTCAGTAAAGACGACGTCGTCGTAGATCAACTTCTAGCCAATACACAGCTCCGCGGCGGCGTTACGCTCGGACGTTATACGTCAGTACTTAATAATATCGTAGAGGAACATAAAGAGAGACAGCATCTTTATAAACATCCAAATTATGAGCGTCTGATCAGAATGTTACTGTCAAACGGCTTAGACTATATCATTGAGTATCCTCCTATTATTTCTTATACCGCCCAGCAAATGGGGCTGGACAATCCCACCAAAAGTTTAGGCATTCAAGAAATAAAGGACAGCTCTTACATATCGGTGGCTGTTGGTTGTACTAAAAATGCCTGGGGTAGAGCTATGATTAACAAAATTGATCAAGCTTTAAAACAAGAAAGTCAGGATCCAAATTTTCTGGAATCTAGACTCAGGTGGTACGATGAACCCAGCCGCAAGATTTTACGGAAACTATACCAAGACGTTTACTTCAAAGATAAAATGTAGCGGCTGAAAAAAATCTGAAAAGGACCTGGAGGCGCCCCGTCTTTTGTAAACTGCTCAATTTTAAATTTCACGTTTTGTTCCGTAGTTAATGACAGCTAGCTACAGGTATTAGACCCCTTAACGGGGTGAGTAAACAACCTTGTTTGAAATAGCAGGTAAATTATAATGTGCTAAGCTTGCATAATAGATCTACTCATAGAATTGTCTGCGAGGCTCAGATATGGTTATGTGGGTTTGTGAGCTATGAATACAAAGAAAGTAGAGCTTGAAACTAAGTATTACTTGGTTTTGCTACAATGCGTCGTATTGGTTGCAGCATCACTGGCGGGATTGCTTTACTTGCAAAGTGTGCATACTCGCAATGCACAGGAAGTTCATCAGACGCTTTCTCTGTTTAGTCACAAAGTACAGGATTCGTTCGACTCTCGTATTAACAGCCTATACGAGTTAGCCGCTTTGGTTCAAAGTAATCCTGAGATCCAAGCAGCTGAGTTTTCATCCTTCGCACGCATGGCCTATGCTCATCTCCCCGGCTTACGAAGTTTACAGTTAGCCAAAAATAACGTGGTTAGTCACGTTTATCCGCAAACGAGTAACTTTCCTGCTTTGGGACATGACTTACTTCATGACCCTGAAAGGAGTGACGCAGTCAAAAGGGCCATTGCGCTACGAAGTCCAGTTTCTGACGGCCCTTTGACCTTAAGGCAAGGTGGTATTGCGATCATTATCCGGCTTCCCATATTCCTCCCACTGAAAGTAAATAAGGGGGAAGAATATAAGGCTGAAGAGTACCAGTGGGGGCTCGCTACAGTAATATTAGATTGGGATCCTTTTTTTAAGGAAACCGGTCTTGCCGATCTCGCCGAAGTTTACGCCCTGAGCATGCGAAAAAAAATACCAGTAGACCAGTGGGGGCCAGTATTTTTGGGGGATGAGGCGGCATTCTCCAATGACCCTATTGTCGTTGAACTGCACGTTGTCGATCAGTTGTGGCAAATGGCTTTACAGCTAAAACAACCCAGTCTTTTAGGACAAGGAAACTACTTGATACTTGCCATTTTAATATTGGCATTGGTGATGGTGTTTTTCTTCACGCATAATAAATCCTCAGCGTTTCGGATCATTCCGGCCGGTTTCATCTTAGCCGTTTTTGCGAGTATATTTTTAGTTTTGCTTCTGAGTATTACCTATTCCGATATCATTGGTGAACAAAAAAAGCAGTTGAACACTGATTTACAAACGACTCGTTTAGACATACGTTCACGGTTAAAAGTGCAGCAAGATTTTCTCAAAATGTTAGCCAGAGAAAGAGCGAAAGGCAAACTGCATCTGGATAATTTTGATGAACGCACTGAGTTATTTCTTTCTAACAACAAGGAGATACTTAATATTATTTGGACAAACTCTCAGTATAGGGTAACAGCGGTCTCATCACTCGGAGGTGACCAAATGCTCTACGATACGGGTATTGTGTTGGCTGAGTCTAAGCGAACAGCCGGGCTTGCAAGAGAATTACGCCAAGCTGTTTACACCCGTATTTTTTCAGGTTTACAAGGAGTAAACTCTTTTGAGGTTTGGTTACCTGTATTTCATCAAGAGAAGTTTCAGGGATTTATCGCCGCGACCTACGCAATTGAAATGCTAATAGAATCATCCCTGTCTAAATACATACATGAAAATTATGAAACACAGCTTGTTATAGGTAGTGATCAAGTATTGGAACGTTTCAGTATTAAGCATGCGCAACTTTCCAACGTAAAGCAACGTATAACAATGGAGCCGCCGGGTCATGGTGTCAGTCTGCAAATGCAGCGGTATGTCACTAACATCTGGACTGTAGAACGAATTATCTATTCGCTTCTGCTGCTTTTCTCTACTGCTGCTATTATTTGGTGTCTCCGGCGCCTTAAAACGCTGTATGAGTCACTGGAACATAAAGTCAAAGAACGCACCATAGAGCTGGAGCGTATTAATCAGGAGTTAATGAAAAAAGAACAGCAAGCTAGGCTTGATGAGGAAAAGATTCGTGATCTAGCCAACCATGACACATTGACTGGCTTAGCGAGCTTACGTTTAGCGCGCTCTCGGATGGAGAGTGTTATCAATCTGGCCAAGCGTCAGGGCTGGAAAGTAGCAACTATGTTTGTTGATCTGGACGGCTTTAAACAGGTCAATGATACACTGGGGCACGATTCTGGTGATGCACTCTTGAAAGAAGTCGCTAATCGCCTCTCTCATGAGATGCGTGATTCAGATACTGTCGCCCGCATTGGAGGGGACGAGTTCCTTATTATCCAAACAGGGGTGCAGGATACGAAGGAAATCTCGGTTGTTGCTGAGCGCTTACTAAGCAAGCTTGCTAAACCTTTCTTAATCAAAAAATCTGAAATAATTGTGGGAGCCAGTATCGGCATAGCAATATATCCAGATCATGCCAGCGATGCAAAATCTCTGCTCAAAAGAGCGGATGAAGCGATGTATCAGGTCAAAAGAACCGGCAAAAATAATTACATATATTACCAACAAAAAAGTTGATTTTTGAGTCTACAATTGACAAGAGGTCTGTATTGATATGCTTTCCCCTATACAGCATAGATTTTTAGTACAGATATTAACATTAGTCTCAAGGTGGCAATAAGCGCCTTTAACATTAGTACCAAACAAGAGTATTTATGTTATATAACACTTGTGTACTTCTTTCATGTCTACTATTCGGGCTATTCAACGTCGATGCACTCGCGCGGGAGAATCAGCCTCTTCCATTTGATAAATTACCTTCTGAAAACCATCTACTCAATACACCGCAGGCAAGTGCGCCAGATTTACAGTCAAAATTAGGCCTGAGTGCAGAGGAATTAAGCTGGCTAGCTGAACACCCAGTCATGGACTTCTTTCTCGATACCGACTCGCCACCCTACCAATTTAGACACAACGGAAAATCGATGGGTATTACGGCTGACCTACTTGAGGTTATTGAACAACGGCTAGGTATACACATACGTAAAAATGCACTTCCATCTGATAAATTGGCTAAAGGCGTAATGTCGGGTGCGCTACCCATGTTTGGAGTCTGGCCAGAACAGACTTTTAAGGACGATTCCCCCTACCTGAAAACAAGTAGCATTGTTAAAGGTTATCTAAGCCTCTTTGGCAGGGAAAACGAGAAAAGCAGCTACAACATAAACGAAATTGAGAATAAAAAAATTGGTATCGTAAACGGTCTCAATGAGCGAATAATTAGCGATCTTGGCAAGAAGAATCAAATCGTCAGAATTGACAAAAAAGATCGTATAGGCGCTCTGCTGTCTAAACAAGTAGATTTATACCTGGTTCACCGGGAAGTCGGGCGATTCAGTCTTAAGCAGAGCATGACTCGAGGAATAGAAGAAAAATATACTTTTCCTGAAACACATAATGGCGTCATTTATGTGCACAAGAGTGAACCCTTGCTTTTATCGATTCTCAATAAGGTGATGAACGATATTTCGGCCAAGGAACTCCCCGGCATTTTGGAAAAGTGGTATGGAATTAATACTCCGTCGACATCTGTTCATTTAACAGAAAAAGACCAAGCCTTTGAATGGAATAAAGTAGCAGCTGCTGGAATGATATTAATCCTGGTCATTAGTGTCACGCTGATTCTATTTCGTTTATTAGTCCACTCAAAAAAAGATCCTTTAGCCTTTGAGTTTGCATCCACCGGCGGGAAAAAGCTGGCGGTCATGTTAAATTCAGTGTTAGTCGTAATTGCGCTCTTTTTGGCATTCTGGGCACTCAACAATGTTCGAGAAAAAGTTGAAGACGATATACGTGACACCTTACAAACTGTCGTCAGGACCACCATGGAGGCGATGAATATATGGATGAATGATCAGAAGAATAAACTCAATAGTATTGCAGCAGATAAGCGGATTATTGAGCTTACACTACAGCAATTGGTGCAGTTTAGGCGTGATAATGGTCTAATTTACACCCCAGCACTAAATGAACTCAGGGACATTTTCACCGAAATTAAAAGCCATACCAAACATGAAGGTTTTTTTATAATTGCCCCCGACGGCACTAATATTGGTTCTATGCGAGACACCAATTTATGGCGAATCAATTTGATTCAAAAGCAGCGCCCCGAGCTATTGCTGCGAGTATTTTCAGGTGAAACGATATTTATCCCCCCCCTAATTTCAGATATCAGCGAGCCAAACTCTGCTAATATTAGAGGTTACGCGAAGCCGCCAACGATGTTCTTTGCCTCTCCTATTCGAGATAACAACGGCAAGGTCATTGCCGCGCTAACGGAACGTTTCAACCCGCATGGCGATTTCTCTCACATCAATTCTCTCGGCAGGATTGGTAAGACTGGTGAAACCTATTCATTTGATAGACAGGGGCGTCTACTTTCAGAGAGTCGATTTTTGAACGACTTAATAAAGGCCGGACTCATTCAAACTCAAGAACAAAGTATCCTTTCGATTGATCTACGCGACCCGGGCGGCAACCTATTAGAAGGTTTCAATAACGATTACCCGATTAAAAATAGGCCGCTGACATTAATGGCAGCAAGTGCAACGCAAGGAGAAACTAGTTATAACATTAAGGGATACCGTGACTACCGTGGGGTTCCGGTATTTGGCGCATGGATCTGGGATGATTCGCTTGGTTTCGGTATGACAAGTGAGGTTGATATAGATGAGGCGATGGAAGCCTATTACAGGGCGAGAATCACCGTCCTTGCTGTGCTAATTACCATGGTTGTGGTTTCTATCGCCCTTACTTTATTAAGTATGGTTCTCGGAAGTCGAGCCAACAAAGCCCTACAACTTTCCCGCGACCAATTAGAAGAGCGTGTTCTCCAGCGCACTGAAGAATTAAGGCATAGCGAAGAGCGTTTTGATCTTGCAATGCGAGGCGCTAATGATGGCTTATGGGACTGGAATTACCTTAGCAATGAAGTTTATTACTCTGAACGCTGGATGAGCATGCTGGGTTACCACCCGGAAGAGCTTGAAGGCTCATTAGATACTTGGCGAAAGTTAATTCATCCAGAGGATATCCCAAAAACACTGGAATTGATCGAGGCTTGTGTTAATGGTGACAGGGATGATTTTAATCTTGAATTCCGCATGCACCACAAGAATGGCACTTGGGTGCCAATCTTGTCGCGTGCCTATGTTGTGCGAGATCCAGTCAAGCATTTACCGATACGTTTTGTCGGTACGCACATAGACCTGACGCAGCAAAAACAAGCTGAACAGGAACAGCGACATCTTTTAACTGATTTAAATGAACAGCGTTATGTTCTCGACCAACACGCCATTGTCGCCGTAACGGATCTTCAAGGGGTAATAACCTATGCAAATCAGAGGTTTGTAGAGATAAGTGGTTATTCTGTAGATGAATTAATTGGTCAAAACCACAGAATACTAAATTCGCAGACGCATAATCAGAAATTTTGGCGGGACATGTATCGCACTGTTGCGAACGGCGGGGTTTGGAATGACGAAATTTGCAACCGAGCAAAAGATGGTCATTTTTATTGGGTTGATACCACAATCTCAGCATTTACGGGAGAGGATGGGAAGCCAAGAGCATATGTCGCTATTCGTACCGATATTACACAAAGAAAATACTATGAAAAAGAATTGCAGGAAGCCAAATATCATGCTGAAGATGCAAACAAGGCTAAAAGTGAATTTTTAGCCAGCATGAGCCATGAAATTCGTACGCCTATGAATGGTGTACTGGGTATGCTTGGTTTGTTATTAAACAACGAACTAAGCGCTGAACAATCGCAAAGAGTACACATTGCACAAAATAGCGCGAAAGCATTACTTTCTTTAATTAACGATATTTTGGATTTTTCTAAAGTTGAAGCTGGGAAGCTTGAATTGGAAGAGCTTGACTTTGATATACGAAAGCTCTTAGAAGACATTGCTAAAACCATGGCTTTTCGTGCCGATGAGAAAGGCATTGAGTTGTTACTGGATGTTAGCGGGATTGAGCATTCAATGATAATTGGCGACCCCAGTCGGATACGTCAAATTGTCATTAACTTGATGGGAAATGCAATTAAATTCACTGAGCAAGGCGAGGTAATCATTTCCGCCGCACTTAAAGAACATGATGCTGAACATCTTAAGCTGGTTTGCAGTGTGCGTGATACGGGCATTGGCATCCCAGAAATTCTAATGCCTGATTTGTTTAAATCATTTACTCAAGTGGACGCCTCTACCACTCGACAATACGGAGGCTCAGGTCTTGGACTCAGCATTAGCAAGAAGCTTTGCGAGCTAATGAATGGCGCGATTCAAGCGACCAGTGAGCCCGGAAATGGAAGTTGTTTTAAGTTTGAAGTATTAGTTAGATCCAGCAAACAATCGGTTAAAGTCGTACCGAGGGTCGATATTAGCCAGCTAAAAGTACTCATTGTTGATGATAATAAAACCAACCGAGATATATATCGGCATCAACTGGAGCATTGGGGCGCTTCAGTCGTTGAAGCGGAGGATGCACTTACAGCGCTAGAGTTGTGTAAACTGCATGCTGACAAGCTGTTCGATATTGCACTGATCGATATGTATATGCCTGAAATGGATGGCATAGCGCTCGCTAAGGCACTTCGCCACGACAGTCAATTTAATACCTTAAAGTTAATCATGATGACCTCAAGCTATGAACAAGAAAGTTCAGAGAAACTGTATGATATAGGCTTGAGTGGCTATTTTTCCAAACCGGTATCCACCTCAGATCTATTTGACGCCTTAGCACTTGTCAGTTATGAATTGTTACAACCAGACAGCGGCACTTTAATTACAAAAAGTTATTTGGATAGCTTGGAGCGAAAACGAGAAAGTCCTGCGAAACCGAATATCCCTAATTGGCTCGCGGAAACCAGAATATTACTGGTTGAAGATAATCAGATTAATCAAATAGTCGTTCAGGGAATGCTAAAAGAGTGGGCACTGCATTGCGACCTTGCAAACAATGGTTTAGAGGCGGTTGCCAGTCTGAGAAATGCCCCTGATGATGCACCCTACACATTAGTGTTGATGGATTGCCACATGCCAGAATTAGACGGTTATGGTGCAACACGTAATATTCGTGAAGGAAAAACAGGCGAGCGTTATTTGCAAATACCTATCATCGCCATTACAGCCAATGCAATGAAGGGTGATAAGGAGAAATGTTTAGATGCAGGTATGAACGATTTCTTAACAAAACCGCTTGAAAGTATGACCCTGCTGAATACTTTAAATAAATGGCTATCTACTACGCCATCAGCCCCCACCAAACAGAATAATACAAACATCCTAGAAGCCTTGATTGATGACAGCCGTATCCAGCAGACCCCGCCGCTAGTTGCCCCATTGAAGATACCGTTAAGACTAAATACGATCGATTTCACCAACAAAAAACCCGACATCGCAGACAGCCCCACTATCTATCTAAAAGCCTTATCTCTCTATGTCAAACAGACGCAGTCATTTTCAAAAAAGCTTGGTGCACTTGTACAAGATAACAAGTATGAACAGGCTTTGTCCCTTATCCATTCGATAAAAGGCACTAGTGGAAATTTGGGAATGTATTCGGTTTACGAACTTGCGACAATCTTAGAAAAAGACATGCATGAGAAATCAAATGTTGAGCCACAACTTGTCAATTCATTTTGTGATTTAATACAACTCTCAATGGAGGATGCTGAAGCACTTATTGAAGCCAATATAAAAGATGAACAAGCGATGAGCTCTCGTGACTATGCTGAGGTAAAAAGAGATTTGGTTAAACGACTAGAGAAAAACGAGTTAGTACCCGGAAGTCTAGTCCTTGAATTCAAATCCTGTGCGAGCAAGATGGGTATAAGCACATTAACCCAACCCATCGTTGAAGCCATTGACTCTTTTGACTATGACATTGCCTTAAGTATATTGCTAAGCTTGGCGCACTAATGACAAGGAACTAGCTTAGCTCCCTTTAACGCTTTAGTTAACACCTAAGTCAAGCAGCAGTACTCCGCGCACCCTTGCTCTCCCTTGTTCTTTTGCTTGGTATAACATCTGGTCAGCACTTTCTACAAAATGGGTAAACTGATCTTTTTCAGGGAATGCCGTGCAGAGTCCAGCGCTAAATGAAACGACTTTTTTTACTTCAGAGCCAAGGTGCGGGATTTTCTGATCGATAAAGTACATCAGGGAATTATTCAAAAGTTCAATGGATTTTTCAAGCTCAGTATCATAAAGCAATACCCCAAACTCTTCACCACCATATCGGGCTACAAAGTCTGACCCTCTCTGGAAAAACTTTGTTAAGCAAAATGCCAGCTGTTTAAGGCATTGATCACCAGCTGGGTGACCATATAAATCATTGTACTGTTTGAAATAATCGATATCGAGTAAGGCTAGTGTTAGGCATTTTTTTTCGCGTTTGGCTCTTTGCCATTCTTTTTCAAGTTGAGAGTCAAATGCACGACGGTTAGGGATCTCGGTTAGACCATCAATTCGGGCCAAGTGATCAAGTAATTCAGTTTTTCTGATTAATTGCAGTTGAAGTTTAATTCTTGCTTTAAGTACTTGGCAATTGATTGGTTTATGAATGTAGTCAGACGCTCCTAAACTCAGCCCCTTAGCTTCATCATCAGGAGAGTCCAAGCTAGTCATAAAAATAATACTGCCTACGCTATAAACCTCTTTATTTGACATAACTTCCTGACAAATGTCGAAACCATTGCCATCAGGAAGTAGAACATCAAGTAAAACCACATCAAAAGACCGTTCTTTTAAAATTTCTAAAGATTTGCTCTTTGTTTTGGCGATACTGATATTAACGTCTTGCTGTAAACATCCGGTGATGACAGCAATATTGGCAGGCTCATCTTCAATGACTAAAACCTGATATTGTCTTTGTAGCTCTTTAGAATTAGACATATTCAACAGCATAAGTTTTGGGTGTTTAGAGTTAGTAGTTTAGCAGATAAACTAAACACCGGAGCTCATAGATGCATAGCAAAAAAATTAGTAAGGGCTTTAAAAACTAACTTAATGACCCCACTAATCAGCTTCGATAGGTTCAAGCACGCTTTCTACCACAGCGCTAGCGACCCCAGAAATTTCTACACTATATGCAGTTTTACCAAAGCTAAGCACCGCGCCAATATAAGTACTACCGATTGCATCTAACATTTGATCCGGGGTGAGTGTCATATCTTCACATATGTCTGCCACGCGATCTGAGAATTCTTGCATGCGTTCTTGGGTTAAATCTGTCATTTAGGCTCTTCTTAAATAGGTTAGCGAGTAAAAATCTAAGCATGCACTATTTGATTAAACAATTAAATATAGGGCTCTCTTTATTAATGATCCGTGCTCGTTTAAATGTCTATGACCTTTTAACGAATTAAATGTGTCAGATTTAATTCGTTAAGAACTAAATGCCATTCAGGCATGACAGCATTACCTTACTGCGCTAAGAAACGATTTACTCTTAATAAGCGGTTAGACACTTTGGCGTAATGTGTGGGGAGTATTTTATAGAGTATGTCGACAAACTTAGCATCGGCACCAATCAATACTCTAAAGGTATTTTTTCGCATGCCTTTTTCGATTACCTTGGCTGCTTTTTCGGGTGAGGTGCGCGCGACACTGGAAAAGTGTCTGGCAAAATTATCTGGCTTTGACACTTCCATTTCAGCGGAGTTTGCAATGTTAGTACTAATTCCGCCAGGCATGACACAGATTACATCGATATTCTTTTTTGAAAAAATCATGTCTTGTTTTAAGGCTTCGGTAAAACCCCGTACTGCAAATTTTGAGGCATGATAAGGGGTCACCATCGGCATCGTAATTAAGCCAAAAATAGAGGCGACATTCACAATCATTCCGCGTTTTGATTTTTCTAATAGCGGCAACATTTCTCGACAGCCCATGACAACGCCATTTAGATTAACATCCATTACCTTATTGAATAAGGCTTCAGATGTTTCGTCAAAATACCCAAATGAGGTCATGCCAGCATTGTTGATCAGCACATCAAGATATCCAAGTTTATTTTTTATCTCATCGACCAGATCTAGCCAGTCTTGCTTTGATGTGACATCCGCTTTTTTTGATATTAGAACCGATCCGGACAATTGATCTGAGGTCTGTTGAAGTTGTGTGGTATTAATGTCTGTCAGAATCAATTTCGCACCTAGAGATGCAAACTGTTTCGCCAAAGCTTGCCCGATGCCGGAACCTGCACCTGTTATAAGTATGTAATTATTTTTCCATTTACTCATTTCGGTCTACCTTCTCGTGTGGTTTCAGTGTGATGCTTATATTTGTAACGTTCTTATTTTTAGGCTGCTTTTGATTTCATTTCTAACCAAATAAACAAGGTCTGTTTAATTTGAGGGAAATGACGACCACCAACCGTCCAATGACAGGCGCCTTCAATGACCTTTAAGCTCGCTTGGCCGGGGAACTTTCGAGTCAGTTTATGTTGAATACCGATGGGGGTGATTTTATCTTCGGTACCCCCGATAATGAGCACCGGGCAATGAATTTGGCTGTAATCTACTTTTGTGACGGGTTTAGGAAATAAAAACCACATTGAGATTTGAGTTGAAGCCCAGCCTGATTCAAAAGTGGCTTTTTGAGTGATGTCTTTTTGTGTCGCTGCATCCTGCGTATTGGCGATGCCATAACGAACATTCTTTAGTAGCAAATTGGTGGTATTACGCCATAGGGGAAATTTGAACAGGTTGTGGCCAAAAGTTCTTAAAACTGACCAGCGCCAAGCATTAATACCCGCAGGTGGCGCCGAAGAAATCAGAATGAGGCTATGACAAGGAAATTTAGCCGCAATTAATTGTGCCAATAAACCGCCCATAGAGTGGCCTACAAGTATTGGCGATTGCTCGGGATTATCTGCGCGTAGCTTTTCCATCAACTTAGACAAAGCCTCAAGGTAGTCTTGAACACTCAGTTTTGCTAACTGGCTTCGCTTTTGTGCATCCATCTGGTTTTTGGGAAAGTGCAAAGGCAAGCGCGGTGTATGTACTTGATAATGTTGCTCTTCAAAGGCTTGTCGTATTTCACTCAGGGTATCAGGTGTGCTCCACATACCATGAATAATGACTACATCCGGTTTACTGTTCATCATTCTCTCCTCAGGCAGGTGACGTGGTTTTGGCTTGTTTTTGGGGATTATTTTTGGCGTTCTCCGGCGGCTTTTCTATCTTCGGCTGTTGCTTAAGCTGGTCATTCTTATATTGATGGAAGTGGGCCAAAGGCGCGTTATCGTCAAAACGTAATACCTCATCCACCAATTTGCTGTGCTTAATGGCAAATACATCTTTGAAGTACAGGTCTTTATTGCACCAGGGAAACTCCGGTCCTTGACTGGGGAGCTTGTCTACTGCGCGAAGTACATAACCCGATTGCAGTGCGACTAAACTTTCTTGCTTGGCATCGGTTTCTCGATAAGGGTAAACACTCTGATAACCATTTTGCTCCATATGTTCTAAGAGGCGGCAGATGTAATCGAAAGTGAGCTCGGCTTTGAGCGTCCAGGAAGAATTGGTATAGCCGAAAACCCAAGCAAAGTTAGGCACCTGGCTGAACATCATACCTTTGTAGTTGGTTAGATTTTTTCCTTCCACCGTATGCCCATCGACGCTTAAATTCATTTTCCCCCATAATTGTAAATCTAAACCTGTTGCGGGGACGATAATATCAGCTTCAATTCTTTCGCCAGATTTGAGCAGAAGACCTGTTTCGGTGAAACGTTCGATATGCTCAGTTACAATGGTGGTTTTTCCTGATCTGACTGAGTTGAATAGATCTGCATCGGGCACTAAAGCCATACGCTGATCCCAGGGGTTATAATTTGGTTTGAAGTGTGTATCGACATCTGCCGCACCTGCCAGTGCTTTATGGTTCATCTTTCTGACCATCTTACGTATGAAGTTCGGATAGCGTTTAGAAAGCACAAATACCATTTGCTGCAGGGTTGTGTACTTGGCCCGCATGATGCGATTAGTCAGTCCTGCAGGTAGGATACGAGAGAGTACTCTAAATAAAATATCTGAGGCGGGTCGTGAGTAAACGTAACTCGGTGAGCGCTGTACCATAGTCACGTGAGCCGCTTTTTTAGCCATAGCCGGCACCACAGTCACGGCCGTCGCACCACTGCCAATAACTATGATCCGCTTGCCACTGTAATCAAGATCTTCAGGCCAGTGCTGAGGGTGAACCACCTGGCCTTTAAAGTCTTTATAACCCTCAAATTTTGGGAGGTAGCCTTGTTCGTAGTTATAGTAACCGCTACAGCAACTTAAGAACTTTGTCGCTATTTTGTATTCGCTGCCATCTGCACGCTGGATGGTGACCAACCAATGGTTTTGATTTGAGTCCCAATTAGCGGCTTTTACTTTCTGCTTAAAGCGCATGTATTGATCGAGGTTTTCATCGCGAACTAATTCATTTAAATAGTGATTAATACGTTCTGCAGAGCCGATATATTCTCTCTCAGTCCAGGGTTTAAATGAATAGGCAAAAGTATACATATCTGAATCAGAGCGAATACCGGGGTATTTGAATAAGTCCCAGGTGCCGCCAATATTTTCGCGTCCCTCAATCACGGCAAAAGCGGTGTGCGCACGTTTTTTCTTAAGGTTATAACACATGCCAATGCCAGAAATTCCTGCACCGACAATCAAGACGTCGAGTTTTTCGTATTGTTCGTTCATGATCGCTCCCTGTTTATTATTTATCACTGTAAGTGGTAAATAGATGTTAGTGACCGTCGGTCATAAAAAATAGGCTGCAATCTGTCAATAATTGATATTTTCGGCCATAATGACAGTTGAGGCTAGTTTTATACCCTTTATGGATTAGACTGTTTTTTTGGATGCCAGGTCTTAAAATAAGACGTTTTTGAATGACGCACCTTAGTCATGACATTGCGCGACATAAACTCTGGGGGCGTATTTAAATGAAGTGGAGAGCTGTATGAAGAAGAAACAATCTATTCTAGGCTTGATCCCCCTGTTTCATGCTGTTCAGGCTCAAGGTCGATCTCCAGAAGAAATACTGCAAGGTAGAGGGCTCTCTCTGGCAAAAATGAGCGGTGCGGCGGTGATTGATCAAAGCTTGGAGCTTGATATTGTCGCTGATGCAATCGACTTGCTAAATGACCCCTTATTGGGCATGAAGGTTGGCAGTCAGGTGACGTTTACCTCCTATGGTACGTATGCCATGCTGCTAATGACAGCCCCTAACTTTATGGAAACTTTAAAGGTCGGGGTGCAGTTTCAGTCTTTATCTTTATTGTTTTCAACCATGACTTTGCATTTTGAAAAAGATTGGATCGAACTGCGTTATACCTTTCCTGATGTGCCTAAAAATCTGAAGAATTTTATATCTGACCGGGATTTAATGGGGACGTATATCTTTGTACGCGAATTCATTGAACAGCCCAGCAGCTATATATTAGGCGCGGGAGCCACACGTACTAAACCTGTCGGTAAAGAATTAATAGAGTATCAAACGTATATAGACTTTGAAGTGCAATTTGATCAGGCCTATAACTGGTTGCGATTGCCCCGGTCTATTCTGCATATGGAGCAGAAGCATGGTAACGAATTAGCCCATCAGTTGTATCGGGTACAAGCTTATGAGTTACTGCGTAAGTTCTATCCTGATGCCGATGATGTCGTCGCACAAAGTAAGCAGATAATAGAAGGCTACGACGCCCACTACCCATCGGTACCCGAAGTCGCCAAAATGTTTGGCGTGAGTGAACGAACCTACCGGCGTAAACTGGAAGATGCCAATACCTCTTATCGGACATTATTGGATGAGCATAAAAAGAAACGTTGTTTGGATATGCTTTCGCGCAAAAATATTTCAGTGAATGAACTTGCTGAAAGGCTTGGGTATGCCGAATCTGCTAGTTTTTTACGTGCCTTCAAGCGCTGGACAAACCTCACTCCTAAGCAATACCTCAAAGCAAAGCGTTAAGCTTAGCTTGCATATTTCTTTGTTCCGTTGTCGCTCAAGTTCTTTTGTATTTTCTATTAAAAAGTGGTAGAGCAACCTTGTTCAACTCAGCTAACTATAATATCAATAAACTTTGGAAGAAAGTGATTGATGCTATTGACTTGATAGGTGGTAACTTGGCTATAGCAGGAAATAAATGTCTGAATTTCTATACTGAAAATGCCTGTGGCCCAACAGGTGTGATTTGGAAAGGGTCTACAGTAGATGTTACGGAGCCTGAAACCTTATCTTTATTTGTTTTAGGGCTGCTCGGTTTGACCTACGCACGTCGTCAAGTTCGTGGCTAAGTTAGTGTAAAGACTGGTTCGTAGTAATGACGATTAGTCGTCAAGACTAGTCAGTGTCATGTCTAGATTAGCGGCCCACTATAAGTGGGCCGCTAGCGGGTGATCAAGTTAATAAGTTTGTTCGAGGTGTGTGCTTTTGTGTTTTACTTATCTGACCAGACTGCGAATTCATTACCACTGGGTTCGGTAAAATGAAACCGTCTTCCGCCAGGGAAGGAGAAAATCGTTTTATTTATTTCTCCTCCTGCTTTTTCTATTTTAGATTGTGTTGCTTCAAGCGAGTCGCTATAGAAAACGAGTAAAGCCGCTCCGGTGCTAGTCGATGACTTAGCGTCGCTTTTATAGAATCCTCCGTCTAATCCTTGATTCGAAAATGCGCAATAGTCAGGCCCGAAATCCTGGAATTTCCAAGCGAAAATAGTGCTGAAGAAGGTTTTGGTTTTTTCGAGGTCTTTTGAGGGGAATTCAATATAATTAATTTTCTCGTGTTGATTCATAAATTGAGCCTTTGTCTCTGAATATTTAGGAGTTTCTGAAAAATCACTATGTCTTGTCAGTATTCTCTATGAGCCAATATCTTAATTTTTCAATTAATAGATCGGGGTCAATTGGTTTCGTCAAGTAATCACTCATACCTGCATCAAGGCATTTTTCCTTATCTCCCTTCATCGCATTTGCTGTTAAGGCGATAATAGGGACTGCCTTATAATGCTCACCTGCTTGAGCTGCTCGAATTTGCCGACTGGTTTCATAGCCATCCATTTCGGGCATTAGGCAGTCCATCAAGATTAGTGTAAAGGGCTGGTTTTTATTAGATTGCTTAAGCTGCTCGAGTGCGTGTATACCATTGTTAGTGGTTTCTATTTCTAGTCCTATCATTTCTAATAAATTCTGGGCAACCAGTTGGTTAATATGGTTGTCTTCAACCATTAATAATCGTGTGCCAAGCGGCCATGTCAGTTCATCAGGCTTTTCTGGAGAGGCCGGTTCCTGCTTCGGTACCGTGTTATTTTGTTGAGGTGATTCAGCTTTGCTTAATTGAATGGTAAAACTAAAACAGCTACCTTTATTGTCTTCACTGCTTACCTCAATGCCACCTTGCATGAGCTGACATAGCTTTTTAGATATCGCCAGCCCTAAACCTGTGCCGCCGTATTTTCGGGTGGTTGAGGCGTCAACTTGATTAAATAAGTCGAATAGCGTGTTTAACTTACTATTAGGGATGCCCGCACCGGTATCTCTGACCTTACAAAAGAAGCGCCACTTATCATCACTTAATTCATAGAGCGAAGCTTCAATATTAATTTCACCCTCTTGAGTGAATTTAATTGCATTGCCGACAATATTGGTCAGAATTTGTCGAATTCGCCCAGAATCACCAATGACCATTGGGTCACTGATGCCACTGGTATCTAAAGTGAGTTTCAGACCTTTTTGTTGTGCTTGGAACTTCATGGCTTCAGTGAACTGATCAAGCATGCTGAAAATATTAAAGCTGACTAATTCCAATTCCATTTTGCCAGCATCTACTTTTGAAAAGTCGAGAATGTCATCAATCAGGGTTAATAATGAACGCGCACTATTATTGGCGACTTCAGCTCTATGTTTTTGTTTTGAACTTAAGTCATCGTTTAATAAAGATCTAAGCATACCCAGTACGCCGTTCATAGGGGTGCGGATTTCATGGCTCATGGTGGCTAAAAACTGAGCTTTGGCAATCAAGGCTGATTCAGCATCAATTTTGGCCTCGATTAACTTTTTCTGCTGTTTCTTCTGCTTGGTAATGTCCGTCCGAATGCCGATATAACCGGTCACTTTTTTGTTGGTCGATTTAATCGGAACAATGGTGGTATCGACCCAGTAGACGTGACCATCTTTAGCTTTATTAAGTACTTCGTCATGCCAGACCTCACCTTTGGATATAGTCAAATACATCTCACGCCAATAATCTTTAGGTTGGTTATCAGAGTTAACAATTCGGTGGTTACTCCCAACTAACTCTTCAAAGCTATAACCGCTTATCTGAGTGAACTTCTCATTGGCGTAGGTAATGATGCCTTTAATGTCGGTAACCGCAATAATTGAGTGTTGATCCATGGCAAACTTTTGTATCAGTAAGTCATTTTTGTAGGCTTCGCTTAATGCAATGGATTCTTTAAATTCGGCTACAGCCGTCCAAATATCTTGAATATAGGCATTCTGTGAATGATCTAGTGTGACACTCATATCGCCTTTGGATAATTGAACTAATGCCTTACGTACTTGGTTTAACCCGAGAGAAATATCTTTGGAGAAATAAAATGCAGACCAGATCATTAAGACCATTAAAGTGATTGCCAGTTCAGTGATATAGGTTTTTTCGTAAAGAGATCCCTCTACCTGGTGGGTTTGTTTAGTTAGCTCATTGCTATAATAAGCTGATAATTTCAGGAATAAACTATTTAATATTTTCAGTTTGTTGTTGGCTAAAATAAGCTCGTCTGAAGCTTGTTGTGAGTCGACTGATGACATTTCAATCGCTGAAATAGCTTCAAAGCGGTAATTAGAAAACGCTTCTTTTAACTGTGCAAAAATATCTAGGTTGTCAATCAAAAGTGTGCGTTTGTTACCGATGCTTTTGTTGAGTTGTTTTTCAATGCGGTATAGTTGGTTAAGTTGCTTCTTACCTTGGAGGTAGATCTCTTCTTCATCAAATGATTCTGATTCCAATAACAAAGTAATGATTTCACTATTACTATTGGCCAGGGCGGTGACAACATGGCTAATCTCGCTAATGAGCACCAAGTTTGACTCGCTAATAGTTTGAAAAAGTTCAGACTGGGATTTGATGACCTGATTACTGCTTAGATAAAGGATGAGGGTCAATATCACCGCGATGGCAGGGGCAATCAGAAAGCGTGCGCGAATTGAAAGGGAATCTAACATATTAACGAGGTCTATTTAGAATCATAAAGTCGCACCAATGATCATAATGTCTTTTTACTATCATAAGGGTGGCCATTCACTGGGTTTTATCATGCCTTTGTAGATGATGTTGTTATCTTTGACTTTAAAAATGACAGCCACGCCTTCAGGCTTTGGCCAAACACCTAAGCCATCTTTAAGGTTGGCGGTATGGCCCACGAAGACCGTATTTTTTGCGTGTTCTTTGGACGCTAAGATTGATTCAAATAAATAGTGCCCTAATTTGGCTGATTCTTCTTCAACCTTACCAATGGAAAAGGCTAATTGTTGATCAACTTCAAAGTCGCCAAATACGGCCTTTGCGGTATCTATTGTTCGGCAATAGGGGCTAGATTTAACTTTGCCAATGGGGATCTTTAATGATTTGATTACTAAGCCTAAATGTTTAACCTGTGTCAGGCCTTCCTGGGTTAAATTTCTTTGAGTATTGCAACGATTTAAATCCACTAATTTTTTATTACGATTTTTATCCTTGCGGGTGGTAAGGCCATGACGCATGTAGATGATATGCCCACCAGATTGCAGTGCTTTAATGAGTTCTTGAGGTGAACGAATATCTTTGAGTACCGCCTCAGCGTTAACTTTTAATGTATATGACAGGCATAAACATAAAATAATTAAATATTTAAGGGCTGATTTCATTGAAGTATTTTCTCTCTACTTATGCAAACGTAAGCGGCCTTTTTCTCTAGATGAATGTATTACTGGCAATACATTTCTTGCTTAAATCGTGGCTGAATTTAATCAGAAAGCTTACTTGTTGGTTCTCTGATTTGTCTATTTTTATCCTATAAATGTAGCACTGAAATACCTGATGTCTAGCGTATACTACTTTAAGGTTGTCGGTGATTAGACGTGTAATGAGGGCTTTAAATGTAAATATTTTCAGTCAGAGATATCTCATGATTTAAAATCTAGTGTAGAGTCATTCTGTTTTAATAAATGTAAGCTGAAATAGAGAGTAGAGAGACCTGAATGAATGATACGATAATTGATACCGGTTTTAATTTTGACAATAGCTATGCAGAGCAGTTGGAAGGCTTTTATGTCAGCTTGAAAGGAGATAAAGCACCTGCGCCCGCTTTGGTAAAATTGAATCAATCACTTGCAGCTTTGCTTGGCCTTGACCTTGTGGCTTTAAAGGAAAGTGATTTGGCGGCTATGTTCTCTGGAGGTATGACGTTAAAGGGGGCATCTCCATTGGCGCAAGCTTATGCAGGGCATCAATTTGGTGGCTTTAGTCCACAATTAGGTGATGGCCGTGCCTTGCTCTTGGCAGAAGTGATCGACGCTCAGGGAGATCGATATGATATTCAACTCAAAGGTTCGGGTCGTACAATGTTTTCGCGTGGCGGTGACGGTAAGGCGGCTTTGGCGCCAGTGTTGCGGGAATACCTCCTTGGGGAGGCAATGTTTGCCTTGGGTGTGCCAACCACCCGCGCTTTGGCTGCTGTCACTACGGGTGAGCAAGTCTATCGTGAGGGAATGCTTCCAGGCGCGGTATTAGCGCGAGTTGCCTCAAGCCATTTGCGTGTGGGTACCTTTGAGTATTTCGCCGCAAGGGGTGAAGCGGATAAAGTCAAGCAGCTGGCCGATTACACCATTCAGCGTCACTTTCCAGAATTAAAGGATGCGCCGGCTCGTTATCTTGGTTTGTTGCGTGCGGTGTGTGAGAAACAAGCTTTGCTTGTGGCGAACTGGATGTGTCTTGGTTTTGTACATGGTGTCATGAACACCGATAACGTAACCATTTCAGGGGAGACGATTGATTATGGGCCTTGCGCATTCATCGATCATTATGACCCGGCTGCGGTATTTAGCTCTATCGATAGGCAAGGGCGCTACGCTTTTGGCAATCAATCCTCTATCTCCCAATGGAATTTAGCCAGACTCGCAGAAACTTTATTGCCTCTGATCCATAGTGACCAAGAAGAGAGCGTCAGATTGGCGACTGATGAAGTCATCGCGTTTGAGGCTCGCTATCAAAGCTTCTGGCTAGACGGAATGAGAAAGAAACTTGGTTTATCGACGATTGAAGAAAGAGATCATGATCTTGCGACGGCTTTGCATACGGCGATGGCAGGTCAGAACGTCGATTTCACCTTGTTATTTCGGGGGCTGTCTGCTCTTGTTCCAGGGTATGTAGCTCCCGGAGCTGTCGTTCAAGATAAAATATCTGCTGTTCCAGATAAAGGTGACGTCGAGGGTAAATTAAGCGCTGTTCGTGATTTGTTTGATGACCCTCAAGCATTTGATCAATGGTATGCCACTTGGCTTGAGCGTTTAGCGCGTGACAGCATGACAGTGGATAAACGCATTGCCTCAATGAATGCTGTTAACCCGATATATATTCCTCGAAACCATAAGGTCGAAGAAGCTTTACAGGCTGCCGAGCAAGACGCAAATTATGTGCTCTTTGAAAAGTTGATGCAGGTGCTTGAGAAACCTTTTGAGCAACGAGACGGTTTGGAAGATTATGTAGGCCCGGCCCCTAAAGAGTTTGGCCCCTATAAAACCTTTTGTGGAACATAATGATCGTCCATTAAGCTTAACCAAGCCTAACACGATAGACTTCTTCCAGAGAAGTAAGCTGTTGCCTGGCAACGTATAATGCGTGCTCAGTTAAAGGTTGCATGCCAGCTTTAATCGCTGCTGCTTCAATCTCCATCGCATTGACTTTAGGTTGTATTAATTCGCGTAATTCAGTTGTTACCGTTAATAGCTCATACACGGCTACTCGACCTATATGACCAGTTCCATGGCAATGATCACAACCTACTCCCTTAAAGAAAACTTCATCGTCTGCAATATTCAGTGCTTTGCGTATGATAGGGGTCACCTGTTCTTCCTTTAAACAATAAGGACAGTTCTTTTTAACTAGGCGCTGGGCTAATACTGCCAGTAGAGTTGAATTAAGCAGGTAGGATTGAATGCCGATTTCTAATAGTCGAGTAATGGTCGCAGCCGCACTGTTGGTGTGTAAGGTTGACAATACTAAATGGCCGGTAAGCGAACTTTCTATCGCCATCTTGGCCGTTTCTTCATCACGTATTTCACCAATCATAATCGCGTCAGGGTCGTGGCGCAGAATATTACGCAAGGCGCGTGCAAAGGTGTAATCGATAGCGGGATTCACTTGAATTTGCAGTATGTCATCAATGTGGAATTCCACCGGGTCTTCAACGGTGATGATATTGATATCTCGTTTCTTAATAGCTTGCAGAGCCGCATATAGGGTGGTGCTTTTACCGGAACCTGTTGGGCCTGTCACGAGAATCAAACCACTGCTTTTATTCACCAGCTGTGAAAAAATATCCGCATCTTTTTGGCTAAAGCCAATATCTTCGATATTTCTAAGGCTGGCTGAGGTATCCAGGATTCGCATAACAACACTTTCGCCATGAATAGTAGGCATAACAGAAATACGTAAATCGATCGAATTGCCTTTGTGTTTAATTTTGGAACGACCATCTTGAGGTAGCCTGTGTTCAGCTATATTCATCGTTGCGATAATTTTGATGCGGGCCACGGCAGCCGCTAACATTTTTTTATCAAAACTTCTGATCTTAATCAAGCTGCCATCGATTCGGAATAAAATATCAACCTCATGCTGCTTGGGACGAATATGAATATCTGATGCTTGACGGCTGATCGCATCAATTATCAAATTATGAATCAGCTTTACGGTCGGGCGATCACTCGCCAGCTTAATCGCTCGCTGTTCTTCCCAGTTATTACTGTGCTTGGCACTGGGCATATCATTGAGCACATCGTCAATGTCATTAGAGCCGTAGTGTTGTGAGATCGCATACTCTATATCTTCAGGAGAACACAGTACCGGCTCGATGACATGCGGTGATATAAAATTCAGCATGTTGAGTGTTTCGGTCTCGGTGGGGTCTTCCATCGCGACGACCAAGAGGTCATGGTGCAGCATAACGGGAATTAAAGCGTGTTCTCGGGCAAATTCCGCAGGGATTAATTTCAATACTGAGATATCAATTTCAAAATTGTTAAGTTGTAAAAATGGTATTTCTAAACAGCAGGATAAGGCATTACGAACTTGATGGTCTGAGGCTAGTCCCAAGCGACAAATAACGTGACCTAAGAGTTCACCATTTGTTTCTTTTTGCTCTGTAATAGCTTGCTTGAGCTGCTTTGAGGTAATGATCCCTGTCTGGAATAATATTTGGCCTAAATGTTGATGTTCAAATGTGCGTGGTTTATTGAGTGACTCAATTAATTGTTTCGCGTTCGAAATCAAAAATGAATTCTCCTGAATATAGGTCTCAGTAATACATACGGGTATATATTATTAGTTTAGACGAATTTTTTGAGTTAAATAGAGGATTGTTCTATCGAGCATTCGGGTATAGATGATGTATAAGGTTTGTGACGGTGGGCTACTTACTACCGTTGTGTGGAGTTATCGTGGGGTGAAATTAGGTGACTGGCCCTAATATGAGGTGCGAGTTATCTTTGGCATACATTGTCTTGGAACAGGCTATTTTTGTAAGTATTTGTCATAGATGGCCTGATATCGGCCGGTCTGTTTTAAATAGGCTATCCCATCGTTAAAATTATCTCGTATTGATTCACTCCAAAATACCGGGCGATAGTCATTTGGTTTTGGTTCAACAAAGTGGTGGATCTGAAATTCTTTAAGTTTTTCACCGTATTCTTTCTCAGCCAATATTGAATAATATTTAAAGATGCTGATATCACTGAGTACCACATCTAAACGTTTCTTATTAAGTACGAGTACCTGTATTAATTGATTGTGTTGTTCATGATACCTTTTGGCCTTTTTGACGGGTTCTAACCAGCGAGGGTAACGTTTTAATGCGCCTTGAAAGGATATGACAGATAGATTCTCTAAATCCTCAGGTTTTTTAATAAGCAGTTGTTTTTCTTTGAGAGTGATGAATACATTGTTATATACCACCGCAGAATCACCATAAAATGCACCTATTTTCCCCATGTCCTGGCCCAAATCGGTCATGGCAGCCATCGTCTTTTTTTGCTTGAAAGCGATTGGAACGCGTGCAAGAGGGTAATAAATGGGGGTAAGCGTGTGCTTATGAAATGCTAAGGCTTCTGAAATTATCTCAAGCTCGATGCCAGTATTGGATTCCGGGAATGAAAAGGGCGGAATAGATTCTCCAAACGCCATTGTAATTTCATCACTAAAGCTAAGTGAAGCAAAAAGGATAAAAATCAAAAAAAATAAAATCTTCATAATATAAGCCATCAAAGTCTAGCTTCACTTCATTTTAGAAATTATTACATTTTAGAACTTATTTCAGTCGTATATCTAATTTAATTACAGGGTCTATAAGCTGGTCTACACTAATTTAAACAATAAATAAATGGAGTAGACTGGTGAACGATCCAGAAAGTATTGTAAATAAACGAAAAGAGCTCAGTTCTGAAGGCCAGGAACTAGCAAGTTACCTGGAGGGCCAGGTACGTGACCGGAAAATTGAAGTGCCGATGTTGCCTGATGTCGCGAGCCGAGTTCTTGCTGCATCCTATGACCCTGACTCCGATGCTGCACTATTAGCCAAGCTTATTCAGGGGGATCAGGCATTAGCCGGGCATGTCATGAGAATTGCAAACTCTGCAGCCTATACGCCTAATGCCTCGATGGTTTCTTTACAGCAGGCCATCGCACGTTTAGGGATGGAGCTTATTACAGAGATCGCACTGGCTGCTTCCTTAAATGCCAAACTGTTTAAAGCGCCAAGTTTTGAAGCGCGTATGAGTGAAATTTGGGACCATGCTTTATGTTCAGGGATCTGGGGTAAAGAGGTCGCAAGGTTTAGCAAAAAAAATGTTGAAGCTTCTTTTTTGTGCGGTCTACTGCACAGCATTGGGCGTCCTGCTATTTTGCAAGATATTGCTGAATATACGCATCAGCATGGTATTCATATTTCCTATGAAGAAGCGATGACCCTGGAGCAAATGTTTCATGTGTCTTATGGCGAGGTCATTGTACAAAAGTGGAACATGCCGATTATTGTTCAAGAGTCAGTACAGCATTACCTGAATTATATTGATGCGAAAAATTGTCGCGATCAAGCGATGGTTGTCGATGGCGCAACCAAGCTGGCACAGGTGACTTTACTCAAGGACGACGCGTTTGAAGAAGCGGATGCTAAAAATAATTTCTTAGAGGGCGTATTTGCAGATATTGTGTTTGCTGATTTAAATCTCTATGAGGATGAAATCGAGTTACTTAAAGAGCAGGAGGATAAAGTGAAGAGTGCTTTAGAGGCAATGCGCTTATGAAAAATTTTGATGTCATCGTCATTGGAAGTGGACCCGCAGGACAAAAGGCCGCTGTACAAGCCGCTAAAGCAGGGAAGAAAGTTGCCCTTGTCGAACGTGATCAATGGTTAGGTGGCGCCTGCGTGCATCGAGGTACTATTCCAAGCAAGACTCTGAGAGAAAATGCCTTGCGCGTTAAAAAAATGCGCGAGAATGCCGCATTATGTAGTTTTGAGTTAGCTGAAGATACTGAAATGTCGACGCTGATTGATCGTTTGAATCGAGTTTTAAAAGCGCATGATGGTTTTATGGTGAACCAGATTGAGCGAAACCATATAGAACGCATTCATGGTCGTGCTAAATTTTTATCACCTACCGAATTAGAAGTGACTAAAGTACGTGGTGAGCCAGAATTAATTTCAGCAGACAGTTTTGTCGTGGCGTCGGGTTCAATTCCACGCAAGCCTGACAATATTCCAGTGGATCATGAGAATATTTTTGATAGTGACTCTATTCTGACGATGCTCTACTTGCCACGTAGCTTGACTGTTTTAGGTGGCGGCGTGATTGCCAGCGAGTATGCCTCTATTTTTCAAGCCCTGGGTGTCAAGGTCACGATGATAGACCGTTACCCCTTACCTTTAGGTTTTATGGATGCGGACCTAACCAAAAAATTTGTAGACTCTTTCCAAGAGATGGGTGGTACTTGGCTGGGAGAAAAGAACGTCGAGTCAGTTGAATGGGATGGCCTGTCACAAGTAGTGACTACTTGTGACGACGGTACAGTGATCAAATCTGCAAAGTTATTGTGTGCGGCTGGAAGAATGGCTAATGTCAAAGATCTAGAGATAGAAAACGCCGGTCTGCAATTAACTGAGCAGGGGAATATCTCTGTGAATGAGTTGCTGCAAACACATGTCTCCCATATTTATGCGGCGGGAGATGTGATTGGGCCGCCTTCATTAGCTTCCGCCTCGATGGAACAAGGCCGACGTGCCAGCTGTAATGCTTTGGGTATTGAAGTTGGCCCGATGAGTAAGATGATTCCCTCGGGTATTTATGGTATTCCCGAGCTGTCGGCTGTGGGCATGACGGAACAACAAGCCAGCAAAGATTTTGGCGAAGTAATGGTCGGGCGCGCGCATTTTGAAGAGATTTCACGCGGTCAGATTAATGGTATTCGTGATGGCATGTTGAAAATCATATGTGACGCTAAAGGCGAAAAAATACTTGGCGTGCAGATTGTGGGAGAAGGTGCGACAGAACTGATTCATATTGGTCAAATGGCAATGTTATCCGATGCCAATGTTGATATATTTGTCGAAAGTATTTTTAACTTTCCAACTTTGGCGGAGGCTTATCGCGTAGCTGCATTGGCTATTATTGGGCAGCGTGCGAGTCAGTCGGATAAATTTTAACGAGCAATCTAGTATAGATATTTATACTAGATGCTTTTAAATGGTGCGCTCTAAATAGAGAGTCCGCCATTTTTGGACGCTGACATTCAATTTGTTTTTAATTTTTATCTCTGGCTTTATGTGATATTTATTGTGAGTACTTCGCTATTTCGCCCGCGCTTCGCGCTGTGGCGAGTCACTTTTGTCAAATGATACAAAAGAGACGGGAAAAATCTTGCCCCACGCTTTGTTGTTTCTATCGAGTAAATATTACTCTCCTAAGTTTGCTTTGAGTTGTTCTAGTTCTTGCTCTGCTTGTTTGAAGTCAAAATTATCAAGCGAAGTAATGATGTTTTTTAAACTCTCTTCATGACTATTTGCAGGCCATTGTTTCAAATAATTTACAGCAAGATCATAAGCATCCATTGATTGCCGTTGAATGAGAGGGCTGAGTTCGTCTAATTGCTCCAAGAGCTGTGATGCTTGATATTGTAAGCTGTCTTTACCTTCCTCTGTTTGTGTCGCGGAGGTATCAGCGCTTTCTTCGGCATTCTCTATTGCATTCTCTATTGCATTCTCTTGGGTATCTGTCTCACTTGAAAGTATCTGTTCAATGCTTGAGAGAAAAGTTTTCATTTGTTTATCAAACTCTGTAAGCGCTAGATCCAGGTCCAGTGCAGATAGCGTGTCGGATTTTTCTAAGTCAGCGGCTATGCTCGACAAGGGTTTTGCTGCTAGATTGCCTGCGAGTCCTTTGATTGTATGCGCTAGTGATTTTAGGGCCTCAAAATCCTCAGCTTCGGCATAAGTACGCAGGGTGGTATTGCAGCTAGCATAAGTACTCTTAAAGTCCGAGAAAAAACGTAAGTATAAGTCGAGATTATCTTGGCAGCGTTTTATGCCTTCACTTAGCTCTATGCCGGGTAAACTATCCGGTAAATTATGCTCTGCAAGTTTACTGGGGGCAGTATTTGCTTGTTCGGCTTTTGGGGCTGTATCTATTTTCGTGTCTGTGCTTATTTTTGTGTTAATAGCTAAATGTGTATCAGTCGATATAGACGCTTGTTCAGGGGCTTTATTAAGCTCAACTTGAATTTGATTCTCAGCAGGATTTAACCAGCGAAGAATGGTAGTGAATAAAATCTCAGGATTAATAGGTTTCGTCACATAATCATTCATGCCCGCCGCGAGGCATTTATTCTTATCGACACTCATGGCATTGGCTGTCATGGCAATAATAGGAAGCTGTTGATTGAACTTACGTATTTCCACAGTCGCCTGACAGCCATCCATCACCGGCATCTGCATATCCATCAATACAAGATCAAATGAGTTTGCTTTGACGGCATCAACGCCTTCCTGTCCATTATTTGCAACCGAGACTTCTATGCCTTTTTTAGACAATATCTCAATCGCAAGCTCTTGATTCATAGCAACATCTTCTACAATTAAAGCTTTGAGTCCTTTAAAGTTAAAGTTCTCGACAGAATTGATGGGTAGCTGTTTAGGCGGATTAGCTCGGCGGTTTTCGAAAAGCCCATGAAGTACCTTGGATAGGTCATGCTCTCTGATTGGCTTAATCATGTATTTATCGATGCCAGCTTCTTCGGCTTGTTTTTTAGTTTCTCCCTGATCATAACCGGTGACCAGAATGAGTTTTGGTCTAATGATTTCAGGATGCTCCTGAACTTGAATACAGCATGATATGCCATCTACGTCTGGCATTATCCAGTCGGTAATCAATACATCGTAAGGGTTGCCTTGATTTTGCTTGGCGAGCATTTCTTTTAGCGTATCTTGACTGTCGCTTAGGCAAGTTACCTTGTGGCTTAAGGCTACGAGTGTGTTTTCGAAGAGTTCTCTTGAGGCCTGTTGATCATCAACGACTAATATGTTTAAAGGTAATAAGTGATTAGTAAAGTGAGGATTGTTACGTTTGCGTCGATCTTGAATTTTACAGGCCAAACTAAAACTGAATACACTCCCTTGATCCACAGTACTCTCTACTGATAATTCACCGCCCATCATTTCGATTAATTGCTTGGAAATACTCAAGCCTAGACCTGTGCCACCAAAGCGTCGGGTTGTGCTGTCGTCAGCCTGAGTAAATGACGAGAAGAGGTTTTTTAATTTTTCAGGCGCAATCCCGATACCCGTGTCGGTAATACGGCCACATAAGTTGATGCTCATATCCCGCTTATTGAGAGAAACCAGCTCTAATTCCACATCGACTTTACCTTCAGTGGTGAATTTGATCGCGTTATTACTTAAATTGAGCAGTACTTGGCCTATTCTCAAAGGGTCGCCAATTAGCTGGTCAGGAATATCCTTATCTACTATCAGGTTAAACTTGAGGTTTTTGGCTTCTATATTCGCCGCGACGATATTATTTAAGTTGTTCAATACATCCTTCAAGCTAAAAGGGATGCTTTCGATTTCTAATTTCCCAGCTTCAATTTTAGAAAAGTCCAATATGTCATTGATAATACCCAGCAGGTTAGTCGAAGCCATGCGGATTTTTTTTAAAAAGCCGGCTTGCTGGTGATCGGTATTGCGACCAATAGCTAGGTCAGTAAAGCCGATAATCGCATTCATAGGCGTGCGTATTTCATGACTCATATTAGCTAAAAATAAACTCTTTGCTTCTGTTGAGGCTTCTGCCATGCGCTGTTGTTTTTCTGCGTTTTGTCGCTTTTTAGACTCGGTAATATTCGCCATAGCACCTTCGTAATGGCTAACTTGACCATGATGATCTTTAATCTGTTGAATTGAAATACTGATCCAGCGTGTTTCACCTGTTGATAATGGCGTACTGGTTTCAAATGTCAGGGCTGAATCTTCATGAGAAAGCTGGGTTTTGAATTTGTTTTTTTCAGTTTCTGACAAACAATTGAGTGAGAATGCCGGGTGAGGTTTGGCGAAAAGCGCTGTGACATCCTGATAGCCAAGTATGTCGGCATAGGCTTTATTAGCATTCACAAGCTTGCCATCCAAGCTCATTTGGAAAATGCCTTCAATGGCATTTTCAAATAAAGATCGGTACTTCTTTTCAGCGTCTTTAGTTGCGTTAAGGGAGGCACTTCGTTGAGCTTCATGTTTTCTTTGAGCTTGGAAAAAATGATCTGACTGAGCTAATGTCAGAAAAATTGCAATACCTGCAAAGCCAAATTCTTGCCCCCAGACGGTAAATAAATTTGAAGGAAACACACCGAGCGACTTTAGTGCAAAGGTGACCGCGCCAACAATTAAGGCCATCCAGCCTATTAGATAAAAACGCGCCGATTTATTACCATGATAAAAACTCACAATACCTGCCCAAAATGCACCTAAAGCCGTCACAATCGCAAAAATGGTACTAATGCGAATCACGGTGCTATAGCTGAGTACCAGCGATAATGCTGCAAGTGTCAAACATATTGATGCAAAAGCAAAGATGATTTTGTCTGAGAGGGGTGAGAGCTTTTTTAAATCCAGAAATTCACGACTATAAAATAAGGCGAAGCCGAAACAAATATTTAGAAAGAAAGGAATACTGATGCTTTGCAGCCAGAGGCCTTCGGGCCAAATATATTGAAATGCAAAGCCGTTAATGCTCATCGAATAGCTTAAAGAGCCAAAAATACTAATGGCTATAAATAAGTACATACGAACACGCAGGAAAACGGCGTTAATCAAGCAATACAGTGTCGCCAAAAAAACAATACCATACAGAAAACCAAAGGTGACAAGTTTGCCTTCGATTGATTCTGAGAAACTATTCTCAGGCCACATATTCAAGTCAATATACATTGAACTTTCGGTTTCAAAGCGCATGTAATAAGTTTGAGTGCTGTGGGCGAGACTGGTTATTGGGAAGGAGATATTTCGATATCGAATCGGGCGTTCACTAAACGGAAGCTGATCGCCCGCGAGTGTTTTTTCATAAGCCAGTAAACCTTCATGATTAAGTTTTGGCAGGTAAAGCTCAATGAAATCCAGGATAGGGTAGTCAACTTCAAGCACCCAGGGTATAGGATTTGTGCTGGTATTCTCAACTGTAAAACGAACCCAATAGACCGACTCCGTGAACCCCCCAATAATGTTGTCGGCTAAGACGGCTTTCCAGTGAGGGGCCGCTTTTTCTTCAAGGTCGTGGCTGTATTCAATAGTTGGCAAGGTCTGCACATCTTCCAGCGTCATCGTACCTTTAGTATCAATCACAAGCTCCATGTGTTGGCCTAAAGATTCAAGCGCATTGACTTGGTTTATCATCGCGTTTGTGACCGCAAGCGCAACGTTGCTGATAAAAAATGAGGCTATCAATACACTGAAGCGCGTGATGAATGAAAGAGATGTTGGTTTCATTAAAACTGGTTTCACTTATTTGTAAAATATAGGCTGGTGCCATTTAGAATATAAAATTAAAGGCTTGTCGCAAAAAGTATAGTCTAAATAGCGTATATTTCTTGAGGTTAAACTAAGTGTAGATCTTTGAAGTTTAACTAAGAGTAGGTATTTGAAAGCGGATCTAGAAAAATGGCCTATAATTTTCATAAGAAAATGATGATCACATGAAAGTGATAACGTTAATGTCCTGAGGAATGGAGTTAAATGAGCAAAGCGTCTATTTTAATTGTCGATGATGAACCGATAAATATTCGACTGTTAGTTGAAGTACTGAAACCTGAATATGAGCTGCTCATTGCGACAAATGGCCACCAGGCGATAGAGCAGCTGCGAAAATGCCATGAGGATATTGATCTGATTTTACTGGATGTCAATATGCCTGAAATATCCGGCCTTGATGTATTAGAGAAAATCAATGAGCACTCAAGCTGGACTGATATTCCCGTTATCTTTGTGACGGCGCGTGATCAGGACGGCGATGAAGCCGAAGGCCTGCAAAAAGGTGCGGTTGATTATATTACCAAGCCTATTTCAGCGCCCATAGTCAGGGCAAGGGTAAACACCCAATTAACCCTTCGCAAAGCTAAAATAGAGTTGGCGACGCAGAATAAAATTCTCGAACAAAAGGTTCAGGAGCGTACTGAAGAGATAAGTTATACTCAGGACGTAATCATCAATGCGCTGACCTCGCTTGCTGAAACACGAGATAAAGAGACGGGCAGCCATATTATTCGCACCCAATATTATGTGAAAACTTTAGCCGAGTTAATTCGTCATTTACCCGAATACTGTGATGAACTTAATGACTCTACCATTAATGCCATGTTTAAAACGGCGCCCTTACATGATGTTGGAAAGGTCGGTATTCCAGATGCCGTGTTATTAAAACCGGGCAAACTCACCGCTGAAGAATGGGTGGTGATGAAAACCCACGCCAAACTTGGCGCAGATGCGTTAATGCAAGCAGGTGAAAGTTCAGGCGGACGCGGTGTCAGCTTTTTAAAGTATGCGCATGAAATAGCTTTAGGTCATCATGAAAAATGGGATGGCTCAGGTTATCCTAATGGCTTATCAGGCACTGATATACCGCTTTCGGCTAGGCTGATGGCAGTGGCAGATGTCTATGATGCACTCATCTCAAAACGTTGTTACAAAGAAGCCTTCTCGCATGAGAAAGCTTTATCGATTATGGCTGAAGGAAAAGGTCAGCATTTTGATCCGGATATGTTGCAGGTTTTTCTGGATAATGAGCCCGCGTTTTTTGCTATCGCAGAAAAATATAATGACGGCTGAGAATAGGCCTGATTGATGGCTGAAAATAGGTCTTATTGATGGGAGGAAAAAACCGCTAAAGTAGCGGTCTCAATGAATTATATTAAATCTAAGCTTAGTCGCTAAGCGTACCGATGGCATTTTGCACCACCATGCACGCGAGTGACACGTCCCTGTTTTTTTCACCATTCAGTATTAATACATAAGCATACAGGTCAACCAAGAGTAGGCGCTTCTAAGCGGGAACGAACCGGCATGCGTTTTGTTTTTGAATGGAGGCTCTAAACCTTATTTGTAGGGCGTCTACGTGGTTTAGATGCGGTATTTGTATTGCTTTTGTTGCCTGGCTGATTATTTGAGGGGCGGTTTGAATTACCTGTTCTGTTTTGACCCGAACGATTGGTCTTGGGCTTTTGGTGTTTCGCTGATGCGATGGAATGCTGTCCGTCCTGATGTTCCTTCTTCGGCTTTTTAGCTTTTTTAGCTTTTATCGGGCGCGTATCCAGGCGAGATTCGGGTAAAGGGCTAACCGGCTCAAAGCCAGCTATCACTTTACGTTCGATCACTTTTTGAATCAGACGCTCAATACCTGCAAGGTCCTTGAATTCATCTGCACAGACTAATGATACGGCCTGTCCGTTAGAACCCGCGCGACCTGTTCGGCCAATTCGGTGTACATAATCTTCAGCGACATTAGGCAAGTCAAAATTAACAACTTGCGGTAGTTGGTCAATATCGATGCCTCTGGCAGCGATGTCTGTCGCGACTAATGCTTTAATTTCACCTGATTTAAATTCAGCCAAAGCACGTGTCCGAGCGCCCTGACTTTTATTGCCATGAATCGCAGCTGCTTTGATGCCTTCAGCTTCAAGGTAGCGGGTCAAACGGTTAGCACCATGTTTTGTTCGGCTGAATATTAAAGTCTGTTGCCACTTGTTTTCACGGATCAGTTTTGAAAGCAGTTGGGATTTCTTCTTTTTGTCGACCGGATAAACCCACTGCTCGACTGTTTTTGCCGTGGTATTACGCGGGCTAACAGAAATCTCAACAGGTTGATTGGTAAACTCAGAGGCTAAGTCTCTAATCTCATCTGAAAAAGTCGCAGAGAACAATAAAGTCTGACGTTTCTTAGGTAAGAGGTTAACAATTCTTCGGATATCTCTGACAAATCCCATATCGAGCATACGATCGGCTTCGTCGAGAACCAGAATTTCAAGGTCTTCAAACTTAACCGCATTTTGCTGGTGCAGATCCAGTAATCGACCTGGTGTGGCGACTAAGATATCTAGGCCTTTACGCAGTTTAATCATTTGAGGGTTGATTTTAACCCCGCCAAAAACAACGGCTGATTTTAGTGGCAGGTGCCGGCCATATTCACTCACGCTGTCGCCGATTTGTGCGGCTAGCTCTCGTGTAGGGGCCAGGATCAATGCGCGTGTTCTATTACCTTTCGGACGCTCACCTTCAGATAAAATGTCGAGTATCGGAAGTGTAAAACCTGCCGTTTTGCCTGTGCCGGTTTGCGCTGCCGCCATGATGTCCTTGCCTTCGAGGACGATGGGAATAGCCTTTTCCTGGATAGGCGAGGCTTTCTCATAACCAAGCTCAGAAACGGACTTTAAAATAGCAGGGGATAAACCGAGAGAATCAAAACTCATAGAATACTCTAAATAATTTGAGGAAAGGCGCTGAATGCCTGTGCCGCGTGAGCTTACAGGAAGAGTGTATCGAGCGCCAGTTGCGAATGTTTTAGCTGAGCAGGCAGGTGAGCAGCGATGCTTCGAGTGTGGTGTCTAGCTGGGTGCCAATGACTTCGATACGACTGTCCGGGCTTTCGTCCAGCATGTATTCTGAAAGGGTATCGTCTGCCTTGTTGTAAGCGAAGGTGCCTTCATCTGTAATAAATATAGCTTTTACGCGTTCGGCTTCAATACCGCACAGTACACTGTAAATTTCCAGGCGCTTAAAAACCTTGTTCGCGTCGAATGTTAAACCGGTGCTCTGAAAGTTTACACCTTTGTTTTCGCCCTTTTTATCGCCCTTTTTATCGCCCTTTTTATCGCCCTTGTTTACGACGTGAGCATGCGAGTGTTTATTATCTTCCACGTTAATGTGGCGCGGGTGAGGTGTACCGCTCAACCATTGCACCTCAAGTGTTCCGTTGGTCGTGCTGTAGAAAGGCCTGCTGTAAAAGGACGTACTGGAAATGGGCGTACTGGAAATGGGCGTACTGGAAATGGGCGTACTGGAAATGGGAAAAGAGCCATTTGCTGAGTTTGTAAGTGCCGTGCGCTGTGTTAAACGCGCGGGTTGTGCTAAATAACCTTTGGCGTATTCAAGCTCATCTCCTTGATATAAATCTACTTTATTGGCGACGATGATGTCAGCAATCTCTAATTGCTGCTGGAATATATCATGTTCAATATAGCGTGAATCTTGCAACTTACGTGCGTCTATTAAAGTGATAGTCGACTTTAAACTCAATACTTCCTGATAGTGGACGGACTGAAGGAGGGCGAGCACTTCTTTAGGGTGGCCTAAGCCTGAGGGTTCGATTAACAGACGATCGGGTTTAGCTTTAGCCAATAACATATTCAAGGCAATTTGCATTGGCACGCCTGAAGCGCAGCACATGCAACCGCCGGGTACTTCACGAATAAATACGCCGTTTTCTTCCGGGTTGTTGCCCTCTATTAATGCGCCATCAACGCCGATTTCGCCAAATTCATTGACTAGTACTGCCCAGTTTTCATTTTCTGGTTTACTCTTTAGCAGATGCAGAATAGCCGTGGTTTTACCCACGCCTAAAAAGCCGGTAATGATATTAGTGGGGACGGCACGAATGGTTGGCATAAATATTCTCGAGTTTACAAAGTGCTATTTTGGATAGTCTTGGCAAACTTTATAACTTAATTAGTCTTTAATTTATACCCCATTCAAAACCAATATTAAGCCGGTCTGTTTGATCGAATTGTCCGAACAGTCCTTCTTGGCTACCATAGAAACGGTCAAAGCCGAGTGTTAAATCCAGGTTTGATTGTAGGTTGTAGCGAACCTTGGGGCGTATCAGACCATCGTGATGATCTAAAGAGTATAGGTTTAACAGACTCAGAGTCAGCGTTTCATTTAACAGTTTTACGTCCCAGAGAAAACTGAGTGTGTCTTCGGTTTTCGATTTAATTAGCTGATTGCCTGGCACTAAAATACGGGTCTGGAACCATTGAAATGAGAGGAATTGATCCGTCAAACCCTGATAATCCAGACCCATAACCGAGCTCCATTGATTAGCCTGAATAACACCAGGAAGACTGTTTTTATTCAAAGGCTGAGCGCGATGATAGCGATTTGTTTCATAGGCAATTTCGCTTCGTAATGTCCAAGAGCCAAACGCGTTACTGGCACTGCCGCCAATTAGCTGGCTTCGGGCATAATGGCTGGTGATGGTGACAGTATTTGGGCCAGTTAAGTGAGTCTCTAGAATCGGTTCATCAACATAGTGGTAGAGGTAGTTCAGGGTCATGTCCCATCCTGACCAATATTGGCTGAAGCGGATACCGAAATCGCTATCTTTAATCGGTTTGGCTGGGGCTTTTATTGACTCGAAATTCAGTGCTAAACCACTTTCAGCTTGTGGCACCAATAAAGGGCTGCTAAAACTGAAAGCAGAGTGTGGCGGTGCTAAATCGTGTGTCGTGGTATCCGGTATCCAAAGCACTTGAATTTGTGCATCATCATTCAGCGGTATTTCGGCATTGATCATCCACAAGGGAATACGTGCGTCGTCAAAGTCATCGAGAATAAACTCTCGATAACTTTGAGGATTCACCACATCTAGTAACTTGAGACCGTCGGCTTCACCCCAAACGACTTGTTGCTTGCCTAGTTTCCAGAAAATACTGTCTCCTTGATTGCCCAGCTCTTGATGAAACTCCCAATAGAGTTCGCGAATATTTGTCTCGCCATGTTCATTGGTGGCCCTGGGTTTGGCTAGCTGTGCATAGCTTGACGGTGTGCCTGAAAGGTTTAGTTGTTCTTCTATATCGAGGGTCGCGCGGGTAAGTACAGTGAGGTCGCCTTCTCCAAGGGGGGCGTTAAATTCAAGATCAAGTTGCCAGTCTTGTTTTTGCCACTGATGGTTTAGATAGTTGTAACTGTTTTGGTTTTTCAACATGCCGCCTAGCTCAACAGCAAATGCTGTTGAGCCAGACAAAATGTTAAAGGATAGAAGAGCGGCGCCAAAGTATCTTGTATTTTTCATCTTAAATTCCTCTTGGTTTCGCCGGTACTTATTTAGGCGCGCCACGTGTTAAGGCATTCTTGGAAAAGAGTTTGTCTTTGATATCGCTGTTGTAGTCGACTCCGGAAACCAACCAATGTGTTTGATGGCCTGTTTTATGGTTGACCACGTTAAGCTGGTGGCGGGTCCAAATATCATCAACTAGGCGAACGTCACTGATCTCCAGGGTTTTCAGTTCATTCAGATTAATATCCCAATATTTGGCGTGCATGATGATCCAGTTGCTTGGGTCGACCCACGCCTGCACTTTGCCGTAACCCAGCTCTCGTGCAGTTTCGGAGTTCACCGGTATCGACTCCAGAATTAGCATTTTTTTACCATTAATTTGCTCAGATTTGAGGGTTTTGAAGTGATAGTCGCCTAAGTTTAGCTTGCCTTCTTTTTTCATATCCTCGTAGCTGAGGTCGGTACCCAGAAAATAATCACCGCGGTCAGAGGCTGAAATACGTCTAGCTTTTCTCAGGGCTGGAAGGTAAAGCCACTGATCATCATCGACGTTCTCGTCGGCATAGTCGTAGGTTAGAAAACCGGTATTTTTTACATTACGTGGCGAGAGATAAAACAGCACGGTGCGTTTCTCATCGCCATAATATTTACGGAATACTTTCGTGTCCCGAACGCGTTCTTTGCCTCGTCGATCCGTTAAGGTCATTTTGATGTGGGACGAACGTATCAGACCTTCTGGAACGGCATTGATTTGTTCGGCCACCCAAAGGCCTTTAGGTAACGCATCTGCGCGGGTATCGCTACTGACACTTGATAATAAAAAGATGGCCAAGGCTGACACTGCCAGAACAGTTATGGAGCTTGCAGGGCTTGTCGCTGTTTTCTCAACTTTCTCCGTTTTCTCAATACGTTGACCAGTAATAAAGCGCGGTTTGAATAAGAGAAACATTGCCGGCAGCAGGGTCATGCTAACCAAGAAACTAGTGGTGACAGACAGCGCAACGATCAGCCCAAAGTTATTTAGAGGCACTACCTTGCTTGATATCAGTACACCAAAGCCAAGCGCCAGGGCTAACAAGTTAAAGAACAAGGCGCGGCCAGTGCTAGGATAAAAGCTAACAAGTGAGGCCTTGATCACGCCTGTTTTTTGGTAGAGTGATTTTATGCGGTCAATGGTATGAATTGCGAAGTCGACACCCAGGCCAATCGCGACGGCCGAGAACATGGAGGTGCCCATGCCAAGGCTGATGTTAAACGTCACCATAAAGCTGTAAACGAATAGAATGCTGATCGCAATCGGTGTGAGTGCAAATAAGCCAGCCACAGTGGATCTAAATAACAAGGCGGAAACAAACCAGACCAAGAATAGTGCGATGGCCATGCCAGAAAAGTGGCTAACACCTAAGTCTTTAATCCAGTGATAACTTAAATTCACGCGACCACTCAAATTAGCGCTAACTTCAGTGTTATTGAATTGCGTTAACAGGTAGTGGTTCAATGCTTCGATAACGTCTTTGTTTTTTACAAATGCCCCTTCGTTTAGCGTAATACGAACGTTCGCTAAGCGATAATCAAAATCGATTTCTTCTTCAAAGTCTGTTGGGTCACCAGAAGCAGAATAGAGAAGGAAGTATTGTGCGACTAAGTCTTTGTCATCAGGCAAACGGTAAAACGACTGCTTACCTTCATTCAAAGACTTATTCATTTGCTTTAAATAATCGACTACTGAGGTGGAACCTTGTACATGAGGGAGGGTTTCAGCATAGACTTGCAGTGCTTCTATCTTGTTCAGAATAGAGGGTTCGAAGATACCCTCGGCCTCATTTGTTTCGATAATAATGTCTATATTGTTGGTGCCATCAAAGCGCTCGTTGATGATAGTATTTGCCTGATGAATGGTTTCACTCGGGTGAAAGGTATCAATGCTATTTTGATTAACCACAAGCTTGCTTGCAGACAGGACTCCAATCACAACAATGATCAGTGAAGTGCCCACTACCCATTTCGCATGCTGTATCGTGAATGCACCTAATTTAACCATCAGGCCAGCAAAAAAATCATGCTCGTTCTTAACTAAAAGCGTCGCGAGCTTTGGGTTCACTTCTGATTTCATTAAGGCCATAGCGGCAGGTAATACAAACAATGAACAGAGCCATGCCATGGAGACACCGAAGGCAGTAAATAAACCGAATGCTTTAAACGGAGGCATATAGGCAGCGAAATAAAGCCCCATAAAACCAGCAGCAGTGGTTAAGGTCGTCAGGGTGACCGGACGCCACATTTCTAACATACTTTCTACTATCGACTCGTTAAATGATTCATGCGGTAAATGCGCACGGCGTTCAAAATATTCACTGTATATATGGATACTATCGGCGACCGATATGCCGATTAGAATGACAGGTAAGGCATTCGTAATGACAAAAAATGGCGTGCCACTTGCGGCCATTGCACCTAGTGTAGTGAGGGCAGATGCCGCAATAATGACGTTCGCCATTAAAGTTGATGAGAACCTTCTGAAAGCGATAAAGACCATGATGGTAATGATCAACGCCGCGGCAGGGTTGAGTCTAGATGCATCCGCATCGATATAACTTCCCATATACCCTGACACCGCACCTTCACCGGCAACATGAATTTTGAGGGAGGAGGGGACGTTTAAATTCTCAAGCGTGTCGAGAATGATTTGGTAGGTATTTTCTACTTTTGTCTCATCTAAAATTTCTAGCACGATGAGTGCTGCTGATTCATCTTGGGCGACTAGTGAGCCTTGATACAGTGGGAACTTTCGTATGGCATCTCGAACAGCAGTAGCCTGTTGCATGTCCATAATGATGCCTTCATAAAATGGCATCACCTCCATACCTTCTGCTGTGCCGGTGATGTTGTTCTCCGTTGAGAGGCTGGTGATGCCCTCAGGGTCGACATTCTCTATGCTGCGAACAGCGTCGGTAATTTGTGTGATGGTGTTTAAGCCTTCGGGTGAGAAAATAGAGTGCTCTGCCACCACGGCAATCACCATAGGGTCGCTCAAGCCAAAGATGTTTTTCACTTCTTGGCGGTAGACTAGTGCAGGATTGTCTGCCGCTAGAAAAGCATCAGAGCGGGTATCTTTAACTAACTGCGGCAAAAAACTTGCGAGAGCAAAAATGACTAAAAGCCCTGCAAGAATAATGCGTTTGGGGTGGTTGACGATCCACTCAAAGAGCGATCTTGGGATGCTAGGTGATACTGTGTTCATATTGCTGCTCCTACTAGTTATAATGCATATGCATGTAATTAAGTTTGATATGTATATGCATGTAATTTTCTGGACTCTATCTGTATTCTGTTTGCTTTTTTAGTCTTTGGGTTTGTGCTATCGGTTAATGTTGGGCATTAAGATTTAAGCGACACAACTTGCTTGCTTAAATCGACGAGTGCTGCTGGGAAGTCTTCTCCAAGTCGATCCCGTATATGAGATTGCGCCTGGCTCCAGAGTTTTTCGCCCTCGTTAAAAAGTGCCTGCCCTTCTTTGCTGAGGAGCAGTACTTTTTCGCGCTTGTCACTCCCTTCATGACTAATAATGTAGCCATCACGTATAAGAGGCTTAAGCGCACGAGACACCGTTGCCTGTTCCATTACCAACGCTTCTTGCATTTGCTTTGCTGTGGTTGAACCGAGAATATGCAGTACACGTAGTACCGTAAACTGGGTCGACTTAAGGCCAAGTGGCGATAAATAATCACTGTAGATCTGGCTGATCACACGATCAGCTTTTCGGATACTTAGGGCGATGCAAGGTTCATAGTGTTTAATCATAAAATCAATCATGCATGCGTATGCATGTAATGTCAATGGGACATTTTATGAAACTGAAAATATCCACCCGCTATTTAGAGGGTACTAACAATACAGGGCAGGGCGCGTGTTTAACTATGCCGTGACTAACACTACCCAATAGCAAGCTTTCTAGTGCGTTGTGGCTATGGGTGCCAGCGATAATCATATCAGCGCCTATTTTATTGGCTTCATCGAGTATTGATTCAACGATGACGCCTTCAACAAAAATAGCATGCGTATCAATGTCATGGTCACGAAGCGTTTGACTCAGGCTATTCAAAAGTTCAACTTCAGTTGCGTATTCCTGGTTTATTTCATTTACACCGTCAGTTGTCTCACGACCACTGGTGTCTTCATTCGGATTTTGAACATGGATGAGATAGACGCTACTAGAAAGGCCCTTAGCTAAACTAACCGCTTGGTTGATTAATAAACCGCTGTTGTCTGAAAGATCCACTGCAACAATGATATTTTTCATTTTTACATGCTCCTAAGTGTTTATTTTAAAGCCCTTACTTTTAACTTCAATCAAGTTAAGAGTTTATCTTCGATCATAAGTTATATGAAGGGACATTCTATTTATACACCCGATTCACAAGGAGGAAAATACCCATTTTTCGATACAGTATAAAGAGTGTCAGTAAGTAAGGGGGTTTAGCTGTTTGTTTAAAAAATAGTCTATACTTGCTAGATTGAATGCTATACCCAATTCGCAGGCCAAGGTACTTTATTGAACTTAGGATTGAACTTAGGATTGAACTTAGGAATAGGCAGTGTTTAGAAATAAGTCATTTTTAAAAAAATTGCGTTAAGGAATAGGACTGAGTCAACCTGATAGGAGGGCTGCAACTCTTGGAAATAATTAACACGCTTTTAATAGATAACTGGCTTTTAGTTCAAACGCACCCAATGAGCTTTGCTTTATGCGCTTTGTTATTTTTGGGCTTGGGTCATAGATTTTCCAAACATATATACGGAAAAAGAAACCGTTTAAGTCAGTCTCGCTTGACGAACGTCAGAGATGAGTTGGCGCGCCTTGAAAATGTCTTAGCAGATGAACGTGAGGATTTTAATTATCATCGTGCTGAAGCAGATGCGCTTCGCATAGATATTGAAAGGTTGTCGGCCATTATTAACGGTGAAAAACCGCTCGATAGTGATGCCGATAAAGGCGCAATACATAAGCAAATAGCGGGAAATACTCAAACCAATCAATTACTGAGTGCGCACTTGTTTCTTCGACGGCCTGAGAATTGTTTCGACGACGCCATGAAAAAAGCAGCGATAATGAATAAGTTGCTCTTTGTTATCATCTACGACCCAGAGCATCCCACTAAAAGTAATCTATCCTATTCTTTAGGGCATTTTCTACAGTATCAAACTACTCGTAAACTGGTCGATCAGAGTTTTGTGTGTGTTTTGGTTCCAGTTTTAGATGAAACCGCAAAAGCACTTGTTCCTGGAGAAGATGCACTTGAAAATTGTCGTTGGGTCGTGCTGAACGAGGCGGGCGATGTCTTGCGCTCAGAAAGTGTATATCCCAATGCCGATGAGGGCTTATCCCGCACTCGAGAGGTGATTGAGCACACCGAAGTGCTTGATAAATAGCTATTCAGGGCTCTTATTCAGTTTGTGGTTTTATTCGTAAGGTAGCGGCCATTTTCAAAATTGTTGAAAAACTCAGCCAGCATAGGGTGCTGAATAGGCGTGTTGTTATTGTCTGGTTCCAGGTTTTGCTCTGCAACATAGGTTGTATGCTGGCTGTCATCCACTAGTACATGGTACCAAGGCTTATCTTTTGGTGGGCGCGACTTTGCTACTTCTAAGTACCATTCGTCACTTGCCTGGCAGCAGCTATCTACATCAACAATCACTCCACGGTAATCAAATAGTCGATGATGTATTAAATCTCCTATTGAAAGTTTTGCTTGTGTAATGCCTGCCGTGCTTGTCATAAAATCCTACCTTTCCAGTACAACTTTGCGTGCATCAAATTTGAAGGTGCCGCCTTTAGTTTCTTCCGTTATTTTTTTGCTTGAACCTAAAATAGATACACAAGTATTGTTGTAGATTTGATAGTTGGCAATGACTCTCGATTTTTTACTTTTCACCAGTATTTGTTTTACAACATGCTCTTTCTCAATGAGTTCGTGTAATTCATCATGAAGTTTGGTGAGTTTAGTATTAAGCTTTTCAGCTTTTTCTAACATTTGTGGCGTCATGCCAGCAGATTGAGAGAGTAAACGAATCTTGTGTAAGGCTTCATTTACATCATAAGTATCTTCGTCATTGAGCCGCTTCGCTTGGCTTATTTTACGTAACTTAACGATATTGTCGCCTTCTGCCCCGACTTGTATCTGAGTCGGCGTACCGCCAGTGGAGCCAATGACTTTGGCTGCAACTAGTTTAAATGCGCGGGCATAGCCGCCGAAAAGGTTACCTTTTCCGGTTTCCTGGCCGACGAGTATCTGTTCATCAGCATAGAGGTCGCTATGACTGGCATATTCTGCAACGACAATTTTCTTGGCCGCGCGAATTTTCGAGCGGGTTACAAAGTGTACAGAGACTGAGCCTTTACTGGTTAGATGTGCGCCATAAGGCTCTTCGGTAGGATCTTGAACGGCTTTTGAACCGCCAAGCAAACCTTGAAGTATGACAATATTACCGCCAGCAATAATGGTGGCTTTTCCGACAACGCCTTTGACGGTGACGTCGCCTGTTGCTTCTATTTTTACACCATCGGCCACATCTTCATTGACACAAACCGAGCCATCAAAATCAACGTTACCGGTGCTTAAACCGACATTATTAAGCATCAAAATGTTTTCGACTGATACCCCTCTATCCTTAATGACAGGGTGGCCTTTTTCTGTTGCTAATAATAAGTTTTTATCATCTTCAGATATTCCTGAGCCGGTGGTGTCACCAGAAAATGGCAACATGTCACCTGGCAGGGGGGGGATCACTTTTCCAAAAACATCTGTGCCGGGTTTGCCTTTACCCGGAGGGGTTCGTTGCATGAGTTTATCGCCGGGTTCAACGATGACAAATTCATTTATATCGTGGTAATTGGCCCTGCCTTTAGAGTCGATTTTAGGCCCAGACGAAATTTGTTCACTGACGAGGGCTTCAAAGCGGGAGTCGCGCCCTTTCTTAGGTTTGATGCCGGTCGCTATCAGAATATCCTGACATTTATCATATTCAAGGGCTTTTTCGATGGCTTCATAGTCGAGTCCAAATTCGATCCCTTTTTTAGCTAAAGCAGATAATACTGACTCATTAGTCGCAATGTCGCCACCATAGGGGCGTTCAATAGAAATATGGGCGTTTAAATCGTCTTCTGAGATATCGAAGCTGATCACTGCATCACGGCACTCTGCAATGTCGAAACTCAGTGTTTGTTCGCCTAACATGGCTAAGACTTGTTCGGGGGTAACACTGTTTTCAGTGGAAGGTTTTTCATTCACCTCGGCATTTTCATTTTCGCTTCTGTCTTCAGCTAGAACGACTTCAACTGGATCGTCAGATTGAGTGTTAGTATCTTGTGCTTCGAGGGCTTCAGCATCTAGCTTATCTTCATCAATGGGCTGTTCATCAATGGGCTGTTCATCAATGGAGCGCTCATCATTCGGCCGGTCATCATTAGACTCGTCATCACTAGATTCGTCACCTAAGTCACTTTGATGTTTTTCTTTAAGCTTAGTTACATACTCATGAAAAAGGCGTTGGCCCTTTTCTACCAGGGTATCCGATTGCGTGACGAGTTCTTCTATCGTGCTGTCGAAAGTATAAAAGTTACCATAATTAGCGTTATTCAATGCGGCTAATACTGTTTTGTGAGTGAGTGTTTTGGCCCCAAATTTAGGTACCAGAGTAGAGCTCAGTATGTGGTTTGCTTCGTTGTACGTTAATTGAACATCGAATGAAAAGAGATTCATGTAGTGTGGCCACGGTATCGAATAGGCTAAAAGTTGTATATTGATACATAATTGTAGACCAATTTCTCACGCTTCCAATGCGGTTTTTGAGAATGACGGCATATTTGTTTAAAATCTCAACGGCGTCGATGTTTGATAGAGTGCCCAGGCTTTTCCAGTAAGGGCTTTTCGGGCCAGCGATGCCGTGGATACTTACCGCGCATGTCTTTAGCGACCTCAAAATAGGAGGTGTTCCAAAAATGGGCTAAATCACTGGTGGTTTGGATGGGTCTTTGGGCCGGAGAAAGGAGTTCGAACCTAAGCGGGACGGTATTAGCACCAATTCTAGGTGATTCAATTTCACCAAACATTTCCTGGAGCCGGACAGAAACGGTCGGCCCTTGGTTTTTGTCATAAACGATAGGTATTTTTTTATCACTGGGTGTGACATACACCAAAGGGGCTTCTCGTTCTAGACGCTGTTGCTGCTCCCACGATAAGCATCCCTTGATGAGCTCGAAGATATTCACCTTTTTAAGTTTCGCTAAGCTGTTTACGTTGGTGATGTAGGGGAGTAACCATAGATCAGTCGTTTGGATCAGTGAAGTGGCTGTTAGCTTTGGAAACGACTCAAGTACTTCACCTAACCAAGTGGCTCTTGCTAACCAATCTTCACATTTGGCTGTCCAATTAAGTATTTTAAGGCCTTCTGATTTTAGCAGGCTGTTTAGGCAGGTGTGGAATGCCTCTGCCGGAATATGGCTTAAAGCTTGAGACTTTAGCTTGATTGCTAAGTAGTTTGACGTTCTTCGGCCAACAATATTTTGCTTTTTATCATCGAGTTTATATTCATATTTATCAGTGATTAGATGTCCCACAGAGTCATATACATCTTCAAGAGAAATGGCAGCTGCACTAAAAATATGACCTTCTTTTTTTTGCGCATTACAGTCGCCAATGACCAGCCAGTCAGAGCCAAAGAGCGGATCATCATCGTATAACTTTGCGCCTTTGCCGTTTGCGAGTTGGTATCGGCCACAGTTTTCTGAGCGTCTTTTTGCCAAGCGATCTGGATACGCGAGTAAAAGTAGTTTTCCGACGTAATCTTGTAACTCGCTAAGTGAATAAGTAGTCGCTTGAGTGCTTGTGTTTAAGTTATTTTTTAAGGACTTCGATGTGCTTAGAACCTGCTCTACTGTCGCCGCTTTTAAGGGCCAGGATTGAAGGGCTGTTTTTCGATGTGATTTATAATCTTGTAGTGCAATCAAGCGTTCGGTGATGTCGGCACTGCGTGAATTATAAAAAATATCATTTTCTGCCACCAATGCCGCAAGTTCACACGCTATGGCTTTTTCCAAAGGGGATTGTGCCTGTAATAGCATCGTGGCGAGTCTCGGGTGTAGGCCTAGTTTAGAGGCTTGGGTACCGAGTGGCGTGATCCCTAATGCTTCAGAACAGACCAAACCTAAGGATATTAAGAGCTGTTTAGCGGACTCAAAGTGGGCTGCGGGGGGCGGGGTAAGCCAGTTTATGGATTGGTAATCAGATACCCCCCAAGCCAGTAAATTGAGTATTAAGTTGGCTAAGTCGGCGGATAGAATTTCTTCGCCTTGAAAGTCTTGCAAAGCGTGTTGCTTGGACTCACTCCACAAGCGAATACACGCGCCTTCTTGCAAACGACCGGCTCGGCCTTTGCGTTGCTCCGCAGATGCTTTGGAAATATATGAGGTTTCCAGGCGAGACATGCAGCTCAAGGGGTCATAAATCGAGTTTTTTTCTAAGCCGCTATCTATCACACAGGTCACGCCTTCAATGGTTAAACTGGTTTCTGCAATGTTGGTGGAAAAAACGATGCGTCGATTACCGGATGGATCAGGTAATAATGCTTGTTCTTGCTGGTCGATAGATAGACCACCATATAAGGGTAGAAAAACTAAGTTCTCCTGATCGTGAAAGCTACTTTTTGCCTCGGTGATGCATCTTTTTATGTCGGCTTGGCCGGGGAGAAATACCAGCGTGTCGCCCTTTGTTGACGTCGATAAAGCTGATCTTAAGGCTTTCATCACCTTCAAACTAAGGTAGTTTTTATCCATTGACAGGTAGTCAACGCTTACGGGATAAACTCGCCCCGGGCACTTGATGATAGGTGCATTATCTAAGTAGCTAGAAATTTTATGGGTATCAATGGTGGCAGACATGACCAGTAATTTTAAGTCTTCACGTATTGTCTGCTGCACTTCCAAGGCTAACATTAAGGCTAAGTCAGTATGAATGGACCTTTCATGGAACTCATCCAGGATGATCAGGCCTACATCGTTTAATTCGGGGTCGCTTTGAAGTCTTCTTGTCAGAATACCTTCGGTGACTATTTCTAGAACAGTGTGCTTAGAGATGCGTCGATCATTTTTTACCTGATAGCCTATGCGCTCGCCCACTTTTTCACCGAGTTGCTTTGCTAAATAGTAAGCGATTGTTTTAGCCGCCACTCGCCTGGGCTCAAGCATCACAATTTTCTTATCCTCTAGCCAGTCTGCATCGATCAGACTTAAAGGTAAGGCTGTAGACTTACCCGCGCCAGGTTCTGCTTGTAATACTAGATTATTATTGTGAGCTAAGCAGTCTGATACTTGTGGTAAAAATTGGCTTATAGGTAGCAAATTAACTCTCTAGTGGTTTAAATAGATGATCAAGTTCGTACGCATCAAGCTTAGAAATGATGATATAGCCAAATTAATTTAAAATACTTGGCACGCCTTCTCAAAGCTGGAGCAGAGCGCTCGTAAATAACGAAGGATAGCTCTAAACTAGCTCGGATAAAATATCTTATGGGAACGATTAGGTAAAGGGTAGAAAATGAAGTTGTTCAGAAGTCTGTGTTGTTTATTCTTAAGTCTTTCTCTAGGGGCGTGCGTGAGCAATGAAGGGGGTGATCAGGATCCCACCATTGGTGAAGTGCAAACCAATATTATTCATTACCATCCAAGTTATTTTGCCAAGTGGCCTTGGCCTGCTGAAGTTCAACGCACGATAGATTATACCTTTGCGATTCAGGCGAATGACCCACAGGGTCTAGATGACATTCTTCACTTATGGGCGGTTGATACTTATACCGCACAAGGACAATACCATGCCATTGTTGGCGGGAGTTTAGAGTTTTATCCTGTAGGGACGTGGTATCAGGCTGATTTTCAGGGTTTTGAGAGAAGGGTTTATAACTTATATAGCCTCGACAGGGTGAACTTGCAAACCTGGCATATCGAGAGTATCGATGATGACGGAAATAATACGCAACGAAGTTTTGAGTTTACCTTACCTGATGGTGAACCACTTGTAGACCAGCAATATGTATATTCAAGTACCTATGAAAACCCTTCAGAAAATGGCGTAGCAGCGCTCGAAGCCATGACTATTGTGGATAATAGCTTGTCGATCATCGCTGACGAGGCGACCGAATCTTATAGCATTGAGTTTACCGTGAGCGACGAGCGCGCCAAAAACTATGCCCTATGGTTTTATGACAATGCAGAAAGTCCGGTTGAGATAGCTGTCGTTGATCAACTTAGTTTATCTATCGTGAGTAGCCCGGTTGTGTTTGGCGAAAAAACGACCTTGCAACTGCCTTGGTCGGAGATACCCTTAAAAGACGGCTATTCAATTGAAGATGTGTATGGCGTGCATATTGTATTATTGGATGAACCCGTGGCGTTCAAATTTTTAGCAAATGAATTATGGTCGACTTATTACGGTGTGTCTGAATATCTGCTTTTGCCATAGTTTTTTATTCTTGGGTTTTCATAAACGGGATTGAAAAATCAAGTACAAAATGAAATTCATAGGGTGCGCCGTGCGCACCGACAGCGTTGGGTAGTACCCCATAAAGGGTGAGTTATTCGACGCTTGTCGCAGATGGTCATGTTTCTATTTTAAAACGTATTTACGCGGTGCGCACGGCGCACCCTATAGGTAAGTTGTATCTGTTTTATGATTAAGGGGCTTTGTCATGCCGGTATCCATGTGAATTTATCACAGGGTATTACAGACGTGAATGACTGGGAGGAAGCTCTTCAGGTGATTATTCATCAATTTCCCAGTATTCATCTGGTTCTATCTCATCAAGTTCTATCTCATCATAGTCGATGGTGTCTTCGTCTATGTAATCATCTTCAAAATCATCTTCGTAATTTTCTAATTCATCGCTTTCTAATTCATAGCTCTCTGACTCATAGCCCTCTGGTTCGTCGTTCTCGTAATAGTTTTCACTTTCCCAGTTTCCATCTTCAAAGGCCTCATCCTCAAATACTTCATCTTCGTAGAACGCCTCTTCAGGTTCTTCGTGATGAAACTGTTCAGGTAGAGAGTCGAGCCCAATGATTAAATCACTGGCTTCATGAAAGCCTTGTTCGTTCATATCAAAGCTATTACCTTCATAGATAATCTCAGTGACTTGATCGAGTACCATTTCGACAGAGTCGATGCCGATGGCTTCAGCTATCATGATGCCGTCATTCAGTTGGCCGCTGATCAGTACGCGTTTGTCGATGTCATCGAGCAGTAGTAGTTCATCAATCACAATGGCTTGATTGTTAATAGACCATTGGCCTTGTTCCGTTTGGACTAATTCACCAATGAGCTGTACCTGTTCAATTTGGGGAAGTATATCCAGGCGACTGGCGATGATTTCGCCGTTAGCTTGGCGTAAACCGCTGACTTCGATGTTATCCCCTAAGCTTAGCTGGTCGATGGTGAAGTTAATTGCAGCTTGATGATTGAATAACACTGCGTTGTCAGCTAAACGGATAGTCTGTTGCATTACTTCGAGAGTGTTTTCTGAAGCTGAATACTGGCTAACAGGGCCGACTACTTCATGAATAATATCAATGGACTGAGCTTGGTAGGCCTGTTCATTGGTTTCTGGATTGAGCTCGTTAGACGCCAATGCTTCTGAAATGACGGCGACCACTTGGCCAAGTTGTAACTCGCCTGCGCTTGCGGCTTGTTGATTGATGGTGATGGGCACATCTTTATCAAAGTGCACATGAGTTTGGTCAACCCAAATGCTGCCAAATGCGGTGATCGTACCGACGATGCCCGTTCCTTTAATACCGGTACCGCCAATGCCTCCGGATTCTTCGTCATTTTTACGGTTTTCGGCTTGTGCGACTTTACCTGTACCACCAATACCTTCATCCAGGGTTTTACCTGTTCCGCCGATACCTTCGTAATTTACGATGCCGGTGCCGCCAATTCCGCCTGGTGACGTGCTTTGTGCAATATAAACCGGAGCCTGGGTACTGGCACAACTGATCAGCAGGAGTGCGATTAGGCTATATAACAGGGAGCGCTTATTGATCTTCATCATCGGACTTTCCCGGTTGCGAGAAAAAATAAAGACCAAAGTTCATTCTTTGATGTGGCAGCGTTTTGGCTTCGGGTGCTTGGTTTTCTTTGGCTGAAGGGTCTACTACAGCATCTTGAAGTGTCTGTGTTTCTAAGCTCTGGTTTTGTAGCGCTTGAGCTTTCAAGCTTAGGGCTTTTTTATTCAAAGCCTGTAGCAAGGCCATGCCTTGTTCTTCAGCATCGGCTTTTAATTCTTCAATCGCCGCGGTGCTTAAGCCATCATAATAGACACAGCGCTCGAGAAACGGAGGTTTATCTACCAGCAGGTTACGGCTAGCGGCTTCCAAGTGGTCTGAAATATTCATGCCTAAATAAAATGCTTTTTCTTCCAGCCCGCTTGATGGCACGAAGGCATGACTATTTAGTTCGACCCAGTTTTTGTTTACTACTTTGGCAATGCCGAGCCTGAGCCATTCGTCTAATACCACCCTTGCACGCATGTCTTGCTTACAGACGGACTGTACGAGGTGTTCAAAATCAGGGGGGCTGTCTGTTGTGTCTTTTTTTAAGGCCAGTGGGCGAGGCTTGCCTTGTGGGTCGAGATATAAAGGGTCAGAAATCCATCTGGAGACTAATTGCACGCCGACACTCACTGCGGCAGGTGATTCTTCGCTTTCAGTTTCCTGATTTCGAAGGCGTCGTGTGTCTTTACGATGCACGCCGGTCAGCAGACTGATGCGGGTATCGGTTTGTTTTTTGTCTTCTAGGCGGAAGTCTTTTTCTGCGATGTCTACGTAAATTTCTTTAAGTAATTCAATTAAGTAAGGCAGTGTTATCTGGAAAGAAAGCAGCATGCGCACTAAGGGGCGCAGCACTTTTTTTAGTGCCACGATCAGCGCTTTGGGTGGCTGAGATGGGTTAGGCGGTAACGGACTATTTAGCGACATAAAACCTATGCTATCTCATTGTGGGATATTTTCCCATTATTATTTTGTTTCTGTGAATTGTGCTTATTTTTCAGTCAAAAAGCGAAATTTGTTTTGACGTGGGAAAATTTCCCATATATCTTTGGTGTCGAGAGTGGGAAATAATCCCACGTTTGAATGCTACTTATCGGAGAGCGCGATTATGAAAAACACCCGTATCGACACACGAGATCTTAAGCAGGCTAAACAGGTAACGAGCAGCAACAAATTTATAAAACTAGCGCTAAGCAGTGCTATTTCTGCCGCGCTGTTTGCGACTCAAGCCAGTGCCGCCACTTATGGCGCGCGGATTATTGGTGGTGCTGATGCCACACCCAACACTTATCCCTGGATAGTATCGGTCCAAAACAAAGCAGAAGGTGAGCATTTTTGTGGCGCTAGCTTAATAGCTGAGAAATACGTATTGACGGCGGCCCACTGTATAGAGAGTGAGCGGGCAGAAGATATTCAAGTTGTGATCAGTGAGTATGATTTGCAACAAAGTAGTGAGCATGAAGAAAAGCTGGCGGTTAAAAATATCTATATGCACCAGCAATACAATGATGATAACGACATTGCTATTTTGGAGCTGGCGAGTGCGACCAACAAAACACCAGTGAAACTGGCAGATAGCAGTTTGTTAGAAAGCTTAGCTGTGGGTAGCCCTTTCACCGTCATGGGTTGGGGTAATTTATTAGCGGCTGGTGAACAGTTCCCGAATATTTTACAAGAAGTTCAGGTGCCTCTGGTCAGCGCTGAATCCTGTAAAAGCAGTTATGCGAAAGTAGACATGGAGATTACTGACAATATGCTCTGCGCGGGTTTAAGCGAAGGGGGGAAAGACTCTTGCCAAGGTGACAGTGGTGGCCCCTTGGTTTATCAAAGAGACAGCGACTGGTTTCAAACGGGGGTGGTGAGCTTTGGAGAAGGTTGTGCCCAGGCTGACTACCCAGGTGTGTATACCAAAGTATCGAATTACAGTGAGTGGGTGGCTCAGGTCAAAGCCGGTGAAGTGCCGGTTCATCAGCCTATAGATGAAGGCGGGCCATATGATGATGGTATAGATGACGACTTTGATATCGACGACCTTGAAAACGACGACCTAGAGAATCAGGAGTGGCCTGAGTTTGAAGAACAAGACTTGGCTTTTGGCTTACCGCCTTATATTGGTTTTCTGGCACCGGGCGTGAATGAAACAACAGAAGAAGTGATCGTCATGGTCAACGAACATGACTCGGCAGTCACGATTCAAGGCATTAGTTTGGATAATGAACAGGTTTTCAGTGTGATCGAAAACGCTTGTGATGCTGTTACCTTGAATAAAGACGATGAGTGTGAAATTAAACTTGGTTTTAATGCAGATAACACCGAGGAGCATGAGGCGACTTTACATATCGCTACGAGTGATGAAACTAATGCTCAAATTGAGCTTGAGTTATTCGGCATTGTGATGAACGAACTCGATTTAACCGAGGGTTTCGAGGACGGCTATGATGGTGACCAGGGTGAAGATTGGGGCGATGGTTTTGGTGAAGATTGGGATGAGGACTTTGAGGGTGACTTTGATGGTGAATCCGGTGAAGAGTTCGGTGATGAAGACTATGACGGCGCTGATAACATAGTCGATGGAGAATGGTTTTTTGAAGGTACGCCTTGGAGTAGTGATCAAGAATCAGGCTTTGAACTTGCTTGTCATACAGTGAGTGAAAATGACGACTCAATTTTGATGACTGAAATCGAAGGTCCAGGCACCTTAACGTTTGATATGTCGCTTATTGGTGATGATGCACAGAACGCCTTGGTCTTTATGGTGGATGGAGAAGTGGTGAAAACCGTATCTGGTCAACGTTCGGCAAATTCACATACGACTGAGTTAAGTGAAGGTGAGCATCAAGTGAGCTGGGTGTATCAAAAGGCGGTAGAGAATACGGCTGCTGCGACTGCTTCAATCAGTAATATGAACTTTGAATCAGCACAAGATGATGAAAATTCGGAAGAGGATATTGAGTCTGATGGCGGCGTTGATTCAGGAGACGGTGCGAATAATTCAGACAAACCTGTTGGTGAACTAACGCTTTCTGAACTTGCCGATGAAGTGGGCGGTGCGGGTAGCTCCGATGGTTTACTTCTAGGTCTACTTGCTCTCTTTGGTTTTGGCTTAAGAAAGCGTCAAAAGTAGTGTTTAACTGGGTGCTTAGATAAAAAGGTAGAGATAAGAGTAGGGTGCTTCTGAACAGAAGTACCCTATTTCTTTAATTAAAGGAGTCATTTTATGCAAACATATAAGGTAGTGTTTTTGATGATGGTGAGTCTGTTATTAGCTTGCTCAAGTATGGCGTCTAGCCAGAATAAGCTAGAGCCCTTATACGCAGTTTCTCTTTCTGACAAAAGTATTGAATTTGAGGTTAAAAGTACCGGTTGTACTACCGCAGAAGATTTTAAATTGAATATGCGTTCAGCGGATGATCACCTTATATTGAATATAGAACGTATTAAAATAGATCGCTGTCGGCGAATGCCAAAAGTGATTAGCTTAAGTAAAGCGGTGGATTTTTCTAATATTGAATCTAATCTTGTTATCATGATCGATAATCCGTTTAAGATGAAATCCAAGTAGTACCCTATGTTTCAATGTTTGATGTATAAACTAAAGGCCTTTTGTACCCTAAGCATATGGCTTTGTGTCAGTTTAGGGATGTCGCTTGCTCAGGGTGTAGAGCCCGTAGGCGGTTTGAAAAAAACTGAAGCTAAACCTTTATCGCAAATGGCTAAACCTTTATCGCAGATGCCTAGGCGTTTAGGGCAGAGCTATATTAGAGAGAAGTTATCTTTTAGCTCCGGTATCAACTATAGCCAGGGCGAGTACTATTTTGACGAGGATAGCGTGGGTAAAGACGGCACGGACAAAAAAACCTATATTAGCAGTATTCCTTTTCGGGTCAAATATACTCAAGGGGATTGGAGTCTAAGTGCGCAAATTCCTTATATTTATATCACTGGTCCTGCCAGTGTGATCACCGTTGGCGAGGGCATTGAAAGTGATTTCACGATAAGCCAGATTGAAAGAAAGCGTTGGGGTTTGGGTGATCTTCGTCTTGGTGCACAATATAAGCTGCCCCTTATGAAATTTTCAAAGACCCATTCCAACACTAAGGCAGACACTTTCAACTTATCGATAGACAATTTGTTTGATTCCGCACGCTTTCATTTCGGTACTAGCATTAAGATCCCGACTGCAAGTGAAGATGATAATCTGGGCTCTGGTGAGTTCGATTCGAGTATGTATACCGGCGCTTATATACGAAGCGGGCGCTGGGTGAGTAATGCCCGGCTCGGCTATCAAGTAATGGGGGATACTGATGATACAAACTATCATAATCGCTGGTACTCATCGCTTGGTGGGTATTATATCTTGAGTAAGCAGCATACTCTTGGTTTGAGTTACTACTTCAAACAAGCCTCAAGCAGACAAAGCGAAGCGGTGAGAAATCTTACTGGTTCATTTAATTGGCGTTTGACTCAAGGTTGGCGTGTAGGCTTGTCGGTCGGCACGGGTTTTAGCCAATCAAGTGCGGATCTTTTCGGTGGTATTCAAGTCACTAAAACCTTTGTGCGAAAGCGACGTGTGAGCGTCGATAACAAAGCGACACGAACAATTGATTGAAGGCTATTTGTAATGAAGGTCATTTGCATTGAAGATTATTTCCATTGAAGGTCAGCGACATTGATTAAATTATTTTCTAATAGCCATTGGCAAAAGCCCTTCCTTATATGGCTGATACTGATCTTGCCTGCTGTCGCAATAGAATGCCTCGAAATGCTTGTTGGTGTTGATGTTCGATATGTTCGTTCAGCCATTTTACAAGGTGAATGGTGGCGTTTACTGAGTGCTCATCTGGATCATTTAGGTTGGGCACATTTAGCTTTGAATAGTGCCTTCTTAGCACTTTTACTCGCGCTGTTTAAACCTTTGCAATCGCTGGCTAAAACGCTCTTGCTGTGGCTGCTTATTTGTCTGGTGATCTCATTTTCAATGCTGCTTTTCAGCCCGCAACTTCAGTGGTATGTGGGTTTGTCGGGCAGCTTATATGGTTTGCTGGTTTTCGGTTTGGTCAGAGATGAAAGCTATGCGACAGGGTTGCGGTTTATTAGCAGCCTGATAGTTGTCGCAAAAGTCGTGTTTGAACAAATTGAAGGTGCAAGTACACAGGTGAGCCAGATAATATCAGGGCCCGTCGCCGAAGAGTCTCATTTATATGGTCTCATGGCCGGTGGTTTGATGGTGCTTATTTCTCTTGCTGCAAAGTACTTGTACGAACTAAAAAATGACCAAGCAGCTTAGCAATATGCTGCTTGGTTAAGCTTAGCTTATTAACAATAACTACTTGGCTTGTTTGTCGCTCAACACAATTCGATAATGGGCCTTACCATCTCGTAAGCGCTGGATGGCTTCATTTACCTGATCAAAGCGGAAGTATTCAGTGATGGGTTCAATTTTATGATGGGCTGCAAAATCGAGCATGGTTTTGATGACGGCAGGGCTACCGACAGGGGAGCCAGATACTGAGCGTTGCCCACCTATTAGCGGGAATACACCAATATCTAATGGTTCTAAGGTGGCGCCTACAAAGTGTAGTCGACCTTTGGGCGCTAAGGTAGCTATGTAGGCATTCCAGTCTAATTTCACATTGACCGTTGATATTATAAAGTCAAAGCGACTCGCCGCGGCATCCAGTGCTGTTTTATCGCTGCTGTCTAGCACCGAATGCGCGCCCATTTCCAAGGCTTCTACTTTTTTGCTTTCGCTTGAGGTGAAGGCTGTGACTTCGCAACCCCAGGCATTTAAAAATTGCAGTGCGATATGACCTAAACCACCGATGCCTATTACGCCTACTTTTGAGGTAGGTTTAATATCAAACTGAACCAGCGGGTTGAACACGGTAATGCCACCACAGAATAAAGGGCCAGCAGAGTCTGGATTGACGCCATCTGGCAGCGCTACAACAGCTGTCGCTTGAGCGCGCACTTTATCGGCAAAACCGCCATGGCGACCAGCAATTGTACTTGCAGCGTCTGGGCAAAGATTATGATCACCCGAGTGACAGCTATGGCAAGATTGGCAATAAGCCGAATGCCAGCCTAAACCCACGCGTTGACCCACTTGCAAAGACGATACATTATCACCCACGGCAGAAATCGTACCGATTACTTCATGGCCGGGTACGAAAGGGTATTGGGTAAAGCCCCATTCATTATCGAGCATGCTTAAATCGCTATGACAGATACCACAAGATTCAACGTCGATTTCGACATTATCATTAGCTAGAGGGCCTGGCTCATATTCGAAGGCTTCTAGTTTGCCTCCTGCTGTTTTTGCTGCGTAAGCTTTAATCATGATGGTCTCCTGAGTTTAGTCATAAGAAGTTGAGCTTAGTCATAAAAAGTGATTTGGTAAAACTTGGCGAAAGTATGGTAGTTTATAAAAAAAGAAACAACAGTCTAAAATGAAACGTATTGTTATGAATAAAGAAACGATAGATTTAAAAGTGCTTAGCTACTTTGTTGAAACCGCGAATACCTTGAGCTTTACACAGGCAGCCGAAAATCTGCAGGTGCCAAAGTCGGTGGTGAGTAAGGCCATACAAAAATTAGAGCAGCAGTTAGGGCTTAAAGTATTAGAGCGCTCTTCACGTGCGGTACGTTTGACCGAAGCAGGGGATATACTCTACTCACGTGCAATCTCGCTATTAAATGATGCGACGCATCTAGTGAGTGATGTACAGAATCTTCAGAAAAAAGTCAGCGGACATTTACGTTTAGCTGCACCACCGGCTTTGGGACGTTACCTTTCAGAAAATCTTATTCCCTTGTATTTAAACGCCTGGCCAGATGTGAAGGTTTCGTTGAAACTCTCATATGACTATGAAGATTTATTTAAAGCTGGGCTGGATTTAGCCTTCAGAATGGGTAAAAACAAAGACCAAGACTTGATAGAAAAAACCTTAGGTTTTGCCAATCGTGTCATTGTCGCTACGCCTGGGTATTTAGCCAAACACCCCAGCATTAGCGAACCAGAACATTTGGAGAGCCATCAGAGTTTACAGGTGTTTGATAGAGAGAAGTCTATCTGGACATTAGTGAAGGATGAGCAGCTTGTTCAAGTGAATCTCGATGGTACTTTTCAGTGTAGTGACATGGATGCATTAAAAAGTGTGTTATGTGCCGGTGTGGGTCTGGCAAAATTACCTTGGTTGGTGGTACGTGAAGATATAAAGAGCGGTAAATTAGTACATGTGCTTAAAGGCTGGCATAGCACGGGACTGCCAATTTCGGCGGTTTACCGTGAGGGTCTACATAAGCCGCCAAAATTAGCGGCTTTTATGGACGTATTAGATGAGCAAACTGAGTTGTTTGATCTGGCTTTTTTGAACTGACTGATTAAGCTTCTAAACCGCGCTGTCTAAACTTTCTGGTAGGGCTATTTGGGCAGTGTTTGTAAACCCAAATTTACTTAATAACTTATAGCTTTGCCAGCCTAGCACACTGACTGTCGCCATCAGGCCGCCCATCATGGCACCGCCAACGCCACAAGTCAGTACGTCTTGCCCACTTAGATATAAACCTTTAATACTGGTTTTTGGTTTTAACCAGCTCTGTTCAAAACGCTGTGGATCATGATTCAAACCGTAGAGCTCACCTTTTTTATAGGCGCAGAAAAAGTCAGTTGAAAGTGGTGTACTGGTCTCAAAGTAATCTATTTTACCTCTCAAATGCGGCATTTTTTCATACAGTGCTTCCAGCATTCGCTCAGTAAAATATTCTTTTAGTTTATCGTATTCGGCCCCACGCTTGCCCCAGGGTTCATCCTTCCACTTTTCGAACCATTCATAAGGGCAGGGCGTGACGATCTCGATAGTCGATTTATCAGGGTGTCTACTTTGCCAAATGGGGTCTTTAGCCGCTGGGAACGAGATATATACCACAGGAAACTCTGCGCGCATGTCAGATTCAAACGTATCAATGCACTTTTGTGCATCATAATCTGAAAAGATCCAAAAGTTAGTTTTAGGCAGTTTTAATTCTTCAGGGCTGCCTTTCAGTCCAATATACATGCCTAAGTGGGCTTTAGATGATTGCACTGACTTCAGCTTTTCAGTGTATCCATGTTTGTCTGCAACGGCTTTGGGCAGCAGGTGTGAAAAGGTATTTATCACGCCCGCGCCACTGATGATTTTTTTGGATGAAATAATATGTCCATCTGCCATTTTGACGCCAACTGCTTGGTTTTTTTTGATGACGATCTCACTGACTTCTGCGTAGGTTAAGAGATCGCCGCCGGATTGTTGTATAACAGGGATAATGGTATCAGCTATTTTCCAGGCGCCACCTTCAGGATAGTAAGCGCCGTAAAGGTAATGTCGTGCTATTAAGGCGTGGATGAAAAAACTAGACTCTTTGGGCGGTAAGCCACAGTCACCATATTGGCCGGTGAGTACGGCAATTAATTTTTGATCTTGGGTGAGCGTGCTTAAGACTTCATAGGTGGTATTGTTGAGATAAGAGGGGAGACCGTACTTCTTAAAAAAGTTGTAGGGTTTTTCCAATAAGCTGGGTAGAAGTTTGTCCATCATTTGTAATGGAACCAGGTTATTGACCTTATCTAATAAGCTAACATATTTTTTAATCGCAGCTTGTTCTTCAGGGAAGCGTTCACTTAAGTCAGTGATGAATTCTTCTTTACCGGCAGTCAGATTATAAACGTCATCACCAAAGTGAAAGCGGTCATAATTATTGTCCATTTTCGCCCACTTCAACTGGCCATCTGTGATGAAGTCAAAAATCTTGCGCATTTGAGATTTCGGGTTGCCAACTTCGCCGATGTAATGCACACCAACATCCCACTCGTAACCATTGCGTGAATAACTATGGGTATAGCCGCCAGCGGTATAATGTTGTTCTAGTACCAGTACTTTTTTACCTGCTTTTGAGAGCATCGCGGCGGTGGTCATGCCGCCAATACCTGAACCAATAACTATCGCATCATAAGATTTATCGACACGTGTGGCGCGATAGCGTTTGCCTATTCGAAGTGTGCTGGGAGTAGGGCTGCTGGACTTTGGACTACTAGTTTTTTTGTTTCTGGACTTTTTGTTACTGGATGGGCTAGTTTTATTATTTTTAAGCGCTTTTTCAGAAGACATAAGATTGACTCACAAATGAATTTTATCAATATCAGTGTCCATCATACTCTTAGAAAAGATTTCTAATACTATTTTATCCATAATCTAATACTATTTTATCCATAAATTGGTATTGTATTGTTTGATATTTATTTTTATTTGAAAATGATTCTTGTTTAGATTACTATTAAGCTCTGATATTAAATATTAGTCTAATTCATTGGGGCCTGTGTATGTTGGTGTGTATTTGCAACGGAATTACTGATAAAGACATTGAAAATGAAATTTATGAAGGTGCCTCAAGCTTTAAACAGGTATCTAAGTCTTTAGGCGTCGCTAACTGTTGTGGGCAGTGTGCAACTTACGCGAAAGATCTGGTTGACAGTACCTTTACGCAACTGCAATTAAGTCAGGTTTCGTCTTTAATTACTGAAGTGAAATGCTAATCAGCGTTTTCTAGTCTTCGTATATTAGTCCCTGCACGGCCTCTTATTTCATGGGTGCAGGTTTGTTAAAGCAAATATTCTTCTTATTTCCATTTCTTCTTTTTCTTCTTTGAATTCTAAGGCTATACTCTTTCTTTGATAAATTACACTTTCGTTTATTTGTAAGAGGGGAGGGCTATCATGCAAGGTGATAAGAAAGTCATTCAATTACTCAACCAATGTTTAGCCAATGAACTAATTGCCATTAACCAATACTTCTTACATGCGCGTATGTTTAAGAATTGGGGTCTAGGGTCTTTGGATCACTACGAGTATAAAAAATCCATAAAAGACATGAAGCATGCTGACAAATTAGTTGAGCGTGTATTATTTCTTGAAGGTATTCCGAATCTGCAAAAGTTAGGTAAATTGCTTATCGGTGAGAATACCCAAGAAATGCTGGAATGCGACTTAAAGCTTGAAACCATCACTTTGGACGATTTGAGAGCGGCTATCGCTTACTGTGAAACGGTATCAGACTTCGTCAGTCGTGATTTACTTGGCGGTATTCTTGATTCAGAAGAAGAGCATTTGGACTGGATTGAAACGCAATTGGATTTAATTCAAAAAGTTGGCATTCAAAATTACTTACAGTCGATGATGGATGATTAGTGAAAACTAATTGACTCAGAATCTAGGGGGAAATTCACATGAAAGGTAAGCACAGCATTATAGATGTTTTAAATAGTTTGTTGGCGGGTGAGTTAACGGCAATGGATCAGTATTTTGTGCACTCACGCATGTATGATGATTGGGGTTTATCTAAGCTTTATGAGCGTATCGGGCATGAGATGGAAGATGAAACAGGTCATGCTGACCAGATGATAAAACGAATACTCTTTCTTGAGGGAGTACCTAATCTGGCAAAACGTGATGCCTTAAATATTGGTGCCACCGTTCCTGACATGCTCAAAAGTGATTTGAATCTTGAGTATGCCGTGGTGAAAAATCTAAAAGCGGCGATTGCTCTTTGTGAGTCTGAACAGGATTACGAAACCCGCGCAATGCTGGTTAAGCAATTAGAAGATACCGAAGAAGATCACGCTTATTGGCTCGAAAAACAATTAGGCTTAATCGATAAAGTAGGCCTGCAAAACTATCTACAATCAATGATGTAGCATTCGTTATAATTATTAGAACTGTAGCGTGCTAAGCGGGTATAACTACGAATAAATTATGAACTTACCCGCTTAGTGACTCAGGTTTGAATATTAAGTAAAGCCCTTTATGGTGCTAGGCTTATGTATTCTGAATAACTAATATAATTGAACCAAATGCCTTCATAGTTCGGTGTTATCCAGTCAATGGGTTGATCATAAAGCTTAATATGCAAGCCATTTATGTCTTCGACATCATAAGTTGCTTGGTCTAAGCTGATTTCTGACCAAGGTAAATCAATGACTACCTTCTGCCCAAAAATGATTGGCATACTTTCTATACTTGGGCTGCACAGGCAGGCTTCACCGACATAGTTTTTTTGGTTTGACCCTTCGTAAAAAGCAAAAGAATAATGTACTGCACGCTCATCCGTGGTTTCAAATTCAATATGGAATGATCGAGTGCCGGGGTTTGAGGTGAAAACTAAGTTGTTGTTAGATAGGGTCATCGCTTCCAAAGCAGCTATACCATTATAATTTGAATCTGAATACGCACTTGAATAGACGAATGATTCATTATTTGCTTGAGAGCCTCCAGGCAGTAAAAAAGAAAAATTCTTACGAGTAATATTATCGTCTTGGTCTTTTGCTACTAATACCCAATTATTTAAATTAATGCTATCTAATTGAATATCTGAATAAAAAGTACATTCAAATACACCGCCTGCTTCCACATAGCAGTTATTGAAATTGCCTAAAAGGTACCAAGTCCAATTGTTATTAAGGTTTTCGACGTAGATTTCCTTCAGGTTGTTTATTCCTTGAGGGTCTGTGACTTGAGCTGAGAAAGTAAATCGTATGGTTCTATTTGGGGTGATATTCCATTTGTTATAGAAACTCGAATGCTGGTGGTTTATATCGGTATATATCTTACCAATGACAGGCGTATTAGCATCAGAATTACTAGAGTCTCCACTGCAGGCAGTTAATACTACTAATAAGCTGATGATCGTGAAGGCTTTCCATGACGGCATAACATGTCCCTATAATTAAATGATACTAACATGTTGATTATACCTATCTGTTCTATAACGGTCTTGGTTTATTACTCATTATATGATTTGTGTCGGGACTAAGAAGAAATTTCTTATAGTGTTCAATTTCTTTGCCATACTAAAAGCATGCCTTAATCGTTAAACGAAAGCTTAAGTGAGGGATTCATGCTGATCAAAACTAAAAAAGCATCTGATGTCTTATCCTCTGAAATTACCAGTGAGTCGACTTATTTGAACAGGCGACAATTACTCGCGGGTATGGCGGGGGCAGGTTTATTGGCAGCGGGTTTCCCCGTATCGGCGAGGCCTGACCCACATAATTTATCTGCACGAATAAACTCAGCCGCTAAAACGTCTTTTGGTCAAGGTGAAAAGCTGACGCCTTTTGATGCGATTACCTCTTATAATAACTTCTACGAATTTGGGACTGAAAAGTCTGACCCTGCCAAGTATGCGCATGCGTTGGAGACTGACCCTTGGTCTGTCACGGTAGAAGGTTTTGCCGAGAATACCGGTGTATTTCCTTTAGAAACAATATTAAAGGGCTTGGCTTTTGAAGAGCGTATTTATCGTCTACGCTGCGTCGAAGCTTGGTCTATGGTGATTCCTTGGTTAGGGTTTCCTTTGAAGGCGCTGATCGAAAAGTTCAAACCCACCTCCAAAGCTAAATATGTGTTTTTTGAAACACTGCATGCGCCGGATCAAATGCGTGGTCAGAAGTCGTATTTTTCAACGATTGAGTGGCCTTATGTTGAAGGGCTTAGGATGGATGAAGCGGTACACCCTTTAACTTTCATTGCTGTCGGACTGTATGGTAAGGAGCTGCCTAAGCAAAATGGTGCGCCGCTGCGTTTGGTTGTGCCGTGGAAATATGGTTTCAAAAGCATTAAATCAATCGTTAAAATTAGATTTACAGATAAACCACTCAAAACCAGCTGGCAAAAATCTGGGCCTAGCGAGTACGGCTTTTACTCCAATGTGAACCCGAATGTTGATCACCCTCGCTGGAGTCAAAAGACCGAGCGCAGATTGCCCAACTCCTTGTTTTCAGCTAATCGAATCGATACTCAAATGTTTAACGGTTACCAAGAAGAGGTCGCCAGTTTGTATAAAGGGCTCGATCTGGTCAAAAACTTCTAAATGGCGTCTTTATACAAAAGCAAAATTTTTTGGCTCTGTCTATTTTCGAGCGCATTAACGCCATTGATTTATATTGTGTGGGCTGCCTTCAATAATAAACTAGGGGCTGAACCTGCTAAAGCCTTAGTGGAGTTTTTGGGTGAAACCGCCTTAATGTTTTTGATCGGGACGCTGTCGATCAGCCCCATGCAAAAACTTAAAGCATTTAATGGCTTAGTGCGGCATAGGCGGATGTTGGGCTTGTATGTGTTTTTCTATGCCTGTTTACATGTTTTTTCTTACGGTTTTTTCCTGGTGGATTGGCAAAACTTAATCGAGGATATTTACAAACGGCCGTATGTGAGTATGGGCTTTATGGCGTTTGTTATTTTGACTGCCTTAGCGATAACCTCGCCCAAATTTATGCTGAGGCGTATGGGGCGCCGATGGAAGCCTTTGCATCGTCTGATATACTTAGCAGCTTTACTTGTATTGATTCATGTATTTTGGCAAGTGCGTTCAGATTACTCTGAAGCGCTCATTTATGCTTTGTTTGTACTTGGTTTGTTGTTATTTCGTTTTCGCTACTTTCGGAGCTTATTTTCTAAATGAGATGGAGGGTGTTCGTTGTTATATTTCTAATGTTGAAACGTACAACTCGCCTTATAGGCTGCGCTGTGCGCACCGCGTGGTAAACGATCGAGACTCCAATTAGTCTCACATGCAGGGGCGAAAATGACTTCAGCGGTGCACACGGCCCACCCTATAAGTTCAATGAAGTGATCACGCGCCGCGTTATCACGAAGCATCTATTTCTTAATTTGGTATCCGGTTTTAAAAATCCACCATATCGTTAGCATGCAAAGTGTTAAGAAGCCCCCAATGACTGCCAGACTAGCCATTATGCTCACGTCTGAAATCTCATAAAAACTCCATCGAAAGCCGCTGATTAAATACAAAACCGGGTTAAATAAAGTCACCGACTGCCAAAAAGAGGGCAGCATGTTGACTGAATAAAATGTGCCACCCAAAAATACTAATGGCGTGATAATCAATAAGGGAATGACTTGAAGTTTTTCAAAATTATCCGCCCATATACCGATGATGAAACCGAATAGGCTGAAGGTAATGGCCGTCATTACTAGAAATAGCAGCATCCAGAAAGGGTGAGCAATTTGAAGTGGAACAAATAAACCCGCTGTCGCAAGTATTATTAAACCGACCATGATGGATTTAGTCGCCGCCGCGCCGACGTAACCAATTAATACTTCGAAATAGGAAACAGGCGCAGAGAGTAATTCGTAAATTGTGCCGGTGAACTTTGGAAAATAAATACCGAAAGATGAATTGGAAATACTTTGTGTCAGCAGTGATAGCATTATCAAACCCGGTACGATAAACGCGCCATAACTGACACCGTCAATTTCGGCGATACGTGAGCCAATAGCCGAGCCGAAAACAACAAAATAGAGTGAAGTCGAAATGACCGGTGAAATAATGCTCTGAAAAATAGTTCGTTTAGTTCGTGCCATTTCGAATTTATAAATGGCTGCTATCGCGTAGCGGTTCATGCTGACTCCCTCACTAGTGAAACAAAAATATCTTCCAGTGAGCTTTGATCCGTTTTTAAATCCTTGAATTGAATATTTTCATCCGCCAGGTGTTGAAGTAGCTTGGTGATGCCCGAGTGTTCTTCTGTTGCGTCGTAGGTATAAATTAATTGCATGCCTTTACTCTGCAGTTTGATATCTAAATGGGTCATATTATTTGGAACTGAAATTAAACTCTCTTTTAAATCTAGGGTGAGCTGTTTTTTACCCAGTTTGCGCATTAACTCAACTTTTTCTTCAACTAGGATAAGTTGGCCATTTTTGATTACGCCAATGCGGTCTGCGATTTCTTCGGCTTCTTCAATGTAGTGGGTGGTTAAAATGATGGTGACGCCTGATTCGCGTAATTGATGTACTAACTGCCACATATCTTTGCGCAATTCGACATCGACACCTGCGGTGGGCTCGTCAAGAAACAAGATACGTGGTTCATGGGAAAGGGCTTTGGCGATCATTACCCGGCGCTTCATACCACCAGAGAGTTCCATTATTTTATTGTCTTTTTTATCCCAGAGTGACAATTGCTTGAGTGTTTGTTCTATAAATCGAGGGTTTGATTTTTTTCCAAATAAGCCGCGGCTGAATGAAACTGTATCCCACACCGTTTCGAAGGCATCTGTCGTGAGCTCTTGAGGCACTAAACCAATTAGCTGGCGCGTATGTCTATAGCCCTCAATGATATTCTGACCGTCAACTAGAACACTGCCTGATGAGGGGTTGATAATGCCGCATATGGTACTAATTAGGGTTGTTTTTCCGGCGCCATTAGGGCCAAGTAGCGCCAGAATCTCAGCTTCGCGTATTTCTAGGTTGATATTGTCGAGTGCCTGAAAATCACCCGGATAAACCTTAGAGAGGTTAGTTATTTTAATAATAGGCTGCAAAGTCAGGATTCCTTAGTACTTGTTATATAAACGGTGAGTTGCACAAATATGTGCCGAATTGTGCTAAATCTTGCTTATTGTAATAAATACTAAGTTAAACTATCTAGCACCTCACTGACTAGGTCCATTTATGAAATTCTGTTATTTGACTTGAATAGGTAAATTGCCTGTTGAAGATGTAAGCCGTTTTGGAGTAGGGCTCATGAGAGTTTCATGTTAGATGACCGCTTAGCGATAGATTCTCTATTATGACTACTAGGCGCCGGATTATGAGCAATTGGCGCCGGATATATCTACAGCCTGCGCCATTGGAAACTTTTAGAATCGCTTGAACTTAGACTCATCTATTTCAGTTGCATTATTAATAGTCGTTTTCGTTAATGACGGCGTATGGGATTCTGGGTTGATGGTTATTGATGTTGGCGCTTGAAACTGTTGAGCTTTTAGGCTGGTATTCGTAGTGAGTCTGAAGAAACCAACCACTTGTTGTAAATTTTCAGACTGGGCTTGCATCTCTTCTGCTGTTGCAGCTAATTCTTCGGAGCCTGCCGCATTTTGCTGGGTCACTTTGTCTAGTTGTTGCATTGCATTCGTTATTTGACCGACGCCACTTGATTGTTCTTCAGATGCCGCGCTAATCTCCTGAACGAGTTGTGCCGTCTGCATGACATCGGGCACCATTTTTTCAAGGAGAGTACCTGCTTTCTCTGCCACTTTAACACTGCCGTCAGTTAAGGTGCTGATTTCTGACGCCGCGACCTGACTTCTTTCCGCCAGTTTCCTTACTTCAGCGGCGACTACGGCAAAGCCTTTACCGTGTTCACCTGCTCGTGCCGCTTCGATGGCTGCATTGAGAGCCAGCATGTTGGTCTGGTAGGCTATATCTTCAATGATGGAAATCTTTTCAGCAATCTGGGTCATAGCCCTAACAGTCCCGCTAACAGATTCACCGCCTTCAGCTGCAGCAATAGATGACTCGGTCGCTATTTTGTCAGTCATTTGAGCATTTTCATTATTTTGGGTGATGGATGCCCCCATCTCTTCAATTGAAGCGCTGGTTTGTTCGACGCTGGCTGCTTGTTCGCTGGCCGCGCCACTGAGTGAGTTCGCCGTGTCACTAACCTGTGCGGCTGCAGAGGAAATCTGATTAGAGTTATCTTGAATTTGTTGTACTACGTCAATTAGTTTGCTGCTCATGGAGTCCATCGCTGAAAGTAATTGACCTGTCTCATCATTGCCTTTGACTTCAATTGTTGACCTTAGATCACCTTCGGCCAGCGCATTGGCAAATTTCACGGCTTGAGTCAGTGCCTTGGTGATAGAATCTGCCACGAAAATGATGATGAATATGGCTACCACAATGCATATTAATGATAAAAAGATTGAGTAACTCCAGGCTTCGGACTTCTTATCTTCGAGAGTGTTATTGAGCGCGATAAGGGAGGCAGCAGCCTTTTCAATGGGGACCGAGATTGCGATTGTCCAGGGTTTTTTCAGGTCTCCGATGTTGAAGGGCACCACCGCCACAAGGCGATCATCGGTTTTAATAAAGGCGGTTTTATGCTCCTGAATTGCACTTAACATTTCAGCGTTCTCATTACCAAGCACCGTAGCGATTGTTTTTCCGAGTGATTTTGAGTTGACACTGTGCCCCGATACAATACCTATATGGCTGGAAATCACCACAATGCTATCTCCATCATAGAGTCCATCACTGACCTCTTCTGCAATCTGTTGGATAAATGGCACGGGTAGATCTATTCCTGCAATTCCGAGGAACTCACCATTATCCAGCAAGGGAGTCACCATACTGGTCAGCATAACTTCCTCATTACCAAGCGGGTAAAGATAAGGATCTATAACGCAATCTTGTTTAGACTCTTTAGAGCAGAGATAATATTCGCCGGCTCGGATACCGTTGGCATCGCGTTCCTGACTTTCCATACCAAGTAGGGGTTCAACTAATTTCTCTCGAGTGGATGGGTCTGGGTAGACCCAAGGGATGAAACGTCCTTGCTCGTCTTGGCCCAACATTTTAGGGGCTGAGTCATCGGCATTATCCAGGGCGTTGGGTTCGAAGCCTGTGTAGGAACCCACAAATTGAGGTTCATTTTCTAGCATTCTGTATAAGACCTTTAAAATACGGGGGCGAATTTGCTTCAATGCTTCGGGTTGCTCTCTGGCTTCCAAGCGAAGAGCCTCAATTGCTGAGCGTAAACTGCGGGCACTCATCATGGCGCGATTGAGCTGGCCAGATATCTTCTCGCCTTCGTATCTGCCTGTGCTCAACAGTCGCTCACCCAGTTCTTTGTAGAGCAGTTCTTCAGTTACTTCCTGAACCTGACTCTGAGTGCTGCTAAAAAGATTCATATTAAGCGTTTGAGTAACTGCCATGGAAACGATAAGACTAAGGCTCGATACGAGCACTATCTTCCAACGTATTTTCATAGGTATCGCTTCCTGTTTTTATTTGCGTTAGGTACTTATATTGGATTGTTAACTTGAAGATTATTCTTTAATGAACAGATGCAAATATATCTTTAAACTGATTAACTGTAAGTACGCTTTGCTCAGAAGTGGAATTAGTGAATTTAGTTATTATTTAATAGACTATAAATTGTTAATGCACAAGAGTTGTTGGTTTTTATTTGTACAAAATCGGCGGGGAAGCAACTTGAACTTATACGTGACTATGACGATTAAACTAACTTTTTTTTGTAAATAGCGCGATCATCATAATGTCTTATAATTTAGGTAGTGCTATTAATGAACTATTGTATACGTTTTTTACTGCGGAGCTTTGTCTTTTGCCTTATGTTTTCTTTTTCCCAGTTTTCATCTGCCTTTACTTATACGCTTGAAATTCCTGAACAGGAATTACAGGAAAAGATCGATATGATGATGCCTTTAGAGAGGAAGAGTTTTTTTGCGACTGTGGTGCTTTCAGATCCAAAGGTAGATCTGATAAAAAAGAATAATGAAATTGGTTTTTTCTCTCATGTCGAAGTGCTTATTCCGGGTGGTTTGAAGGGTAGTGGAAGAGGTAAAATAAAAGGCAGCCTAGTCTATGACTCGGATCAAGGGGCCTTTTATCTCAATAACCCCAGTATTGAAGACTTGGTAATAGATCGTGTGCCCCAGAAATTTTATAAGAAAATATCCGCGGCCATTCAAGTCGTGTTAGCCAAGTCGCTTTTAAAATATCCGGTTTATAAATTAAAAGATGACGATGTTAAGCATCAGCTAGCAAAATCAACGCTAAAGTCTATTTCAGTCGGTAATAAAAAGCTTTTGATCACGCTTGGATTCTAGTTAGCTTAAATCAAATATTGCTTGAGCCTTCCTTTTAAGGTTTGCATGTTCTATAAAATACCAAATAAATGTGACTATTTTATGAAAATGTCCTTCTAAATAATAAAATTGGTTTTTTTGTTCTAATTTTTTTCTTCAGTATAGAGCCAATAAACCACTCTTATTTAGAACTATTGAGGTTAGAACTATGTCTACTCCAATCGGATATTTGCAGGAACTTGTCAGAGCAGGTGGCCCTGAGCCAGATCAATATGCTCAACTAAGTACTATGTTGGAGCACTTTAATCTTCTAGAAAGACGTGGTGAGTTTAATTATTACGGGCCTGACTTCAAAGAAGACTTAATGGGTAAGTCACTTACCTTCGATACGATGCAGGGTTTTGCATATCGAAAACCGCATGGTCATTCTGGAGATTTTGAGCTGATTGAACGTATTTATGGCGATTATAAAACGTCTGAAACGAGTCTGAAAAAGTGGGATGAATTCTGGAGTCAGCAAGCTTTTGTCGAGGCTGTTCAAAATAGTCAGAAGTATTTTGTCGATACTATGAGTGATGCCGAGAGTATATCGGGTGATACTCGAGTCTTGAATGTCGCATCAGGTTCATCACGCTCTGTCGCCGACTATTTATCTGCTAAACCTCTGAGCCAAGCTACATTTCTGTGTATGGACCAATCATGGAAAGCGCTGGATTACGCGCGTTTACTTTGTCGTTCACACACTGAAAAAGTTTCATTTCAACAAGGCAAAGTCAGCGATATAAATAAAACTGATTTTTATGACTTGGTTTGGTCTGAAGGCTTGTTTGACTATTTAAATGATGCAGCTTTTAAAGTGACTTTGGAGAAACTGCTTTCACAAACTCAGCGTGGCGGGCAGATAGTCATCGGGAATTTGAGTACCAATAATCCTAGCCAGGCTTATATGGATTTCTTGCAGTGGCATGTAAACCCTCGTAGTGAGGCGCATTTACAGTATTTAGCTTCATGCTGTGGAGTGAAACGATCACAGATGCATATTGTTAAAGACCCAAGTGAGGTGAATTTGTTTCTACATATTGTGCGATAGGGGCTATAATCTGCGCTATACAGATTCTTTACTCAAGCGACTACTAATAAGTACGCTTAGATATAGCGCGGATATGAATGACAAAACCTGATAATAGCAAGCCAAACAAAACTGGTACTGAGCCGACCACTTCTAATACTGTCGGTTCCTCCACTCCTCGGGAAAAAGGTCATCAGCCTGGCCCCAAAGCAGCGTTCGATCCACATGCAAAGCGTGAATCTGACAAATACGCAAATCCCATTCCTAGCCGTGAATTTATTTTAGAACATTTAGATCAACGCAATGCGCCTGCCACTCATCCTCAATTAGCGGAAGAACTCGAGCTGACAGACCCAGATAATGTAGAAGCTTTGCGTCGACGACTCATTGCTATGTCGCGTGATGGGCAATTAGTGAGTAATCGTCGTGGTCAATATTTACCTGTTTCGCGCGTAAATTTATTGAAAGGTTCAGTCATTGGCCATCGTGATGGATTTGGCTTTGTTAAATTAGATGAAGGTGGTTCAGACCTTTACTTATCTGCACGTCAAATGAAAATAGTATTTGATGGCGATCGAGTGTTGGTTAGAGCGGATAGCGAAGACAATCGTGGTAAACGCCATGCCGTGATTGTTGACATACTTGAACGTAATACTGAAAAGTTTGTCGGCCGCTTATATCGTGAAGGCAGCATTGTTTTTGTTGAAGTCGAAAATGTGCGTATTAATCAGCAAGTTTTAATCGATACGGATAATGCAGGTGACGCTACGCATGGGCAATATGTGATGGTGCAGATAATCAACCATCCGACAAAACGTACGCATGCGACAGGGCGGGTTATTGAAGTTCTGGGTGATCATATGGCCCCTGGAATGGAAATAGATGTGGCTATTCGTACCTATGGTATTCCATTTGAATGGCCGGCAGATGTACAAGCTGCGGTTAAAGAATTAAAGCCTGAAGTGAGTGAAGCCGATAAGCTACACAGAATAGACATTCGGCAACTACCACTCGTCACCATAGACGGTGAAGATGCGCGCGACTTTGATGATGCTGTTTATTGTCAAAAACAAACTTCAGGTGGCTGGAAACTCTACGTCGCGATTGCTGATGTCAGTCATTATGTTCGACCAGAGTCACCGCTTGATATAGAGGCGAATAATCGTGCGACTTCGGTGTATTTTCCAGATCATGTTGTACCAATGCTACCGGAAGTGCTATCGAATGGCTTATGTTCACTGAATCCAAAAGTTGACCGCTTATGCATGGTGTGTGAACTGGATATCAACCTGGAAGGCATTGTCACCCATAGCCAGTTTTATGAAGGTGTGATGCATAGTCATGCCAGGCTGACCTACAATCAGGTGGGGACTATTCTTGAAGAACCGGAATCAGATGATGGTACGCAATTGCGCGAGGACTTTTCTGGTGTATTGCCTGAACTGCACGAATTATATTCACTCTATAAGGTTTTGTTGAGTCGCCGTCGTACGCGTGGTGCGATTGATTTTGAAACTGTTGAAACCAGAATTATCTTTGGTGAAGGGCGTAAAATAGACGCGATTGTGCCGACTGAACGTAATGATGCGCATAAGATTATTGAAGAATGTATGTTGTGTGCCAATGTGGCAACGGCTGAGTTTTTGTCTCGCCATAAACTGCCTAGTTTATATCGTATTCACGAAAGCCCAACGACTGAAAAGTTAGAAAATGTACGCTCTTTCTTAGGTGAGCAAGGCCTGCAATTAATGGGCGGAGAGACACCTCAGCCTTCAGATTATCAGGACTTGATTGCACAAATTAAAGATCGACCCGACTTCAGTGTACTTCAGACCGTACTATTAAGGTCGATGGTTCAGGCCGTTTACGGGCCTGAAGAGAAAGGCCATTTTGGCTTGGCCTACGAGCATTATACTCATTTTACCTCGCCTATACGTCGCTACCCCGACCTCCTGATTCATCGTGGTATTAAGTCCATTATCTATAGCAATAAGCAGTGCGATGATGTGAAACGGCCAGAAGGTATTGATTTAACACAGTATGTTTATCCTTATGATTTAGCGAAAATGCTTATTTTGGGTGAACATTGCTCTATGGCTGAGCGGCGTGCTGATGAGGCTACGCGCGATGTTATGAACTGGCTCAAATGTGAATATCTACAACAGCATTTGGGTGAGGTATTTGAAGGGATTATTTCAGGTGTGACGGGCTTTGGTTTCTTCGTTGAACTGGCTAATTTGTACGCTGAGGGTCTAGTTCATGTTTCTACCCTTAATGGTGATTACTATCAGTATGATCAAGCGAAACATCGCTTAATTGGTGAACGAACAGCAACACGTTATGGCTTGGGAGATAGGGTCATGGTGGAAGTGTCTAATATTAACCTTGAAGAACGAAAGGTTGATTTGGTACTGGTGAGCTCCGAACCAAGGTCCAAAGCCAAAAAACGCTTAGCTGATAAACGCGGTTCAAAGGATAGCTCTAGTAAAGATCGCTCTAATAAAAAACGTTCTGGTAAAAACAGTACGAGTAAAAAAGCTTCACCTTCCTCTGGGTCTGAAGCAAATACAGATACCTTGAAGAAAGGTAAAAAACACAAAAAGAAACCGGCTAAAAAAACTGACGCAAAGTCGAAGAAGTCCTCAAAATCAAAAGCAGGCGCTACAAAAGACAAAGCTGTAAAGAAACCTTCTTCAAGAGCTGGGAAGACAAACACGACGGAGAAGGTAAAAGCACCTACTGAAGCTGTCGGCGTACGTAAACGTAAGGTTAAAAAAATATGAGTCAGGATACCGTATTCGGCCTACATGCCGTTGAAGCACTTATTCAGAAGGAAGCGGATTCTGTTCTTTCAGTAAAAATTCAGCAAGGCCGTGAAGATAAGCGCCTAACAAAGCTGATTAATTTAATGCAGCAGAGAAATATAGCCTTTGTCTACGCACCTAGAAAAGAACTGGATAACTTAGTAAGCGGAAGGCACCAAGGCATCGTTGCGGTGGTTAAGGCCGAGGTCGAAAAAGATGAAGGCGATTTAGAAGATATTCTGCAAGTATTAACAGATGTCCCGCCATTTTTATTGATTCTCGATTCTGTAACCGACCCTCATAACCTAGGGGCTTGTTTACGGTCAGCTGATGCGGCAGGTGCACATGCTGTTATTGTGCCTAAAGATAAGTCTGCGCCACTTAACTCTGTGGCTAAAAAAGTCGCTTGTGGCGCGGCAGAGCATGTACCTGTGATACGAGTAACTAATCTGGCACGAACTATGAAATGGCTGCAGAATTTCGGTGTTTGGATTACAGGAGCTGCAGGCGAAGCTGAGTTAGATATTTATCAAACCAACCTAAAAGGGCCTATGGCGATTGTCATGGGTGCTGAAGGAAGCGGTTTGAGGCGGTTAACGCGAGAGCATTGTGATCAACTCACTAAAATACCCATGGAAGGCAGTGTGAGCAGTTTAAATGTCTCTGTTGCCACGGGTATTTGTTTATTTGAAGCATTGAGGCAAAGAAGCACAAAGTCTTTGTAACGCGTTTTTTAACGAGGATCTTTCTAAGGCGTGGCTATCGATACGCGTTTTAAATAAGTTGTCATGATTAACTGAGGTTTCATTCTTAAATGACTGTACCAAGTCTTGAAATTAAAAATATACACAAAAGCTTTGGCTCATTAGAGGTGCTTAAAGGAGTTTCGTTTAATGCAAACAAAGGGGATGTGATTGCTATTCTTGGTTCAAGTGGTTCAGGAAAGAGTACCTTATTACGTTGTATCAATTTACTAGAAACGCCTAATGAAGGCATTGTTTGCGTTTCTGGAGAAGAAATAGAAATGCTGGTGACTAAAGCTGGAGCGAAACCCAAAGATCAGAAGCAAGTTGATAAACTGCGTACTAAGTTAGGTATGGTTTTTCAAAACTTTAACTTATGGCCTCATAAAACGGTTTTGGAAAATGTCATTGAAGCCCCAGTTTATGTTCAGAAAAGACCTAAAACCGAGTGTGTTGATGAAGCGAAGTTATTACTAAATAAGGTCGGTTTAGGTGATCGCTCTGGTTTTTACCCAAGCCAGCTGTCAGGTGGGCAAAAACAGCGTGTGGCAATAGCCCGAGCTCTGGCAATGAATCCTGATGTTTTATTGTTTGATGAACCCACCTCAGCGCTAGATCCTGAACTCGTTGGGGAAGTACTTAAAGTAATGAAGGACTTGGCCGAAGAGGGTAGAACCATGTTGGTGGTAACTCACGAGATGGGATTCGCCAGAGAGGTCGCATCACGTGTTATTTTTATGCACCAAGGGCGGATTGAAGAAGATGGTTGCCCTAAGGTTGTCTTTGACCAGCCAAAATCACCGAGATTTAAACAATTTCTTTCCAAGACATATAAATAGAACTATATTTGCGCTCTCTAACTTCTAATAATTAAAAAAGGTATCAGTATGAAAATTACTTCACTTATATTTACGGCAGTCATCGCCATTGCATCGTTCTCGGTTCATGCTGAGAAAATTCGTATGGGCACCGAAGGAGCATATGCACCTTTTAATTCAATCGACAAAGACGGCAAGCTAATTGGTTTCGATGTGGAAATCGGAAACGCTCTTTGTGAAGCGATGCAAGTTGAGTGTGAATGGGTAACCTCAGATTGGGATGGGATTATTCCTGCTTTGATGGCTAAAAAGTTCGATACCATTATTGCTTCAATGTCTATTACCGCTGAGCGGAAGAAAAAAATTGATTTCTCTGGCAAGTACTATACCAGCCCAGTTAAATTTGCACGTCCGAAAGGCTCGAAATTTGAAATTACGGCTGAAGGTTTGAAAGGTAAAATCATTGGTGTCCAAGGCGGTACCGTGACTGAAAACTTTGTTAAAGGAACCTTTGGGAACGTTGCAGAAGTAAAAGCTTATGGTGCTCAGGATGAAGCAAATCTAGATTTTGTTTCAGGTCGGGTTGATCTGGTCGCTGCTGATTCTTTTGTTTTGTATGATTTTTTGGCGACTAAAGACGGTGCTTTTGCTGAAGCCGTCGGTGCTGACTTTGACGACCCGAAATATACCGGCGAAGGAATCGGTATTGGGGTGCGTAAAGGTGAAACGGCACTAGTCGATAAACTAAACAAAGCGATTGCTCAAATACGTGCAGATGGTACTTATAAGAAAATAAATGCAAAGTATTTCCCGTTTGATGTTTACGGTGCAGAATAAGTAATTTTATTTTTAGATCGTTTTACCTTCAGGTAGTTTTACCTTTTAAATAGTTTTAAAGGATGTCTATGCGAAATTGGCACACGGCATCCTTATCAATTCAATAACCTATATTTATTTAAAACTTATGATTGAGAATCCACTTGTTTGAATTAGATGGTTATGCCCCCATGATTATCGCGGCAACTAAAAATACCTTGATGGTAGGGGTTGCTGCAATGGTCTTAGCGATCTTCTTTGGTTTAGTCGGATCATGGGCAAAAACATCTCCTCAAGCTTGGCTTAGAGGCCTGGCTAACACCTACACAACGATTGTTCGCGGTGTACCAGAGCTCATACTCCTGCTTTTATTTTATTACGGCTTTCCACAGCTCATTCAGGATGGTTCTGCCATGTTGGGTTACGAGGTTTTGGTAGACTTGAATCCATTTGTCGCAGGTACGCTGACGATAGGTTTTATTTATGGTGCATTTTGCACAGAAGTCTTTCGGGGAGCTTTTGCTTCAATTCCTTCAGGACAAGCAGAGGCAGCACGAGCAATGGGTATGTCTCAGTTTTTGACCTTTAGGCGTATCTTGTTACCGCAAGCCATGCATTTTGCTTTACCGGGCTTGGGAAATGTTTGGATGGTTCTGATAAAAGCGACGGCGCTCATTTCTATTATTCAATTGGATGAGATTATGCGTATGGCGAAAATTGCGGCGAATGCGACGCGTGAACCGTTTACCGCATATTTTCTAGCTTCATTACTGTTTCTTGGGATTACAGCGGTATCAATGCTGGTTCAATATAAGCTCGAAAAGAGAAGTGCTAAAGCGGGGATGCATTAAATGAATATGGATCTGATAGCTGAATTTGGCCCTCGCTTACTGGATGGTTTTTGGGTCACTCTAGGCATCACAGGTCTATCAGTTTTTATTGGATTAATGCTGGCTATTCCTGTCGCTTTAATGCGTTTGTCTGATTACAAAATTCTTAAGTGGCCTAGTTATGTCATTACCTTTTATTTCCGTGGAACACCATTGCTTGTGCAGTTGTTTCTTATTTATTATGGCAGTGGCCAGTTTCGTTTTGAGTTAGCTGATCTGGGCTTATGGCAGTATTTTAGAGACGCTTATTTCTGTGCGGTGTTCACCCTCACGCTTAACACCTGCGCATATACTTCTGAAATCATCAGAGGTTCAATCAGCTCGGTACCCAAGGGCGATATTGAGGCGGGTAGGGCGTGCGGTATGTCAGGGGCTTTGCTATATCGGAGAGTTATTTTTCCTCAAGCTTTGCGTATTGCGTGGCCAGCTTATGGCAATGAAGTTATTTTCTTAATGCAAGCATCTTCACTTGTGAGTATTATTACCCTGCTAGATTTAACGGGTGTTGCTCGCCGCATTATTTCTGAAACCTTCGCCGTGTATGAAGTTTATATTCTTGTTGCCTTGCTTTATCTGCTTATAACTTATTTTCTGACATTTATTTTTAAGCGTATCGAAAACCATCTTCAGCGGCATAACCAACTCGCGCCTTAATTGAAAACGCTATGAAATCGTCCCCACTCTTATTGAACAGTGCCTTGTTAATTGTCGCTCTTTTATGGGGCTTTGGCTTTATTCCACAAAAACTTGGTCTGGAAACCTTAGAACCTATGGCATTTAATGCCTGGCGCTTTTGTTTCGGCGCGCTGACTTTATTGCCAATATTATTTTTCTTGCGTCATAAAATTGATGAAGTTGTCAATGTAAACGTTGTTTTAGTGGGTTTGCTATTAGGCTCTATGTTGACTGCTGCTGCCGGTTTTCAGCAAATAAGCCTAGGGATGACTAAGGTGGCGAATGTCGCGTTTATAACGGGATTTTATGTGATTTTTGTTCCCTTATTTGGTCTGTTTTTTAATCATCGCTATACCATGTTAACTTGGGGCGGTGGAGTGTTAGCCCTGATAGGGTTGGGTTTGTTATCGGGTTTTCAGTTGGATTCATTTTTAGACGGGTCTATAACTCAAGAACTTGAGGGGGATGGTTACGCCCTTGTAGGCGCCTTCTTTTGGGCACTTCACTTACTTGCGATCAACTATTTTGTTGATCGTTACAATCAATATGCTTTGGCTTTCTTTCAGTTCTTATTTTGTGCCTTATTAAGCTTGATCGCAAATCTGATGTATGAGCCAAGCCTGTTAGCAACAGATAGCTCAGGTTATGTTTGGGCGCTGATTAACGGCGTTATCGTCGTAGGAATTGCATATACTCTGCAGGTGCTTGCGTTGAAGCATGCTGATCCATTTGTTGCATCTGTAATTTTCTCTTTAGAATCAGTTTTTGGGGCAATTGCTGGATACTGGTTCTTTCAGGAGGCGTTGGGGGTTTCTGGTTTGATAGGCGCGGGCTTAATGCTGGTAGGGTGTGTGTTTGCACAAGCTCCTGAAAAAGAAACGCCTATAAGAACGGCGGCTGAAAGAAAGTCACTTGAAAGAAAGACACTTGAAAGAAAGACACCTTTATAAAGGGTGTAAGTAAGTGTCTTGTCGCACAGCTTTCTGACTAAGCAACGACATCAGTCCGGCTAACCAAAAAGTAGACGCTTTAAGCGAAAACTACCGGAATGACAGCGTGGTTGAATCGTGCAACGCTCTCACTTACTTTTACATCGAAGTGCTAAACTTTAAAATTATCGACTAGGTTGGTTAATTCTTTATTATGAGCGAGCGCTTCATTACAGCTTGTAGATGTCTCTTCCATGCCTTGAGAGGTTAACTGAGCAACTTCAACAATCTGCTGTATGCTTGTGTTCATTTCCTCACTCACACATGACTGTTCTTCAGAGGCGCTGGCAACTAATTGGTTAATTTCATTAATCTGTGCCACTGAAGAGGATATTTGATTGAGTGCCTGTTGCACTACTTCACTTTGCTGCACCGTACTAAGGCTTTGCTCACTACTACGTGCCATGACCTCAACGGCTTGTTGGGAGCCACTTTTTAAACGCTCAATCATTTGTTGAATCTCTTCTGTACTTTGCTGGGTTCTGCCAGCAAGTCCACGAACTTCATCTGCTACTACCGCAAAACCACGGCCGTGTTCACCTGCGCGTGCTGCTTCAATAGCTGCATTGAGAGCAAGTAGGTTAGTCTGTTCGGCTATGCCAACAATGACGTTTAAAACACTTACAATTTGATTTACTTCATCTTCCAGGTTTGAAATAACAGATGCCGCATCCTGAATTTCAGTTGAAAGCACATTTATGGTTGAAATGGCTTCGCCGACAGTTTGTTGAGCTTGCTGGCTTAAGTCTTCAGCTTCATTTGCGGCATTCGCTGCCTGGACAGTATTGTTTGCAATTTCACGACCAGCGGATGACATCTGTGTGATTGAGGACGCAATCATGTCGGTTTGTTCTTGTTGTTGTGCGACTTTATCAGAGGTTTCTTCAGCAATGGATTGCATATTGTTCATCGACGTTTCCATACTCGAAGAGCGAGTCGAAACCTGTTTGACTAAGTTGTGGATGTTATCAATAAAAAGATCAAACTCAGCCGCTAATACACCTATTTCATCTTGAGATCTCATGTCAATTCGTTGCGTTAAATCACCATCACCATGTGCAATATCTTTTAAGCGAGTCGTAATGGTATTTAAAGGAATTAAAATGGCACGAAGCAGGAGAAATGAGAAAATGATTGCCGCTACAACACCGATAATAACCGTAAGCATCATGCTATTTTCAGTTTCTTTTTGAATTTTGGTGATAATGTTAACTTCTTGGGCGACTGTTTCTGTACCGCTTTTTTCGAATTCTACCAACAGATCTAACAAAACAGAGGATGTGTTTACATAGTCATCGTGTGTTTGCTGAAAATCATGTGTGGCTTTAATAAGAGTCGTTATTAGCGTCTTATACTTTGTATAATAATTTGTATAAGCCGTACTGTAGTTTTTATTACCCCATTTTGCGCCAGCAGTTACATTAAAATAGTCAGTGGAGAGCATTTCTTTAGCTGCGTCTTCCTGAAAGGTGAGGGCTGCTTCAATTTGCTGTTTACCAGCATTGAATTCTTCACTCTTATTAATCAAACGGCTCATATGATATAGGCTTGAGAACATACCAATACTGGATTCCATGCTACCGTCGGCAGCTTGCCAGCGCTGTTTAATCCCGCTCTCCCAAGAGTAAGCATCTAAGGGGGCTTTCTCGAAATCTTCAATGGCCGCATCGCCAACAGCTTCCATTTCTTCACTTAATGCCACGAAACTTTCAGTGTGATCATCAAACTCATACTTGTTTTTGGCGAAATGTCTGTACTTGGTAAGAAGCTCTTGAAGTAGCCTTTCATAGTTCTTCTTTTTAGAGAGCAAGGCTTCTATCTGGTCTTGCTCTATTAAACCCGCGCGTGTTAATTTTTCGATAGCCGTGTCAGCTGTCACTTTGCCTTTATTCAGGTTTTCCAAACCTTCGTCATAATGTTGACCCTGAAGAATCTTTTCAACTGCGAGCATTTCTGCCTCAATACCGATAATACCTTCCATTGCACCATCCGCTGTATCCCAGGTCGGGCCGACAATAAAAGATAAATTCTCTGATAATTGCTTAATGCCTGAGAAACCAAGAATGCCGACGATAATAATAATTAGAGTCGAAAGTGAAAAACCGGTTATCACCTTTGCTTTTATAGATAAGGAGTCCAGCATGATTTTATGTTTCCTGTTTACGATAAACTGAGTCGGGTTAGGGGGCATTCAAAACTTGAATTCAGACTTATAGCTGTGCTTCAAATAGACCTACGCAAAATATGTTAATTAGTAGTATAGATGAATAATTTGAAACTGTGGTTTAGGAACGGGGTGTTTATGATTTTTGGAGAGAAAAAAGAAATCCCCTAGAGCTCGGGGATTTCAAATAGTTAGAATGCTTAAAACTCAGTCTCTCTAGAAATCCTCCCAGTCATCTTTGCTCGAGAATGAAGCTGCGTCATTTGAGTTATCTGAGGCCTTTGCTTTCGGTGTTGGTGATGTATTAGTTTGATAAGTGATTATGGGGTCAGGTGCGTTGGTTTGAGCCGAGTAAGCAGTGTTATGCCCTGAGTTTGATAAACGGAAGAAGGAGATTAACCTGTTCATGTTAGTTGCTTCTTCTGACATCGAGCGACTGGCAGCCGATGTTTCTTCAACGAGTGCTGCATTTTGCTGTGTCATTTCATCCATTTGAGCAACAGCTTGGTTGATTTGACTAATGCCACTATTTTGCTCAATTGCCGCCGTATTTACATCATTAATCATGATCGCGACGTTATCGACAGCTTTTACTATATCGCTCAGCATTTGGCCTGATTGATTCACAAGAGCTGAGCCAGATTCCACTTTATTCACGCTATCACGAATCAAATCTTTAATCTCTTTCGCCGCAGCAGCGGATCGTTGAGAGAGTGTACGGACCTCGCCAGCGACAACTGCAAAACCTCGGCCTTGTTCACCCGCGCGAGCAGCTTCAACTGCCGCATTTAATGCCAGTAGATTGGTTTGGAAAGCAATTTCATCAATAACGCCGATAATGTCATTTATCTTGTTACTTGATTCCATAATTTCACGCATTGCTGTGACCGCGCCTTGAACCACATCGCCACCTTGTTGCGCTTTTAGTTTCGCGTCATTGGCGAGAGAACTTGATTCTGAAGAGTTGTCAGCTGACTGTTTAACCGCAGCAGTAATTTCTTCCATGCTTGAGGCAGTTTCTTCAAGTGAGCTAGCTTGTGACTCTGTACGACGACTTAAATCATCTGAGCCTTCAGCAACTTCGGTTGATGACATGCGTACCGTTTCAGATGCTGTTTGGATCTTTGCCAGTACCTCAGTTAACTTCATGATACTGTTGTTAGCATTGTTTTTGATATCTTGAAGTTCACCCTGATAGTTGTTGGTAATTGTTTCTGTCAGGTTGCCATCAGACATCGCCTCGAAAACATCACCTACATCACTCACAAAGGCTGAGGTTTTGTCCATTAAGCTATTCAGGCCTTTACTCAGTGCTTCAAAGAAACCAGACTTACCGTTCAGATCTATTCGAGTCTTAAGGTTACCTTCATTAGCTGCATTAATGAGTGTGTCTACTTCAACTTCCAGTGCGACTTCTGCTGTTCGGTCATTCCACTCAACCACCGTTCCTAGGCGTTCTTTATCTGAGCTAAATATGGGGGTGGCTATAAGACCAAAGGTTCTTGCGCCCACTTTAATTTCGGTTTCATAAGGTGTTTGTAAGTGGCCCAGCATTTGACGTTGATGTGCCGGGTTCTTATGGAAGACATCAATATTATTTCCAATAAGATTATTCGCATCGAAGCGTGGCAGTACGACGCGTAAGTCAGACTCAGCCACTTTCATCATATTCTGAACAGCCGCGTTCATATAATTTATATTATATTCATTGTCTGCCATCATGACATTCGTATTACATACATCGAGGGCCAGTTTAATGCCAGCATTTTCATTTGCTAATTTGCGTTCAGCAATTTCTTTAGCGAGTCTTTCAGTTTTGTCATCCCATTCAACGACTGTTCCCAGGCGTTCATTCTCTGAGTTGTATATCGGTGTAGCAGTCAGCCCAAAGGTACGGCCACCCACTTTTATGTCGGTTCTATAGACATCTTTTAACTTCTCTAGCATGCCTCGTTGATGCGCGGGGTTCTTATGGAAGACATCAATATTCTTACCCATAAGCTTGTTGGCATCAAAATTAGGTAAGTCTTGACGTAAATCGTCATTGGCCTCGTTCATCATTCTGCCAACTGCCTGATTCATGTAGCTGATGTTGTAGTCTGCGTTGGCCATCATGACATTGGTATCACATACATCCAGAGCCATCTTGATCTGGGCATTGGTATCGGCAATTGCTTTATCTGATATTTCTTTAGCAAGTCTTTCGGTTTTATCATCCCATTCGACAGCAGTACCTAAGCGATTGTGTTTTTCATCAAAGATGGGTGTGGCGATTAGACCAAAGGTACGACTGCCCACTTTAATGTCTGTTCGATAGGTATCTCGCAAGCCTTCTAACAGGCTACGTTGATGTGCCGGTTTTTTATGGAATACATCGATATTCGAATGCATTAATTTTTGCGCATTAAAGTTAGGTAGGTCTTGTTTAAGATCTGCTTCAGCGGTTTCCATCATTGAGTGAACGGCGTCATTCATATAAATGATGTTGTATTCGGAGTCAGCTACCATGACATTAGTATCACAGACATCCAGTGCAAGTTTAATGCGTGTAGTTTCAGCTGTGAGCTTCTCATCTTCAGTCGCACGGTTTAACAGGTTCTCTCTCATTATTTTCATTGAATAGAGTAGGCTGGATGTATCGCCTGGTAGAGTGTCTACCTGTGTGTCGAGATCGCCCGTAGCAATTTTTGAAACGACTTCTATCGCATAGCTTGGTTCGCCACCTAGCATACTGATTAAATTTCTGATAATGATGACGGCTGCTAAGCCACCTAGAATTAGCGCGATAATAGTACCGAATATCGTAATAGAGGTTGTTGTGTCAGCGGTAGATTTCTGTTCATCTTTTCTTATTTTAATAAGTACAGCTTCGGCAGCAATAAAAGCAGTCAAATGTCCTCGCATTTGATCCATATATTGTTTGCCTATCGCTTTATCAATAAATGCCGTGATTTCTTTCGGTTTAGCTGTTCCTGAATTTACATCTCGTCGAATGTTCATGGCTATTTCAACGTGATTTTGCTTCCAGGCACTTTCAAGTCGCTCTATTTTTGACAGTCTTTCGACCTGTGAGGGGTTGTCTGATACTTTGTTTTTACTTGCATTGATCAGGTCGCTGAATTTATCTGTGCCTTCATTGTAAGGTTCTAAAAACTCACTATTGCCGGTAATTAAATATCCTCTGAGGCCTGTTTCCATATTGACGAGGGAAGATATGATGTCATTCCCCATAGCCACCACTTCGTGCGTATGCCCAACCCAGCCTTGTGTCTTAAGGAGTTTTGAAATACTGACATTGACCGTGGTCGCAATAATGACAAGAAGAATAAGTGGCAGTGCAAAGCCCGTCACTAACTTCCACTTAAGCTTGAGTTTGTTGAACATATTCATAGAGCATTCCCTTGTGGTAATTTGTTAGAAAATGTTAATTTTTTTTATAAATGACAGGCAACTCTTTTTAAGAATAATTATTATTGCCTGAATTTCATTCAATATAGTTCAGTCTGTCAAAATGACATCCTTTTTTGTCGGCAGAATTTTGAGAAACTTTAACGCGACGTATGCAGTGTGATGCAGTAGAATTCCACAAAAATATTTGAACTTGTCTGTGGGTGATATTAATAAATTATGGAATCAAACATGATAAAAAAAGGATGTATAGGTTTAGCTTTGCTTGCTCAGTGTTTCGTTGCTTCAGCTCAGGAACGGGCTTCAAATGATTGGTATGTCGGTTTTGATGTTAATTATATTAGTAGTGACATAGGTAATGAAGACATTGGTGAAGCAAGCTTTAACCCTCTCGGGGCGAGTTTACGTATTGGTAAATATCTTGAACCTCAAGTGGGTATAGAGCTCTATGCTATGACGGGGGTTAGCGATCACGAAGACCTGGATATTAATCTGGATGTAAATTATTCACTCGGCATTATGGGACGTTTTGAGTCTCCGGAATCTGAGGGCGGAAAACTCTATATTTTATTGGGTTACGGTATCACTGAATTAGAGATGGATAGAAGCGAAACAGCTTCGCCAGGCAAAGAAAGTTTTCATGGCTTTAACTATGGTGGCGGGGTTGAGTTTTGTCTGGGTCAAGGTGAAAAATACTACGCTAATCTTCAAGCTGTTCGATATTACGACGAAGATGACCTTTCAATTGACGGTATGAGCTTTGGCTTGCGCTACCGGTTCTGAACCGTTTTTGGGGATTTAAGGAATAAATCATGTTTTTACAGTTAATACAAAATTTAAGAATGTTAGTTTTACTTGTGATCAGTACCTTATTACTAACCGCGTGTGGTACAGGCGATGAAGACGCTTTTCTAGAAGCGGTTGAAGTGAACGAATTGGGTATCTTGTCCATTACCGTTACTTCAAATAATTCTATTATGGAAGTCGGGGCTACTGAACAATATACAGCAGAAACAGACATCGGTACATCCGTGACTGACAAAGTAAAGTGGACAAGTTCTAATAGTGATGTCGTGAGTATTAACCAGTCCGGCTTAGCAACGGGTCTGGCAAATGGCTTGGTTGAAATAACGGCATCGCTAGCTGATATAAGTGATAGTAAAGAACTAACTTCCTCAGATGCTGATTTGTTAAGTATTGAAATACAAGATGTCCCTGTCGCAGCTGACGTATGCAAAGATGGCTATGCTTTAAAAGCAATGGGGACGTATGGTGACGAGGGTGGAGACACAATAAGAGATATTACACACTTAACTAGCTGGGTCTCTTCAGATACAGAAGAAAGCCTTTTGAAGCTGGGAAATAGCGATTTAGGAGATGATAGCGCTGACGATAAAGGGTACGTTTCTACCTATTCAGCTGGTAATGCTACGATTACGGCGAGTCGTAATAGATTAAGTGACTCAGCATCGGTACCAAGTCCAGGGGTAACGTTTACGGTAAGCGATACCTTATTAAGCGTTGATGTGACACCTATAAATACCACGATTTTTGAGGGGAGTACCCAGCAGTTTATAGCAACGGGCACTTATACTGATTCGGAGCCAGCTGACATATCGAATACTGTAGAGTGGGATACTGGTGTAAGTGGTGTCGACGCGTCTGATGATTCACTGCTTTCTATTTCAAATGTGAGTGGCAGCAAAGGACTAGCGACAGCTGTTGTGGCAGGAATAGCCACTGTGACAGCGACTTGCAAAGTCAGTGATGCAGACCCTGAAGCTTCAACCGCGCTTGATGTGACAGTTAAGGCAGTTGTCATCTTGAGTAGTATCCAAATTAATACAGGCGATGCTACGGTAACCGTTAATGTAGAAGATGAAACCGAGGATTTAACGGCTAAATTGATTTTCAGTGATGGCTCAGAAACCGATGTGACAGATCATGACGATACGCTTTGGTATGTCGGGACCGTACTAAATGGTGAAGCCGCAACGGTAAGTGACGAAGATGGCAGTAAAGGTGAGGTGAGTTTTACAGCCGTTGGCATCACCACGATCCATGTTCGTTATTCTGGAGATGAGGGCACTCAAACAATTTCAATTGAAGTGGAAGTTGAATAACACAACATAGCTAATTTAGCGTAGAATGTCGCCGAATTTAGTGAAACTACTTTAATAGTCACTTTTTAGTGGCTATTTTTTATACTAATTTTTATTTTCTGCTAATCTAAAAAACTAGGTATTGTATGAATTTTTTATGTATAGGGTGTGATAATGAATAAAACACTGGCGGTAATTCTCGGGTTTGTATTGTCTGTTTTAGCAGCCAATGTATGGGCAAGTAGTGGTGGAGGCAATGAAACCATGGATTTCACTGGTTCTTGGATGGGCATTACAGCAGTCATCCTTTTTGCATTTTCTTATGCCTTGGTTATTGGTGAAGAGTTTATTCATATGCGTAAGTCGAAACCTGTGATGGTGACGGCGGGTCTTATTTGGGTCTTGGTTGCCATTGCTTATCAGCAAAATGGCGATACGACTTCTGCGCATGACATGATTCAGCACAACATACTTGAATATGCAGAATTGTTACTCTTCTTGTTAGCTGCGATGACTTACGTAAATACCATGGAAGAGCGAAATGTCTTCGCTGCTTTACGTGCCGTACTTGTTTCTAAAGGTTATTCACTTAAAACTATTTTCTGGATCACCGGTGTACTCGCTTTCTTCATCTCACCGATTGCGGATAACTTAACCACGGCATTGGTTATGGCAGCAGTGGTGATGGCTGTTGCGCGAGATAATAAAGCGTTTGTAGGTATTGGTTGTGTCAACATTGTCATTGCTGCAAATGCTGGTGGTGCATTTAGCCCCTTTGGTGATATTACTACCTTGATGGTTTGGCAGAAGGGTATTGTTGACTTTAGCCAGTTCTTTAACTTGTTTATACCCTCAGTTGTAAACTGGATTGTGCCTGCATTCATTATGTCTTTCTTTTTGCCTAAAGGTTCTCCTGAAAAATCTAATGAAGTCGTTGAAATTAAGCAAGGCGGTATCGTGGTTATCTTCCTATTCTTAATGACAATTGCGATGGCCGTTTTATTCCATACCCTGCTTCATTTGCCTTCAATGGTCGGCATGATGACGGGTTTAGGTGTATTAAAACTATTCGGTTACTACCTGAAAATGAAAGGTGATACAGAAGCCGCTGAGTTTGAAGGTGCGACCACGGAGCCAAATATTGAAAAATTTGACATCTTCACTCAATTGCAACGCGCAGAGTGGGATACGCTAATGTTCTTCTACGGTGTGGTTTTATGTGTAGGTGGTTTGGGGGCTTTAGGTTATTTAAATATGACGTCTCACTTGATGTATGAACAGTTAGGTGCGAGCTGGGCGAACATTATTGTTGGTTTATTGTCTGCCATTGTTGATAACATTCCGGTGATGTTTGCGGTCTTAACCATGATGCCAGAAATGGAGTTGAATCAATGGTTATTAGTTACCCTGACTGCGGGCGTAGGTGGTTCATTGCTCTCTGTTGGCTCTGCAGCAGGTGTTGCTTTAATGGGACAAGCAAGAGGGGTTTATACTTTCTTCAGTCACCTTAAGTGGACCTGGGCCGTTGCCTTAGGTTATATCGCATCTATTTACACGCATTTCCTGATCTCAGGTATGGCGTTTTAACTAAGCTAGCGAATGTGTTAGAAATTAAGGAGCCAATTGGCTCCTTTTTTGTTGGGGCGATTTTATTTGGCCAATATTATTGAGGCCGGCATTATTGAGGTCGACTCTGGCATAGTTTTAACCAGTTTTCGATACCCGCACTCCGGTATTTGTTTTTATGCATAATGATATAAAACTGCCTTTGTAAATTTCGATGGAGGATAGATAAAGGGATAAGGCTACCTCTCTTAAAAGCATCAGTTAGCGTTATTTTAGATAAACAACCAATTCCCATACCCGACTCGACTGCACGTTTTATGGCTTCGGTGTGCTGTAACTCCAATTCAATATTTAACTTTGGTATTAGGCCGTGCATCGCATAATCAAAGGCTTGTCTCGTACCTGAGCCCGGTTCTCGTAGAATCCATTGAGCATTGACTAGGTGTTTATCATTTAATTGTTTGTATTGCGCTAAAGGGTGTTCGGGGGCACAGAAAATAACAAGTTCATCCTTCATCCAGGGGATGATCTCCAGATCGGAGTGAGATATCTCACCTTCGATCAAGCCGATATCCAGCTCGAAGTGCACCACTTTATGGCTGATCTCTGTCGTGTTAGCGACCTCCAAATGCGTGCTAGCTTCTGGGTAAAGTTTTTTGAAATCAGAGAGAATATGAATAGCAAGATAGTTTCCTATCGATAATGTCGCCCCGACTTTCAACTCACCTACTTCTGAATGTTGCTGTAATGCATGCTCTAGAGTTAAGGCGTGCGCCATTAAAGACTCTGCCTGCTTGCGAATCATTTTGCCAAATTCGTTTAACTGTAATCGCTTTCCTACCCGATCAAAAAGTTGTACGTTGAACTGGTTTTCCAAGGTTTTAAGCGATTCACTCGCGGCAGACTGTGACATGGAAAGCTGTAGTGCTGCTTGGGTAATATTTTGAAATTGTGCAGTGACCAGAAAGACTTCTATTTGCTTTAAAGAAAAACGCATATCGATAAATCCGATTAATTAAATTAATAATACAAGTTTTACAGATATGCTAAAGATGAATATCCTGTTTATCAAGTTATTAAATACTTTGTTAAAGCATTATCAGTTAATTTGTTAAATAAAAGTCAGTCAAATAAAAGTCAGTCAAATAAAAGTAGGAGCAAATGAGATGGCCGGATTTATGAAAGAAACAGTCACAAGCGTGAAGCACTGGAACGATACTTTATTTAGCTTTACAACGAGCCGTGACCCTTCATTCCGTTTCAAAAATGGTCATTTTATTATGATGGGCTTGGAGCACGAAGGTAAGCCACTAATGCGTGCCTATAGTATTGCGAGCGCAAATTATGAAGAAGAGCTGGAATTTTTCAGCATCAAAGTTCAAGACGGTCCACTTACCTCGAAGCTTCAAAAAATTAAGGTGGGGGATGAAATTCTTTTAAGCCGTAAACCTACAGGAACCTTAGTGCTGGATAACCTGCTAGCAGGTAAAAATCTCTATTTAATTAGTACGGGTACCGGCTTAGCGCCTTTTATGAGTATTATTAAAGACCCTGAAACCTATGAACAGTTTGATAAGGTTATTCTGACGCACGGTACACGCTTTACCTCTGAGTTAGCCTATCGTGAACATATTAATTATGAGCTGCCGGATAATGAATATTTTGGCGAATTGATTAAAGAAAAGCTTATTTATTACCCCACTGTGACACGTGATGATTTTGAAACACAGGGCAGAATAACGGATGCTATGAAAACAGGTAAGTTGACCACAGAAATTGGTTTACCTGACTTGGATCTGGAGAATGACCGCTTCATGATCTGCGGCAGCCCAAGCATGTTGAAAGATACCTGTCAGATATTAGATGATATGGGCTTTGAAGAGGCTAGACATGGTAATGCCGGGCATTATGTTATCGAAAGAGCATTTGTTGAGAGTTAGTCTGTTTACTCTGACTTGTTAAGCTAGGTTTGGGGAAGTAATGGTTTTTAATTCATTACTTTCTTAACTCATCACTTTCTTAATTCATTTCGCAAACTCACCATTTACAATACCAATAGACTAAATACCTGATTATAATAAGCTTAAATTATTAATCTGGAGCTAAGTCAAAATGCCAAAAGCAAGTGAAATAAAAAAGAATACAGCTGTTGAGATTAAAGGTGAAGCCTACATTGTTCGTGATATTGAGCGTTCTGTTCCACAAGGGCGAGCAGGTGGCAGTATCTATCGTATGCGTATGTACAATGTCGCGACCAACCGTAAGATCGATGAAACCTATAAAGACTCTGATATGTTGGCGCTTGCTGATCTAGATAGACGCCCGGTAACATTTTCTTACTCTGACGGCGATGAGTACGTATTTATGGACAGTGAAGACTACTCTTCTTATAGCCTTAATAAGGAAACTATTGAGGATGAATTATTGTTCGTGAGCGAAGATTCTCAAGGTTTACAGGTGGTTATGGTTAATGATGCCCCTGTTGCACTTGACCTGCCTTCTAGCGTTGAGCTTGAAATTGTCGAGACGGATCCTGCATTGAAAGGCGGTTCAGCTACAGCAAGAACCAAACCTGCCATACTTTCAACGGGTTTGACCGTGCAAGTACCAGAGCATATTTCAACGGGCGAAAGAATCAAAATTAATGTGGAAGAACGTAAATTTACGAGCCGCGCTGAGTCCAAGTAAAATAAGTTGTAATGAAGGCAGCTTCTGGGTCAGTGTAAACGCAATGTCAAATTTTACACTGACCTGCTGACTCCTCCCTTTGTACTCTTCAGTACTTACTTCTAACATTACATTCCCCCCCTCTCGTCATTAGCCTGGTGGGTATTCGCTTAGAGTGAGAGTGGAAGCTCCAAGAACTCTGAATAAATGAAGTCTCGATGTTCAATCAGTATGCTATCTAATGCGGCTGTAATATCTTCATTACATGATTCAAAGGTTGGGCGAATAGCTTCAAACATAGGACATTGAGCCTGAGGCAAGGGCTTGAACAATGCCATAAAAGTGGCGCTGTATATATCGACCACCGAAAGCGTGGAACCGATATAAAATGGCTGACCTAGATCGCGCTGAGCTTGCAGTTGCTCCGTGAGCATATTTAATAATGAGACGACACGATGGCTGTACTCTGGGCCTTGCTGTTTTTGATAACCGTATTTCGCAGCCAAGTATTTAGCAATCGGTTCAGGGAATCCTCCTTTGTCAGATAAATCGTTCTTTGATAAACCGTTCTTTGATAAACCGTTCTTTGATAAACCCGTGTATACGCACTCAAGACGTCGCGCCCAACCCAGACCCATTTCGCCACAGATTTCATGGCAGAGCCCTAAGGCCAGAGCTCGTTCCTTTGCGTTCTTGGGCAAGAGTGCAGGCTCGGGTGCCAGGCGTTCTGCCAGTAATAATATTTCGGCCCAGCCAGCACGTGGTGACTCATTTTCGAACATGAGTACTGGGGCGCTGCGAGAGCCGCTCCAGTTTGCCATGACATTATCGCGGGGGTCGAGTCGTATCGCTGACCAGGGGATTTTTTTTATATGTAGAATGCTCTTTGCGGCTTCACTCCAGGGGCTAGGTAAACCATCTACGACGGTCATTCGTAAGCCGCTTTGCTCCTTTGCATCTTTAAGGTTGATGTAATTGACAGGCACTTTGTACTCCTTGGGAGGATGAAATCTAGTAGCGCTTATCATCCATAGAAATAATGTCATTTACAAACGATTATATCTAACAATTAGATTAGATTTTCTAATCTAATTCTGCTGTAATTAGGTTATTTATAAGACATTGGATTAGTAATTCTAATGGTTAATACTCATCGAAAACCTCCTATTCAATATCTCACAGCATTTGCGTCAGCGGCCCGTCACAAGAGCTTTAAAACGGCTGCCAGAGAGTTAAATGTCAGCCCATCAGCGATTAGTCAACAAATAAAAACCTTAGAAACATTTATTGGTCTACCTTTATTTAGTCGAAAAAAGAGAGAGCTCCAGTTAACCCGCGCGGGTAAAACGTTTTACCAAATAGCAGAAAAAACTATCGCCACTTATGAGCTGGGATACACCCGTTTTGCCGAGCGGTATGCATCACCTTCATTAAAAGTTAGCATGATCCCCTATGTTGCTAATGAGTTAGTAATTCCCCAGCTTTATCACTTTCAGGAAAGCTATCCCGAGATTGAACTGGTGGTGGAAACAAGTACGCAGATTAAAGATTTGGCGTCCTCAGACTTAGATGCAGCTATCAGATTTGGTATTCCACCCTGGGGAGACGATAAAGTTGAACTTATTTCCACTGCGCGCTCCAATTTAGTCGCGACACAAAGCTACTTTAATAAAAACCCAATTAAAACAGTGTCTGACTGGCAGAATCAAACACTTATCCATACTCGAACCGGGGTTAATGACTGGCAGCGATTTATGGATCAAAGCAAAATTCAATTCAAACCTCAAAAGGAACTATATTTTGATTCTTACAGTGCGGGCATCCGGGCTGCTGAAGAAGGCTTAGGTATTGCTATAGGCGTGTTTCCACTTACCCGTAATAAAGTTATAGAGGGGAATTTAACAACGCTATCTGGTCAATATTCACAAATAGAAGAGTCTTTCTATTTAGTGAGTAAGACGAATGAGAATAAGCAGGAGAGTTATGGCATTTTGCTAGCTTGGCTAAGAAATGTATTTAGCGAAGTCTGATTTACTCATTATCAGTCATGTGGTTTCTTGGGTTTAGCCCCAAAAGAAACCACATATCCTTAAATCTTTTAAATCTTGTCGTAGTCTAAAGTCTTAGCTACCACCGCATGAACCACAGCAGAAATCCTCTCCATGTACTTGTTCTTTAGGGTCTACAAGGTTTACCGCAGAACTATGTCGTGAGATCAAAATATCATTTTCAAGATGGATATGTTGTTTAAGGTCGGCTTTGAACGCCCTCAAACCCAGGTATAAGGCATTCCAAGTATTACATACGCCTGCTGGGGTGGTGACGTCGTTGGTTAATTCATCAATTTTTAATATAGCAGTAACGAGCTTGTCCAAGCTATTTCGGGCTGCTTCAAGAGAGCTTTCTAAGTTTGTGCTCTCAGTATTTTTAAGTTTTGGGAATAACTCCGTTGTTTCAAGCTTGAGATGCACTCCAACTAGCGTGGCTGTGGCATTTATCTGACTTGCCAACCCTCGCGGGCACTCAGCTTTATCGCCATGAACGGTTTCAACCCGGTCAGCCAATCTAAATAATTCCGGCAGTTGAGTACGATAAATATCATTGCTGCGCGCACTGAGAAATATCATTAGCTCTTCATCACTTGCATCATCCCAATTGACGGGAACATCATCTTGATCGCTCAACTTTAATAAGGCTGACAGTATTTCATTTTGTTCTATCTTTTTGTCAGCAATCGCTTCTTTAAGAATCTTCTTACCTCCACAGCAAAAGCTTAAATTGTAGTGATTGAATATTGCTGTTGCGCCGGGGACTTCTTGTGAAATTTGCGCAAGAGATGAGTCGAGTAAATTCATGTAATAGTCCTAGATAAAGTTAATGAATATAAAGAAGTATTTTAAATACATATTTAAAGTAAGAAGGATTTTACCTGTAAATATCAAATATGTATACTAAATGCATCTTTTGTTTTTCAGCTCATTTCTACACACCCCGATTAAGGCTTATTCTTTATGCATATCACTCGATACACTGATTATTCATTACGCACGCTGATGTACTTGGCGGTGAATGGCGATGAGTTATCAACCATACGAGACATTGCTGATAGCTACAGTATTTCAAAAAACCACTTAATGAAAATCGTCCAGCAGCTGAGTGCGAAAGAGTATATTCAGACTGTCCGGGGTAAAAATGGAGGCATAAAATTAAATCTTAATCCGGCGGAGATAAATATAGGGCGGCTGGTTAGAGAGCTTGAAAGTGACCACTCAATTGTTGAATGTGGTGGTGCTGATAATCAATGTGTGGTGACGCCAAGTTGCCAGCTAAAAAATATTTTTGGTGAGGCATTGAATAGTTTTTTTAACACTCTCGATGCTTATTCATTGGCGGATCTAGTGCCGATGGAAACAGAAGGTAATCTGAGACAATTATTGAATATTACTGCTGCCAAGAAGAGTGACTCCGTATGACTACAAGTAAAGAAACTAAAAATCCCGCCCCCTTATTTAGTGTCGCCTTTCGTCCCTTTTTTCTTTCAGGGGCTGTATTTAGCGTTATTGCTCTTATTGCTTGGGCTAGCGTATTGAATGGTTTGATTTCTTTTACACCTTATGTAAATAGTTTCTGGTGGCATGCGCATGAAATGCTCTTTGGTTTCGTTGCCGCTATTGTGGTGGGTTTTTTGTTAACTGCGGTGCAAAACTGGACCGGGCAAATCAGTGTTAGGGGCTCATCTCTAGTATTGCTTTGGGCGCTTTGGCTTTTGGCTCGTGTTACTTTGGCCTTAGATCTAGGGTTAGCTAGTTGGTTGCTGGTTTTGATCGACTTAGCTTTTTTACCCGCTGCCGGGCTGGTACTTGCTCGCTTGATTATACGGGCTAAGTTATGGCGAAACTTGATTTTCGTACCTGTTATAAGCTTGATGACCATTGCAAACGGTTTAATGCACTGGGGTGGCCTGAATGATAGTCCTGAACTCATAAATCAAGGTAGCTATGCCATGGTCATGTTGGTGATACTGCTGATAACAGTGTTAGGTGGTCGTGTTTTTCCTATGTTTACGGCAAATGGTACCGGAACAAAGAAAGTTGAAAGTGTCCGAATTATTGAAATTTTCACTATTGTAACAACGATGATTATTGCGCTGGTGTACCTTAGTGGCATTGTCTTACCCGCTGCTTTTCAGGGTGCATTATTAATGTTTGCTGCCTTGTGTCATTTTATAAGATTGCTTCGATGGCGATTCTGGGTGACCTTTAAGGCGCCTTTGGTTTGGTCCATTCATTTAGGGTATTTCGGTATTCCTATTGGTTTTTTTATGATGGGACTACATTATCTGATGAATAATTCTGAGGGAGGCTTTCTGCTTTCTACCACGCTTCATAGCTTAACCGTAGGAGCTATTGGTACCACTATTTTAGCAATGATTACCCGGGTTTCACTTGGTCACACCGGTCGAAAGCTCATTGCAGGTAAGGTGATGGCAAGCGCTTTTCTTGTAGTTTGTTTCGCTTTTATATTACGGGTATTTTACCCTCTGCTTAATGGTGACTATGCTTTGATCATGGGGGTGTCTGCGGCTTTGTGGAGCGTTGCTTTTGGTGCTTATGCTATTATTTTTATGCCCAAATTATTGGCAAAAAGAGTTTAAAAAGGAAGGTTATTGTTTAAATTCTACAGGTTTACCTAAATAGAAACCTTGGACAAAATCAACGCTTCTGGCTTGAATAAGTTCAAGATCGTTCGCTGTTTCAATGTGGCAGGCGATCACCTTTATGTCGCTCTGCTGTGCTGTTGTAACAATGGCGTCTATTAGGTTTCGTCGTGCAAGGTCAGTCGTGAGCGTTCGGGTGAGGGATGTGTCTAGTTTAATGATATCTATAGGCATTTGGGATAAATTCAGTATTGAGCTGGTGTTCATCCCAAAATTATCCAGAGCAATCTTGAAGCCTGATTCTTTAAGGTCTAACAAGTATTTTTTCCATCCCGTTAATTTAAATAAGTCTGATTCACTTATTTCTAGTACTAAACTTGAATTAGGAAATCCAGAGCCGCGCCAGTTTTCTGATAAGGTTTGTCTGAATGTATCATTGGCGAGTGAATCAATTGATAAGTTGATGGCGTACCAGATATTGTCAGTCTGCTTTTCTTTATTGTTGGACTTATGCATTAGTTTGCAATGCTGAATTAATAATTGCAGCATGAGCTGATCTATCTCTGTTGTGACACCACAGCGCAGGGCATTGGACATAAATAGGGAGGGGGTGACCAAGGAGTTGCCTTCTTTTAATCTTGAAAAGCACTCGTAGCCAATCATGTATTGAGTATTATTTACGTTAAAAATAGGCTGATGTAATAATAAGAATAAATTTTCTTTTATAGCGGAGGTTAGGCGCTGATGCCAGTTACCCTGAAGTGTTGGTGGCGCCAGATTTTCTTGATATAGAGCCCATTGATTACGCCCTTTTTGCTTGGCTTGCTGGCAGGCAGCATCAGCCTTAGCAAGCATTTCAACCAAGGACCCAGAGTGTTCATCTAATAAAATAGCGCCTATGGAACCGGTCACCTGATACTGTTTGCCTTCCCAATTTAGATTAGTCTGTTCGAATAATTTTCGATACTTTTCAGCCAGATCCGAAATACTCTCATCTTTGATACCGCTTAATAATACCGCAAATTCATCACCGGCTAGTCGGGTTAAATAGTCAGAGGTTCTGGCGTTACTCTTGAGCTGCTCGGCAAGGAGAATGAGTAGCTGGTCTCCTGCGGCATGCCCTAGCTCATCGTTTATTAATTTGAACTTATCCAGATCAATAAACAATAATAAAGACGGTTCCTTTAGGCGTTTTAAACGGCTTAATTCAAGCTCGAGCGCTTCTTCGAAGGCGCTCCTGTTCAGTAAGCCGGTTAGGTGATCATGATTAAGCTGCCAGAGCCAGTTTTTCTCTAGACGCTGTTGCTCTGATATGTCTCTGAATACTACAACTGAACCATCATTACTGCCTTCACCGCCCAATGGTGTGACATTACATTCAACCGGAAAAAGTGAACCGTCAGCATGCGTGAATAGCGTGCGCCATTCCCGCAATTCATCTTGTAGCATGTAGGCTTGCTGTAAAAAACACAGATCTTCGCTGGTGGGCGTTCCACCGGTATCTACAGGGTGAATGCATGCATGAGGACGTTTCCCCAATAAATCTACAACGCCACGGCCTAGTATATTGATGGTGGCTGGATTGACGAATTGAATGCAACCATCTGGTGTTACACCGTAAACACCTTCGGGAACGGAATGTAAAAGACCTATCAAGCGGGTTCTTTCTTTATCGACTTGTAGTTTTCGTTGAACAGAACGATACAGAGCTCTTATTCGTGACAGGAATAGGTCAGTTGACTCGTTCTTGAACATGCACTCTCTAGCGCCGGCCTTTAGGCAGGTGTCTACAATTCTCTGGTCATATTGTGCAGTGAGAATAGCGCGTACTAACTCGGAGGTTTCATCTCTTGCCCCTAACTTCTGGCATAGCTCTGCACCGTTATCGCCTGGCATGAAGTAATCAATAATAGCTAGGTCATAGTGCCCGTTCAAAGCCATTTGAAAGCCTTGTTCTGCATCATTGGCCAAATCTACCTGGAAGCCATCTGATTCAAGCACTTTCCGATAACTTATTTGTACTGTTTTTGAATCATCGACAAAGAGTATTCTTGCATGACCCTGAGGTTGTTTTTTCTGGATAACCAAGTCAACAAATTGAAGTAGTTTTAATTTGATCTGTTGTTGTGATTGTTTGGTGAGAAATTGTTCGGTTAATAAGAGCGTGGGAATGTCGGTATGTTGTAAGGTGAAGCGAACAAGAAATTTCTCAAATAGGGGTGTAGTGCAGTCTATCAATAAACCCCTTGGCTCATGATTCACTTCAAGCCAGTGTTGTATTTCTGGAACAGTTTGAAAAATAGTCAAAGACAGCTTTTGGTCTTTCAATTGTTCAATTAAGTTTTGATATAGCTGACTTTTGTTTGTTAATACTAACAGCACAGATGCTTTCCCATAGTTCTGAAACCTTAGAGATAATATTTTCATCTAGGGTTTTTAAATAATGTTATTAAGAATAGTCTCTGTGGGCCTACGTTCAACTGAAAATAGTCGGTAAATAGAGTAAAAAATGTGATTTTTCATATAAGGATCTAGATTTCTGATTCATCTTTTAAGCTAAATCAATTGTAAACACTTGTGAAAGGGTTTGACTTCGGGAGCGCAATCTTTTAAATTTCACACCAGCTTGAAAGAACGTCTTTTTTTATATTTTCGTGTTCGCCGTATTATTCGTAATCCTCGTCCAGAAGTATTTAAGTTTTAGTCTGTTTTTACGCTATTCGAGCCTCTTGTAGGCCCATTTATTTCTAAATATCAGGATATTATTATGTCTAATACAGTTAAAGGTACAGTTAAGTTTTTCAATGATTCTAAAGGTTTCGGTTTTATCGAGCAAGAATCAGGTCCAGATGTATTTGCTCACTTCAGTGCAATTACTGGTGACGGCTTCAAAACTTTGGCAGAAGGCCAGAAAGTTGAGTTTACAGTATCTCAAGGCCAGAAAGGTCCACAAGCTGAGAACATTGTAGCTCTATAAGCTATATATTTTAGCGCTATAAATTACGTTTAGTAATTGCGTTAAAATTAAAAAGGGCAAGCCTATTAGGCTTGCCCTTTTTTTTTGTTAGTTTTAAGCGAGTGATCAAAGTTAGCTCACTTGACGTGCTTCTCGATGATATTCTGGTTCGTATTAATTAAAAGAAAAATATTTCACGTGATATGTATAAGTACATTAACTAAAATGCCTGAGCTTATATTTAGCAAGACCAAATACATTTTTAGCTACGACTAACACAGACTTTAGTGAATCCATTTTATGCAAAATAAGCGTTCTGATCAGAAACTTGGTGTATTACTCGTTAATCTCGGTACACCCGATGCCCCTGATAAAGTCTCAATTAGACGATATTTGAAAGAGTTCTTGAGTGATCCGCGGGTTGTTGAAGTGCCCAGGTTGATTTGGTGGGCTGTTCTAAATTTGGTGATTTTACGATTTCGACCGAAAAGGCTCGTTCCTGACTATCAGAAAATTTGGCAAGGCGAGCAATCTCCTCTGAGAAAAATTACCAATGGCCAGGTGTCCAAATTGCAAAAAGTCTTGGATATCCATTTAGGGGAAGGCAAGGTTGTCGTTAAGCCTGCCATGACATACGGGAATCCCTCTTTTGATGCCGCTTTTGTAGAAATGAAGGCCGAGGGCGTAGAGAAGATTTTGGTCTTGCCTTTGTATCCTCAATACTCTGCAACGACCACGGCCGCTTCTTATGATGCCATGAGTCGTGCGCTTGCTAAAATTCGGAATATCCCTGAAATTCGGCTTATCAAACGCTACCATAATCATGAGAAGTATATTCAGGCACTTGCTGAATCTATTCAAACCCATTGGGCTAAGTTGGGGCGACAAGCAAAACTATTTATTTCCTTCCATGGTATTCCTGAAGAATATGTTGAAAAGGGCGACCCTTACGCGGCAGATTGCCTAGAAACAACCGAGCTACTTGTGAATCACTTAGGTTTAAAGCCTGATGAGTGGTTACATTGTTATCAATCCCGTGTAGGCACTAAAGAATGGCTTAAACCTTATACCGACGACACCATGATGTCGCTTGGGAAAGAAAATCAAGCTGGGCTTGATGTGATATGCCCGGGATTTTCAGCCGATTGCCTAGAAACGCTCGAAGAAATTGACGGTGAAAACCGTGAATACTTTGAAGAAAACGGTGGCAGTGATTACCACTATATTCCAGCCTTAAATGACCACGACTTACATATTGATTTACTCGCAGATCTAGTTAAAACTAATATCGATGGCTGGCTGTAGTTATAGGTTATAGGTTATAGGTTATAGGTTATAGGTTGAAGGTTTTAGTTGCTGGTTGTAGTTGCTGGTTGTAGTTGCTGGTTTTAGTTGCTGGTTGTAGTTGAAGGCTGTAGTTATAGGCTGTAACTGCTGGTTATAAGCGCTAAGTTAGTTTACGGGTATTTGCCCGTAGTCTAAATCGACTCTAAAAAAGTGACTCCAATCACAACTACTGAAAGCTGAATATCGCCCAAGGCTTTCAAAGCTCATTTGAAAGATACGATCTGTTACAATTCCTTCATAAACTATCGAGCTGTACTTATATATAAAAATCCTAGGTAATACTTTTCTAGGCAGTACATTTCTAAGTAGTACGTTTTTAATATGGAAAGGATGAAGTTATGTACGGTCTTAAGGGATTAGTCACATTCAATTTAATTGCCCTGTTTTTCTTATTAACTGCTTGCAGCAGTAGTGATGACACTGTTCAAAAGAGCGCTGATGCTACCTTGACGGGTATTTTTATAGATAGTCCTGTCGCTAATATAAAATTTCGAACTGACTCAAATAACGGCTATACAAATTTGGCAGGTGAGTTTACCTACCAGGCGGGTGAGACCATTATATTCTCTATTGGCAATATAGACTTTCCTGCCATTCAAGCACAGTCACTGATTACGCCTTTTGATATTGTCGGTACGACAGATGTTAATCATCCTGCCCTCATCAATATCGCCAGACTACTACAGTCTTTAGATAAAGATGGTAACCCTGATAATGGGATCTATATTCATGCTTACTCTCATTATGCTGCAAGATATATGACCCTGGATTTTGAAGATGAAAATTTTGATACGCTTGTTCATGACTTATTACGCGACAGTGTTTTAGCACGAGAAAACTTGGTAAATGAAGGCGATGCGCTTGAGCATATGCAAGCAAGCATAAACCTGGTTGATAGTGATAGTGACTCAATTCATGTTAATTTCGATAATTGCCCGGGCATTTCAAATAATAATCAGTTAGATGGTGATGCCGATACCATTGGCGATGCTTGTGACCCTAGACCTGATTTTGCCGATACTGATCTGGACGGCATCGGCAACAAAGATGATAACTGTATTTATGTGTCAAATCAGGACCAAGCAGATATAAATGAAGATGGAATAGGCAATGTTTGTAATGAACTGGTCAGTGGTATTGATTTTCCAGATGATGCACTTAAAGCCTGTGTTTTATCGACGGCTTCATCAAATGGCTGGACGTTGAATGAAGAAATGACAGAGCTAAATTGTGTTGATATAGGTGTTCAGGACACTACTGGGCTTGAATACCTGAAGACCTTAATTCTACTAGATCTAAGTAATAATTTTTTAAGTAGTATTGACGTCAGTCAGAATACACTATTGACCGAATTGGTTTTGGATACTAATCAGTTAAATTCTATTGATATTAGCAGTAACATATTGCTGCAAGAGTTGCATGTGCAGGCTAATCAACTTAGTGCGATTGACGTAAGTCTTAATGCTCAGTTGATAAAGTTGGCTTTGGCCTCAAATCAGCTAAACGTTATTGATGTGAACAGCAATATATTGTTGGAAGAATTGCTGGTTCATAACAACCAGCTTAGCACTCTTGATGTCAGCCAGAATACTCGATTAACTAAACTGGCTTTGGACTCAAATCAGATCAGTGTTATTGATGTGAGCAGTAATATCTTGCTGGACGAGTTACAGTTATCGGGAAACCAGCTTAGCACTCTTGATGTCAGCCAGAATACTGGATTAACTAAACTGGCTTTGGACTCAAATCAGATCAGTGTTATTGATGTGAGCAGTAATATCTTGCTGGACGAGTTACGGTTATCGGGAAACCAGCTTAGTACTCTTGATATCAGCCAGAATGCTTTATTGATGGAATTGGATTTAGGTGTCAATCAGATCATCTATATTGATGTGAGCAATAATATCTTGCTGGAAGGATTATGGTTGGACTCTAATCAGTTAACTGCCATTGATGTAAGCCAAAATATTGAATTAACTGAATTAAGTTTAAATGGCAACCAACTGATTACTCTTGATGTAAGCAATAATACCAAATTGACTCAGCTGCTAGGGGAAATTAACGCTCTAACAAATATCGATGTGAGTGGAAATGTAGTACTTGAAACCTTGTCTTTGCATGATAATCAAATTACAAATATTGACGTAAGCCAGAATGTCGATTTGACTCAGTTGGTAGTATCACATAATCAGTTAAGTAATCTTGATGTGACAGCTAACACCAAATTGATGGAATTAGTCTTAGCTAATAATTTGTTGACGGATGTGGATGTAAGCCAGAACAGCGAATTGACCTATCTGAACCTATACGAAAATGAGTTGACAGAGCTTGATATGAGCCAGAATATGAACTTGAGCCAACTGGTGTTAACTAACAACTCCTTGACTGATATTGACCTGAGCCAGAATACTTTATTGAAAGTTCTGGTTTTAGAGTCAAACCAGTTAAGTAGTATTGATTTGAGTCACAATGTTTTACTAGAAGAGTTTTGGTCTAACAATAACCAGCTTAGTACCATTAACCTGGATGCTAATGCTAATTTAAACTTGGCCTATCTAGCGTCAAATCCCTTTGATTCAGCGACACTTGCTTACCTTGCAACATTAGAGATAGCGGAGCTGTCTTATTAACGTTGTATTACGAATGTGCAGCCTTTGAAAATACCAAAAGTCTTTATTGATGCCCTCACCAATCTGCTGCTTTGCAGTTTGATTGGGGCGGCGATATTTCTTTTTGGTTGGAGTCCTGAGCTGTGGATTAGCTTAGTTATTTCCTATGTTTTTGGCTTTAGCAGTTTTATTGTTACGCTTATTTTAACTTCACTATTTCCCTCTCGTTCAAGTCTTTTTCGTTTAACTGTTCCCTGGCTAATAGCCTTACTGGTTGGCAGTGTTTTCGCCTATTTTCTGTTGGACTATCTGGGGATGATCAATCAAGCCGGTTTAGTTAAATTCGGAAAAATTGTGCTACTTGCCTTTTGTTTTGGTAGTGTGATTGTTTACTTCTTTTATAACCAACAGCATAAACTCACCCTACAGGAGGCTTTGAAAGAAGTTGAACTAAAACAGGCTGAGAAAGAAAAAGATCTGCTTCAAAGCCAGTTAAGATTACTTCAAGCACAGATCGAACCTCACTTTCTTTTTAATACCTTGGCGAATCTTAAAAGCTTGATTCAGCAAGACTCTGAAAGGGCTAATTTATTGCTGGACAAATTGACGGAGTTGTTAAGGCTGAGCCTTAAGTCTACTCGTCAAGATCAGTTTACTCTGGCTGAAGAGTTGGACTTTTGTCAGTCTTATTTGAGCATTCAGGCGATTAGATTGGGGGAGCGCTTAAGCTTCAACTTTGTGATTGCTGAGAATGTAGACTTACGACAAGATTTCCCAGCTTTGTTATTACAGCCTTTGGTTGAAAATGCTGTTTTGCATGGTATAGAGCCCTCTGAAATAGGTGGGAGCATCTCTGTAGCAGTTAAGTTGGTCGAGTCGTCAAAGGCAGAAGAATCAGGCCGTTTAGTCATTGACGTGATGGATACCGGGCTAGGTTTAGAGCAGAGTCATATTTCTGGGCATGGCATTGGTTTATCAAATGTGAGAAAACGTTTGAAAAGCCTGTATGGTGAAAGAGGGCATTTTCAGATTGTTGACAATGCTAGTGGCGGGGTTTCCTCACATATTGAAATTCCCAATAATGAGCTTCAGATAGACGATTTTTAACCATGACGATTAGATACAGCGCCCTTATTGTTGATGATGAGCCAAATTTGAGACATTTTCTGATTGGGCGCTTATCAGAACTCTGGCCACAATTAAACATAGTGGGTCAGGCATCTAATGGTAAAGAGGCCCTGGATCTGATAGAAAATTATCAGCCAGACATAATCTTTCTGGATATACGGATGCCAGGCTTAGACGGCATGACGTTAGCTAAGCAGCTTGCGCAGAATGCTTGCGCACCCTTGATCGTTTTTACCACTGCTTATGATCAATATGCGCTTGAAGCATTTGAGAGTGAGGCGATTGACTATCTTCTTAAACCTATTAACGACGCGCGTTTGATCAAAGCCATAGATAAACTCAAGACCAGACTAAAAGAAAAAACACCTTCAAATACTGATCAGAATAGTGCAATTGCGAGCCTTCTTAAGCAATTGAACCCGCCGCAGTCAATACCCCAGTATTTGGAATGGATAAAGGCCAGTCGACATGAAAATACTCATCTCATTTCGATCGAGGAGGTAAGCTATTTCCAAGCCCAAGATAAGTGTACGTCAGTTTTTACCTCTGACAGTGAATATATTATTCGTACATCAATAAAAGATTTAAAGGCGCAGGTTGATCCTAGTAAACTTTGGCAAATTAGCCGATCCACCTTAGTAAAAGTGGCAGATATAGCGAAGGTTAAACGTGAATTTTCAGGGCGTATGTATGTTTACTTGAAAGATGGTAAAACTAAACTGCCTGTCAGTCGTAGTAGCCAAAGCCTGTTTAAGCAGATGTAAATAAAACATTTTTTGTAAAGATGTCAGCAATGCCTTTATAACTACCCCCTATCATTTCGGTGCGCACCGAGAGAGGTTGCTTAGTAGCGGCTTAAGTCAAGCCGCTGTCGTGCAAAGCTATCTATCTATCATTTCTACCACTTATCCGGGCTTATTACACCCCGTCGCATTCCTAAGCACCTCTTCTAAAACTTCTTTATAGTGTCTAAAAACTTCGCAAGCTTAGTATTAATATATTTAGGGGTTCTCGTGTTATGGAAAATTATCTACAAATAAAAATGTTACATATATTGGGCGTCGTTCTTTTTATCGGGAATATTGTCGTCACTGCTTTATGGAAAATGATGGCTGACAGAACCAATAACACTGTCATAGTTGCTTACGCACAAAAGCTTGTGACCATTAGTGACTTTGTGTTCACCGCGACAGGTGCTTTGCTGGTTTATATAACTGGGAAATTCTATTTAGCTGAGCAGTTTGGCGGCGTGAACGGCGCTAATTGGCTTTCCTGGGGGCATGGTTTATTCGTTATCTCTGGCTTGTTGTGGTTGTTTATTCTAGTGCCCATTCAAGTTAAACAGGCGGGTTTGGTAAAGCGCTTTGATCATCAGCAAGGCATCCCCGAGACATACAAAAAACTATCATTTGCCTGGGCGCTTGTTGGGACTGTTGCCACCATACTTCCACTGTCGGTTATTTATCTTATGGTTGTTAAACCGGTATGAATTATATGTTTAGCTCTCTGCACAGGTAACAGCAAGCTCTGATAAATCAGTGCTCTGATAAAACAGTGCTCTGATAAAGCAGTGCTCTGATAAAATAGTGCACTGGCCCAGATTGAATAAAATATTGCTTAATGAGGATGAAATGAAAAAGGTTTTTCTAACTATATTTAAACTATGGGTATGGGTGATGGTGTCTGGACTACTCAATAATTGTACTTCTGTGTCTGCTGAGAAGGATTTGAGTCAAACAACTGCTGTAGAGATAGACAAACCGTCGCATCATACCGTTGAAGGTTTTCAGAATAACCCGGCAATAAAGTCGAGTAGAAGAACTGGTGTGAACTTTATTTTACGTCGAATCTGGTATTCAATATTTCCATTGGAAATGAAGAACGACTACATAATAGATGAAGCTGAAAGCCTGAAACAGCTAAAAGATAAGCAAGGTGCTAATACGATTACCTGGCTTGGACATGCCTCATTTCTGATTAGGCGAGAAGGCAAAGCGATACTCACCGACCCCCATTTAACGAATTGGGCAGCACCGTTTCCGGGTGTCGGGCCATTACGTTATTCACCGCCAGGAATCTCAATCGAGAACCTTCCTCCTATAGATATGGTGGTCATTTCTCATAATCATTATGATCACTTAAGTCGAGATACTTTAAAGCGTTTACCTAACAAATCTCGAATTCACATCATTGTGCCGCTCGGTATGAAACCCATTTTTGTTGATATGGGCTATACACTGATCAATGAATTAGATTGGCATGAGTCCATTTCAATTGATGGTATCCAGTTTCGGGCTTTGCCTTCTGTGCATCACTCAGGGCGAGGTTTATTCGATATGAATGAAAGCCTTTGGGCATCCTGGTTGATTCGTTCTAACAATGAAAACCTGTATTTCGCAGGCGATACGGCTTATTCGAAAGAGCTGTTTGAAGACATTGGTCATTCATATGGTCCCTTTGAATGGGCTATGTTACCTATAGGCGCTTATTTGCCACGAGAAACCATGAAAAATAATCATGTTAATCCACAGGAGGCTGTACAAATAGGCATCGACATTAAAGCGAAAAACCTTGTCGCCATGCATTGGGGAACCTTCAACTTAACGGATGAACCGCCTGAAGAACCGCCTAAATTATTTTTAGCGGCAGGAAAAGAACTCAATTACGCATCAGATGCGCTTTGGTTGATGAAAATAGGTGAAACGCGTTATTTGACGCGTCCAAGAGCATTGGTGTCTTCTCAATAATATGGCTTTAACGGGGGCCAATAAAATAAAACAGGCAATCTGTTTGGGCGATAAAGGGGTTGGTGGTCACCATAAATACTTTGATTGAATGACGTGCGTATAGTTTGCCTGCGCGTGCTTCAAAAAATACTTCAAGACGTTCCTGGCCTAAATGATCTTTGGCTGTGAGTGAGGCGAGCCCGTCTGTGCCTAAATAGCCGATGGCTTCATCTTTGGTGATCATGCCATAGTTAAATTTCTCGGCTTGTGTGGGCAAGGTGATGACGGCTTTGCCACAGGGTGTTTCAGCATAAGCCACTTCGCCTTGGTCTCTGGTTTCCAGGCGGATAGGGTTGTGATAAATATTCACCGGATATTCATTGTCGGGCTCTGCTAAGACTTGTTCGGTTGATAAATAGCGATGAAGTCCTTCCTGGGCAATAATTCGAGACGAGGGGTCTTGTGCGCCACCGCACTCAATGGTCACGGTAATGACGTCTTTCTCACTGAGTTCCATTAATGCACCAAGACGTAAATCGGTGACAATCAAATCATTGGTAAAGAGTGATGTTAACGCCAAGTGATCTTCGTCTTCTGCAATGGCTACGCCGAAGGCGGGGCCTGAACCTGATGTATTATGTATGTCTATCAAGCACTCCGGTTTAATTTCTTGTACTAATTCCCAAATAGCTTTGGCTACTTGGCCTTGTTCGTCATCATAAGGGGGGCGAAAGCAACGGTTTAAATCTCGCTTACCACTATGCATCCGGGTTGAGAAAAGAGGATTCTCTGAGGCGGCTTCCACAGACGCAATGATAAATAAAGTATCGATTAAAGGCTGTTCACCTGATTTTAGATAACGAAATATAGCCTCGGTTCCCGAGGGTTCATTGCCATGTAGCAGGGTGCAAACTGCTCGGGTTCGGCTCGAATCTTTGCCTTTTAGTAAAATAGCCGTAGGTTTTTTTAGATAGCACAAGAAGTCTTTGGTAGAGTGACCTAGATCCTCTAAATTAGGGTTTTCGAAATAATTTAAATAAGGGGATATCAGCCTAGGTTTACTCAAGGTTGCTCGCTCCATTCATGAACAGCTTTGCCTGTTTGGTATTGTGCATAATACAGCTCAACCAATTCAGCGAGCACAGTTTGTCTTTCATGTTGAAGGTCATGATCGGCGCGCTGTTCTTTATTTGAATGCTGAGCTTTAGGCAGAAGCTTATTGAACATATTGATTTGCCATTGTGCGCCATTCATTCGTGTCTCTATCCCGCCTTTGATGATGCTCATTTGGGTTTCAACTTCATTATCTCCCACACCCAAATCGTTTAAACCTTGTTCTGCCAGTGGCAGTAGCTCTTTTAGTAGGTCTGTCACAGGGCGTTCTTCTAGTGTGCCTGTTCTCAAGCTAGGCCAAAACAAAATGGCGTTTAATCCGTGTTTTGCTGCCCGGTAGAAATTTTGTTCTGCGTAGCGAAAAGGCAGGCCCGGAAGTAGCATTGATATATGATTTTTCAGGCCGTGTATCAATCCACTCATTAGCGCTGCACTGGCCAACATGTTGCTGGGCGTTGGGCCTGCCGGTAAAGCGCGTAATTCAATCCGTAGATGTCCCTTATCGGCGGGGTCATAAATAGGTCGGTTCCAGTTCCAAATGCTTCCCTGGTGTAGTCTCAATTCGTTAAGTGAGGGGGCTTTGCCTGAACGCAGCTCATCAAATGGATTGGTGTCTGAGCAAATAGGCATAAGGGGCTCGAATAAGTAGACGCCTTCGGCAAACATTTCGTAGATATCTTTTCGAATCCAGCCCATACCAAATAAGACGCGTGCAGGCAGGTTTTTTTGTAAGGCATCTTCGAGTCGATAGTCAATGGACTGTTTAAACAGCGCAATACGCGTTTCTTGCCAAAGTTTTTTACCCAAGAAAAAAGGCGAATTCGCTGAAAGTGCGAGTGCTAGCGGCGTGGTTAATTGAGCTGCGTTGTAAGCATCGGCAAAATCCTCAGGGTTAACACGGTAGTGAAATTGAAACGAGGTGTTGGCGCCTTCCGGAGAGACATCACCCCAGCGTAGGTCAAGAGATTCTAAGCCCCCGATATGAATATGAAAGTCACTGCCGCGTTTGTCTCGGAGTGCTTTTGCGAGTACATGGTATCGCGGTACATCGGTTATCGCGTTTAGCCCCATATCAGAAGCTTGTAGTGTGGGTAAAATACCAATCGGTACTATTCTAGCCTGATGACTTGCAGCAATTTCAGATAAGCAGGTGAGTGCAGCTTCCATTTGCATTTTCATTTTGCTGAACGGCGCTGCTCCCTGCATGATTGGGGTAAAGTTATATTCCAAGTTAAAGCGATTTAGCTCTAGAGTGAGCTGTTCATCGTTCATTTGTTGATGGATTTCTTGATTGATGGGTCTGGGAGCAGCTTGTTTATCGATAATATAAAGTTCTAGTTCTGCACCAAAAGAGGGGGAGCCTTGACCAAAACCGGGTTGGGAGAGTAGCTGACGAAATGCGGATAGATTTTCATTCAGACGGTGATGATATTGTTCGAAGTCGTCATCATCAAACTGGGTTTTAGCTATATCTGTTCCCACGCGTCACTCCAATATCCGTTCCTTTAATGTAGCTGTTCATAGGTAAAGCTGATCATTAGTAAAACGTTAATAGGTAAATATTATAGCGTAATAGCGCTATTTTATGGATAAGTGGTTGATATAACTCAATGAAATCTTATTTTTTCGCATCTTTTTCAATCGGCGGGCAGTGGAAATCTGCCAGAATATCTTCATCTTCTATGCTAAATAAATGAACATCAAAGCCCCATAAACGATGAATATGTTTAAGCACTTCATCAGTGGTGTCTGACAATGGTATTCGATTATTCGGCGTGTGACGCAATGTCAGTGAGCGGTCACCTCTTAAGTCAACATCCCATATCTGAATGTCGGGCTCATTCATGCTCAAGTTATATTGTTTGGATAATTGTTCTCTAACGTAGCGGTAACCTGCATCATCATGAATGCCGGTGATTTCGTAATTCTCCGCTTGGTCATCATCTTTAATTGCAAATAGCTTTAAATCACGAATCACTTGCGGTGACAGGTATTGGAGAATGAAGCTTTCATCTTTAAAATTACGCATGGCAAAGTCGAGTGTTTCAAGCCAGTCACTTCCGGCGATATCTGGAAACCAATGTTTATCTTCTTCGGTGGGCGACTCACATATTCTGCGAAGGTCCCGAAACATCGAAAAGCCTAAAGTGTAAGGATTAATGCCGCTATACCATTTAGTATCGAAGGCTGGCTGGAAAACGACGGCAGTATGAGAGGATAAAAACTCGAGAATAAAGCCTTCATCAACCAAACCTTTATCGTATAGGCGATTCATGATGGTGTAGTGCCAAAAACTCGCCCAGCCTTCGTTCATCACTTGAGTTTGGCGTTGAGGGTAAAAATACTGGGCAATTTTCCGAACAATTCTTACGATTTCTCTTTGCCAGGGTGCAAGCAAGGGGGCATTCTTTTCAAAAAAATACAGTAGGTTTTCTTGAGGTTCTTCAGGGAAGCGGGTGTGTTCTGTGGCATCTTCTTTATCTGGGCTGACTGGAATGGTGCTCCAGAGCTCATTTACTTGTTCCTGTAAATGCTGTTCGCGTTCTTCTTGTCGTTTTTGTTCTTCTTCTGCCGAGATAGGGGCGGGTCGTTTATAACGGTCAACCCCATAGTTCATGATCGCGTGGCAGGAATCCAATAGCCCTTCAACTTCATTGATACCATAACGTTGTTCGCAGTCTGTGACGTAATTTTTGGCGAATAATAAGTAATCGATAATCGCACTGGCGTCTGTCCATGTTCTGAATAAATAATTACCTTTAAAAAAAGAGTTGTGACCATAAGCTGCATGCGCAACCACTAAGGCTTGCATCATCATGGTATTTTCTTCCATTAAGTAAGCGATGCAAGGGTTGGAGTTAATGACGATTTCATAGGCCAAACCCATTTGACCACGTTTATAGCCTTTTTCATTTTGTAAAAACTGCTTGCCATAAGACCAATGGCTATACCCTAAAGGCATACCGACTGAAGAATAGGCATCTAGCATTTGTTCTGAACTAATGACTTCAATTTGGTTGGGGTAGGTATCTAAATTGAACTCTTTAGCAATTTCTGATATTGCCTCGTCGTATTGTTCTATTAGCTCGAAAGACCATTCAGATCCCGTCGAGATGTAGTTTTTATTGCTTCCTTTAGATTGAGTCATGCTGGTTTCCTCTGAAAAAGCTCCCTAAATACCGGGTAAATCTCTCCTTCATTGGTAATGTTCTGCATGGCGAAATTGTCTTGAAATTCGCCTGCTAGTTTATCGTATTCATGCCATAACATTTGATGGTCTAACTGGGTGATCTCAATATAAGCGTAGTATTGCACTTGAGGTAAAATACTCTCTTTCAACAGTTTGGTGCAGATAGGGGAATCATCATTCCAGTTGTCACCGTCAGAGGCTTGTGCAGCATAAATATTCCATTCTGAAGGTGGGTAGCGTTGTGCAATAATCTCTTGTGTCAATTTCAATGCACTGGAAACAATGGTGCCACCGGTTTCTCGGGAGTAGAAAAACTCTTGTTCGTCGACTTCTTTTGCGCTGGTGTGGTGACGAATAAAGACCACGTCTATTTTCTGGTAATTTCGTTTTAAAAAAAGATAGAGCAAGATGTAAAAACGCTTTGCGATATCTTTATGCATCTGGGTCATCGAGCCTGAAACATCCATTAAGCAGAACATGACTGCGCTGGTGCTAGGAATAGGTTGCTTAATATGTTGGTTGAACTTAAGGTCAAATTCATCAATCCAAGGGATTCTATTGACTCTTTTTTTGAGTGTTTCCAGCTCCGCTTTCAAATGCTTTATTTGGTTGTTCTGTACTTCATCATCGGGATCTAATTTAGCAATTTCTTCTTCTAAGACTCTAATCTTTTCTTTAGATTTACCTGTTAAAGCTATGCGTCTGCCATAGGCTTTTTGAAGTGAACGTACGACATTAATTTTTGACGGATTGCCTTTATTAGAGAAACCAGCCCGTAGGTATTTAAACGAGGTGGTATCTTTAAGCTTCTTTTTGATGAGGTTCGGTAATTCCAAATCTTCAAACATGAAATCGAGGAATTCATCTTGAGATATCTGAAAGGCAAACTCATCCATGCCTTCTCCTGAGTCACTTGCTTCACCTTCTCCGCTTCCGCCTCCGCCTTGGCCGCCTGGTGGTTTAGGTAGTTGATCGCCTGTAGTGAACTCCTTATTACCCGGGTTAACGACTTCTCTCACACCGCCTCGACCGGGGCGGAACGTGGGCTCATCGAGATCCTTGGCGGGAATTTTAATATTCTCGCCACGTTCCATATCCGTAATGCTGCGTTTTCCGACAGCTTCAGAAACCGCTTTTTTGATATGTTCACGATAACGGCGTAGAAAGCGCTCACGATTAACCGCGCTTTTGTTTTTGCCGTTTAGTCTTCTGTCTATGATGTGGCTGATGCCCATATTGAATCCTAGTGCTCGACTGATTAAAGGTAAGTCTAGTTTTCGTTTAAGTTTCTTCTGTTTGCCTCTAATTTGTTGTCATCCCCGAAGTGTTTAATCGGGGGGCCAGTTTCTTGAAGGTGGATTCCGGTTTACCAAAAGTAGGCGCTTTAAGCGAATACTGCCGGAATGACCTAATGTGTGCCTTGTTTTTACTACTGGGACTTACGTACACGTAAGTACCACTCTGCAAGTAAGCGAACCTGCTTGCGTGTGTAACCTCTATCCATCATGCGATCTACAAACTGTTCATGTTTATCGTTATCTTCGTTGGAGCTTTTGGCGTTGAATGAGATAACGGGTAGCAAATCCTCTGTGTTTGAAAACATTTTCTTCTCAATCACGGCACGTAGTTTTTCATAGCTTAACCATGAGGGGTTTTGGCCATTGTTATTTGCGCGCGCACGAAGCATGAAATTAACGATTTCATTACGGAAATCTTTAGGGTTGCTGATACCCGCGGGTTTTTCTATTTTCTCTAATTCTTCATTGATTGCGGCGCGATCAAAAATTTCACCGGTTTCAGGGTCCCGATATTCTTGATCCTGAATCCAGAAGTCTGCATAAGTTACATAACGGTCGAAAATGTTTTGCCCATATTCTGAGTAAGATTCCAAGTAAGCTGTTTGGATTTCTTTGCCGATAAACTCGACGTAATGTGGTGCCAGGAATTCTTTTATGTATCTTAAATACTGATCCGCTGTTTCTTGAGGGAACTGCTCTTGCTCAATTTGTTTTTCGAGCACGTAAAGCAAATGTACAGGGTTAGCCGCGATTTCAGAGGTATCAAAGTTAAACACCTTCGACAGTATCTTGAAGGCAAAACGAGTCGACAACCCATCCATACCTTCGTTGACGCCGGCATTATCTTTATATTCCTGAATAGATTTTGCCTTAGGGTCCGTGTCTTTGATATTTTGCCCATCGTAGACTTTCATTTTCGATGAGATGTTCGAGTTTTCGGGCTCATGCAGGCGAGATAATACAGAAAATTGGGCCAGCATATTTAAAGTGTCAGGGGCGCAAGGGGCTTTTGTTAATGAACTGTTCTGAAGTAGCTTTTTATAAATGTTTATTTCTTCCGTTACCTTCAAGCAATAAGGTACTTTGACAATAGAGATTCGGTCTAAGAATGCTTCATTATTTTTGTTATTACGGAATGTTTGCCATTCTGATTCATTTGAATGGGCAAGCACCATGCCGTCAAAAGGTATGGCACTCATCCCTTCAGTTGAATTGTAGTTACCTTCCTGCGTCGCGGTCAGTAGGGGGTGTAGTACTTTAATTGGGGCTTTGAACATTTCCACAAACTCAAGTAAACCCTGATTAGCGAGGCATAAACCGCCGCTGAAGCTATACGCATCCGGGTCATCTTGAGAGAAATCTTCAAGCATTCGAATATTTACTTTACCGACTAAAGCAGAAATGTCCTGATTGTTTTCATCGCCAGGTTCTGTTTTAGCGATGGCCGTCTGGTCGAGTATGGAGGGCCATAGTTTAACAATTTTAAACTGACTAATGTCACCTCCATATTCATGTAAACGCTTCACGGCCCAAGGTGACATAATAGAGCCTAAGTAGCGCTTATCAATGCCGTATTCATTTTGCAAAATATCGGCGTCTTCTTCAGGGTTAAATAATGACAGGGGGCTTTCATTCACTGGAGAGTCTTTGATGGCATAGAAGGGCGCTTTTTGCATTAAGGCTTTTAGTTTTTCAGCTAAAGATGATTTACCACCACCGACAGGGCCTAGTAAATAGATAATTTGCTTCTTCTCTTCGAGGCCTTGGGCCGCATGCTTGAAGAATGATACGATCTGTTCGATGCACTCTTCCATGCCGTAAAAATCAGAGAATTCAGGGTAGCGCTTAATTACTTTGTTGGAAAATATTCGGCTAAGGCGAAGATCTTTGGAGGTATCAACCAATTCTGGTTCACCAATAGCGATTAGCATTCTTTCAGCAGCCGATGCATAGGCGCTAGGGTCGTTTTTGCAGATGTTTAAGTATTCCTCAAGTGTAAACTCTTCTCGTTTCTTGAGTTCATACCTGGATTGGTAATGGCTAAAAATACTCATGTTGCCCCCTAAAGGTAATGACTATATTAGTAATATTCATTTACATGGTGGATATGATCCTGTTAAAAAACATTCAGTCGGTAATTGTGTTATCGGCATTGCAAACTAGAAATTGATTAATAAATGTACTTTAAGTCTAGTCCATATAAGAAAAATATTCTTTAACTAGAGGCAAAATTAAATTAAAAGTTACAAACCATGACAATACTTTCTTGGATTAAATCAACAGAATTAATTGCAAAGCTTGTGATTTATGCGGGTGTTTATTGTGATTTTTAAGGGCATTATTTATATGTTGAAAGGGGGAGGGGGATTAAATGCACGAGGGAGGTCTGCTAAGTCTTAATTTGTATAAAATACCGCTTTATAAGAAAAAATAGCCTAAATGTGTTTGAGGTGAATAGCTTTGCTTTAGGCTCTTTTAACGGTGTACTTGGGTTATCTATAGGTCTGTTTAAAAACGAATTTTATCGTCGCCACTTAATCCTAAGTTATCCCATATTTTCAGGTTAGGTTCTGCTTGGTTTAGCGTATAAAAATGTAAACCTGGCGCGCCTTGTTTTAATAGTTTTTCGCACATATTGGTTACCACTTCTTCACCAAACCTCTGAATGCTGTTTATGTCGTCGCCGTAAGCTTCAAGTTGCTTTTTAATCCAACGAGGGATTTCAGCGCCACACATATTACTAAAGCGGACAAGGTTGCTGTAATTGGTAATTGGCATAATGCCGGGAACAATTGGAATATGCATGCCCATTTTTTCACAACGTTCAACAAAGTAGAAATATGAGTCTGCGTTGTAGAAATATTGTGTGATAGCGCTGTTTGCGCCCGCATCAACTTTTTTCTGGAAATTCAATAAGTCGGCTTCTGCAGAATCTGCCTGAGGGTGAAACTCAGGGTAGGCTGCTACCTCAATGTTGAAGTAGTTATCGCTATGATTACGAATAAATTCGACTAATTCATTGGCGTATCGGAGTTCGCCAGCTGAAACCATACCAGAAGGTAAATCACCACGAAGCGCCACAATACGATTTACGCCTTTTTCTTTATAGTGGTCTAATAGAGAAGACATATTCTCTAAAGTAGAGCCTACACAAGATAGGTGGGGAGCAGTCGAAATACCTTGATCTTGTAGTTTTAAGACTGTTTCAATGGTGCGTTCTTGAGTGGAACCACCTGCACCGTAGGTGACAGAAAAAAAATCAGGTTTCCGTCGAGCCAATTCGTCACGCACTGTTTGAAGTTTTTCCATGCCTGCTGGCGTTTTTGGAGGGAAAAACTCAAAGCTATAACGAGGCCTGAATTGCTTCTGAGTATTCATGTTTTTTCCTAAATGAAAAAGGTGCGCAAGCGCACCTCATGTTTTGCAAAAAATATAAACCCTAGTACTGATAAATATGATTGCTTATAAATATCAGTACTTAAAAGCCTTAGTACTTTAAAAACTTAGTACTTTAAAAACTTAGTACTTCTAAATTTTAGTACTTATATGCTTCTGGCTTGAAGGGGCCATCTACAGGGACGTTGATATACTCTGCTTGAGTTTGAGTTAGCGTGGTTAATACGCCACCAAAGCCCGCGACCATATCTGCTGCAACTTCTTCGTCCAATTTCTTAGGTAATATTTTAACGTAGATGCTTTCAGCTTTTTCGGCCTCAGGCAGGTCAGCAAATTTTTCTTTGTATAAATGAATCTGTGCTAAGACCTGGTTAGCAAAAGAGCCATCCATAATTCGGCTTGGGTGGCCTGTTGCATTACCTAGATTAACCAAGCGACCTTCAGATAATAGGATCAAGTGATCATTATTGTCAGCGTTGCGGATGATCTTATGGACCTGAGGTTTGATCTCTTCCCATTCCCAGTTCTTGCGCATGAAAGCGGTATCAATTTCGTTATCGAAATGGCCAATATTGCAGACCACCGCGCCACTTTTAAGGCCCTGTAAAACAGCGGAGTCACATACGTTGATGTTACCTGTCGTGGTCACAACAAGATCGGTGTTTTGTAATACGGCAGTATTAATGTCTTCAACTTTACCGGTGTTGATGCCGTTATTGTAGACAGAGACAACTTCAAAGCCATCCATACATGCTTGCATCGCACAGATGGGATCGATTTCAGTAATTTTAACAATCATGCCTTCTTGGTTAAGTGAGGCTGCAGAACCCTTACCTACATCGCCATAACCAATGACTAGTGCTTTCTTACCGGATAACAAATGGTCGGTACCACGCTTGATTGCATCGTTTAATGAGTGGCGGCAACCGTACTTGTTATCATTTTTGGACTTAGTAACAGCATCGTTTACATTGATCGCAGGTACTTTTAACTCACCTTTCTCCATCATTTCTAATAGACGATGAACACCTGTAGTCGTTTCTTCAGATATACCGTGGATATCATTTAATAGTGCAGGGTATTTGTTATGCACCATTTCAGTCAGGTCGCCGCCGTCATCCAGAATGATGTTGGCATCCCATACTTTGTCGCTACCCGTTTCAGCCAGAATTGTTTGTTCGATACACCAAAGGAACTCTTCTTCTGTTTCACCTTTCCATGCAAATACTGGAACACCCGCTGCTGCAATTGCTGCTGCAGCATGGTCTTGGGTTGAGAAAATATTACAAGAAGACCAGCGAACATCAGCACCTAAATCAACCAGCGTTTCAATTAGCACGGCTGTTTGAATTGTCATGTGGATACAACCCATGATCTTAGCGCCCGCTAATGGTTGTTCCGCATTGTATTTACGGCGTAGGGCCATTAATGCAGGCATTTCACCTTCTGCAATTTGAATTTCTTTACGACCCCATTCGGCTTGGGACATATCTGCTACTTTATAATCTGTAAAACTCATTCTGTTATCCTCGATAAACTAATTCGGCTTAATTTAAAGACCCGCTTCTGCTTTCAGAGCAGCGGCTTTATCTGTTTTTTCCCAAGTAAACTCAGGCTCGGTACGACCGAAGTGACCATAGGCAGCTGTTTGGCGATAAATAGGTCGACGCAAGTCGAGCATGTCGATAATGCCTTGAGGGCGAAGATCAAAATGTTTACGTACCAATTCGGCAATCTTACTTTCAGCAATTTTGTTTGAGCCGAAAGTGTTGATTGAAATAGATGTTGGTTCAGCTACACCAATAGCGTAAGAAACTTGGATTTCGCAACGATCAGCTAAACCTGCTGCAACAATATTTTTAGCAACATAACGCGTTGCATAAGCTGCGGAACGGTCAACTTTTGATGGGTCTTTACCAGAGAATGCACCACCACCATGACGTGCCATACCGCCATAGGTATCAACAATAATTTTACGCCCTGTTAATCCGCAGTCGCCTACAGGTCCGCCGATAACAAAGTTACCTGTTGGGTTAATGTGATAAAGGGTGTCGCTATGCAACCACTCAGCCGGTAGTACAGGCTTAACAACTTCTTCTAATACGGCCTCACGTAAAGTGTCGAGAGATATGTTTTCATCATGCTGAGTTGATAATACGACAGCATCAATAGCAACGGGGCGACCGTTTTCATAACGCAAAGTAACCTGGCTTTTTGCATCCGGGCGTAACCAAGGTAAGGTGCCGTCTTTACGTAATTGCGCTTGACGCTCAACTAAACGGTGAGAGTAAAAAATGGGTGCCGGCATGAGTACGTCTGTTTCATTTGTCGCATAACCGAACATTAAGCCCTGATCGCCAGCACCAAGGTCTTTGCTGTCGCCTTCATCCACACCCATTGCAATATCAGCTGATTGCTTACCAATTGCATTTAATACGGCACAAGAAGCGCCATCAAAGCCGACATCAGAGCTGTTATAACCAATATCTAGAATAACGTCACGAATAAGGTCTTCAAGATCAATGTAAGTGGATGTTCTGACTTCGCCCGCGACAATTGCCATACCTGTTTTGACCATGGTTTCAACAGCAATACGTGCATTCGGGTCATCACTGATTATCGCATCAACCACTGCATCAGATATTTGGTCTGCCATTTTATCCGGGTGGCCTTCAGAAACAGATTCTGAAGTAAATAAGGAATATTCGCTCATAGTAATGTCCTGTTTATAATCCTGTTTATCGATATATTTAAGTAAAAACGTTTTTAGTTAAATGAATTTATGGTTTGATGAATTTACGTAACTGAATTTGAAAGCCGTTTCGTAATCCAATGTATACACTTTTTTCTTCGCTAAACCCTGCGTGTTTTGCCCAGGTTGAAAGTTCTTCTGTTTCGAACCCCAGCCAGAGGTCGCCACAGTTTTCTCTTGCCCATTCCTGATTGTGATGGGAAAGCTCACAAACAACGAGAATTCCTTTGTTTTTCAAAAATGAGTAAATATCTTTAAATATTTGGGCGGGAGTTGGTGTGTGGTGCAACACCATGTTCATCACGACAGCATCTATATTTCTGTGAGCATTAAAAGACTGAGTATCTCCAAGAATAAACTCTATATTATTCAGTCCTTCACCCAGGGCAAAGCCTTTAGCTTTGTTAAGCATGTTGGTTGAATTATCTAGTGCAATCACGTGTTGGAAACTTTGGCTAAGAGGTTTTAAAAATAAACCCTCTCCAGGTCCTAACTCCATCACTGTAGAGGTATTGCAAAGTGATGAGTTATTTGTGAATGATTGGATTAATAATTCAAAACTTGCCTCGGCATACTGGGCGTGATTTGCAATGAGTTCTTGTTGTTCTTGGAAACGGTCAGCATTTTTTGCAAAGAAGGCTTGAGATTGTATAGCGCGTTGCGCTTGTATTTTCTGGATTTTAGTTGATAAACCTACATCTAAAGAAAAACGGTCTATTAAACTGAAAATTTGTTCTATTGCTGTTCGGTCATATTCAAGAGATTGACTGAAAGGTCGGCGATAAAAAACAGCATTGCCTTCACGTTGTGCTTCTACTAAACCGGACTGGTTCAATACTTTTAAGTGGTGACTCATTCCAGACTGTTTTGTTTCAAAAAGCTGGGTAAGTTCCATGACGCCAAATGTTTCAAATCTGAGTACTTGAAGTATTTGAACGCGTAGAGGGTCACTACAGGCTTTTAGTACCTGGCTAAAGTTTTGAATTTCATTAACTGGATTTTCTGTCGGAATATTCAGTTGTGTTTTTGAAGCTAAAGTCATTTGGTGAGTATATCAATTTTTTTTGATATTTCAAATGCTATATCAAAAAAAATTGATATAGGTTTGAGGGCTTGATAAATAAATTTAGAACAGTAAATTATCAAACTCTTGATTCGTGCTTTTTAGCTCTTCTGTGTTTGGCTGAGGATAGAGGGGCCTTTGGTAGCATAAATAATAAGTGTAAATGTAGAGCCTTTGCCTAAATCTGAAAGAATGCAGGCTCCACCAATTAATTGCTTGGACACAAGGGTGGTGTAGTGCAAGCCATAGAATCTTATTGTGGGGTTTTATGCTCTTTATGTTAACCATTCGAGATACAGGCTCAGGAATTTTTAGCTAGCACTTCGTAAAGACCTTCAACGACAATGCCTAGCTCTTGTTCCAATTCTTTTGAGCCTTCTTTCATCTTCTCGAGTTTTTCGCTGGCGTTATAGGCTAGTGCCATTAGTTGTTCTTCTTGGTCTTCATCTAAGCCTAGTGTGAAGAGTTTTGCTTCAAGTTCGGTGATCATGTCCAGCATCACTTTACGAACGGTATCATCATGATTACTGAGTTTTATTGTTAATTGTTTGACTTGCTTTTCGGTCATCTTAATGACGCGATGAAGCATATCTTTTCGTTGATCTGTTTGGGAAAGCTCAGACTTGATGGTTAATAATCTACCGTCACAAATGCTTGAAAGAACAGCTAGGTGGTCTTTAAAGCGGCCGTATCGACTTTCATCGTCGACGGGCATGTCATTGATTAAAACACCCATTGAGTCGCTACATACCATCGTTCTAACGCCAATACTGATAATGCGTTCTTTGGAGTTTCGGAATTTATTTAAAACACGGCACTCCATTGAATCTTGGGTGCAGTTGATATAACGATTAGTCTCGTCATAAATAACTGCCGAAGCAGAAAGGCCAAAACCTTGTGCTATTTCACAAAGTTTCTGACCAATTCCTTCAAGGGTTTTGATATTTTGGGATGACTTTACAAACTCTATGATTTGACCCAGCTCGCTACTGGAGGTCATTGCTTCCATAGCGACTTGCATTGCGGTGCTGGCATCTTCTTTTGCCTGCTTTGCCTCAGCTTGATGGTTAATGTAGTAATTAACTTTTTCTAATACGCGTTCAGGGTCAATAGGCTTGGTAATGTATTCATTACCACCGGCTTCAAAGCCGGCCAAGCGCTCTTCGACGTTATCCATTGCTGAAATAAATATGATTGGAGTTACGCTGCTTTCTGTATGCTTTCTTAATTCGGTGCAAACATCGTAGCCACTCATGCCTGGCATATTGACATCAAGCAGGATAATGTCGGGTACTTGTGTTTCAACTTTGCTAAGGCAGTCCTGGCCTGACTCGCTCTCAATAATGTTGAAGTCATCTTCAAGTATCATTTTTAAGAGTGCACGGTTAGATTCGACATCATCTACCACCATGATTGTTTTATCAGACATATATGTATCCTGCTAGCGAATAACAATGAAAAGTTATCATACAAAATAGCACAAAATGAGTTCTTTGCAGGTGAACGAGGGTATGTTGTTAAGGTAAATTGTTTCAGTATGTTATGGATGTTGATTTAATGCCCATATAACATGTTCTTTGACAATATCAGATGGAAAGTCGAGTCTGTTTTTAAGCGCTGTAATAGAGGCCTGTGTAGAAGGTGCATTTCCTAGTGCGATCGCTATATTTCGTAACCATGATTCATAGCCCGCACGTCTAATAGCGGAGCCTTCTGTTCGTGTTAAGAATGTTGCTTCATCCCAATTGAATAGATCCACAAGCTCTTGGTTATCGAGTTGGTGTCTGGGTTGAAAGTCTTGCTCTTGAGTTGGTTTGCTAAAGCGGTTCCAGGGGCAGACAAGTTGGCAGTCATCACAACCAAAAATTCTGTTGCCTATTTTACTGCGTAATTCAATCGGGATACTGCCTTTTAGTTCTATGGTGAGGTAGGAAATACACTTTCTGCCATCGAGTATATATGGGCCTATAAATGCTTGTGTGGGGCATATATCCAGGCATGCGGTGCATTTTCCGCAGTGTTCTTTTGTGTAGGGTTCATCAAGTGCTAAAGGGAGGTCTGTGAAAATTTCGCCCAAAAAGAACCAGGAGCCCGCTCCGCGATTGATGAGCATGGTGTTTTTTCCAAACCAACCCAAACCTGATTTTTGAGCAAAGGCTCTTTCAAGTATAGGGGCGCTATCAACGAAAGCCCTGAAATGATGATTTTCAGCCTGGGTCTTAATAAAATTAATAAGTTTTTTGAGTCGGGAGCGAATGAGCTTATGGTAATCCCTGCCAAGCGAGTATCTTGAAATATAAGCTTTCTCGGTATGCTTAAGTTGTTCAAGTGGTGAGCCTGGATCTGAAAAGTAGTCCATTCTAAAAGACAGTACGCGTAAAGTACCTTCAACTAATTCATCGGCTTGCCAGCGTTTGCTGCCGTGCTTGGCCATATAATCGAGTTCACCGTGATAATCGGCATCCAACCATTTTTGGTAACGCCCAATATGCTCTGCAAGGTGTGTGTCAGTTATCCCCATTTGCTGGAAACCAAGGCTATATGCAAAATCTTTGATTTCTTGGGAAAGTGTTGCTGCAGATTCAGGAGATAAACTATTTTTCATGTTTGTCATATATGTGAAAAATGTGGAATGTTTTGCTATGCTTAACAGGGGGCTAGACTTACTTGTTAAAGTAAGTCTTCAAACAATCATATGTAATTCAGCTAAATAAAGACCTAACTCAATTAAAAAGTACGAAACTTAATTAAAATGTACACTAAATGAAAGTTCAAGACTATAAAAGGGTGCTCTGTTAAATAGTATGGCGTCGAAATATAACTATTGTATCTGCATAGACCTGTGCAACGAAAGTGAAACTTTAGCATTGGGCCAAAGTCTATATGATTTGGCAAGGCACTCTATGAACGTGAGATCTTTAGTCGAGTTCTCGGCAAAGGGTGTGGCAGTATTATTTTTGGTGGGTGACTTAGGGATGGGGAAGACGACTTTGAGTCGTGGGGTCTTAAATGCAGCTGGCTATTATGGGCGAGTGAAAAGCCCAACCTATACTCTGGTTGAACCGTATGAACTATCAGATATTAATGTTTACCATTTTGATTTATATCGTTTAGGTGAGCCAGAAGAATTGGAGTTTATGGGGATTCGAGATTATTTCGACAGGCCGGCGCCGGGTGAAAGTAATCGAATATGCCTGCTTGAATGGCCTGAGAACGGCGAGGGGGTTTTACCTGAAGCTGAGGTGATCATAAAATTGGGTATGAAAGGTGTTGGCCGTCAAGCTGAGGTATATTTCAATGAGCAGCATGCCGCATTTTTTAGTTCTACCTTGAGTCAGTATGGGCTAAATGGCCGCGGTACTATAGGTGACTTTCTGAAAGACAATAATTTCGTAAGCGAAGGTGTACATAGTGAAAATATTAAAGGTGAGGCTTCATCATGAATATGGGTTCGGCTATCTCTAAAAGACTGTTATTTAGCCTTGTGTTACTTATTGGCATGGTGTGCTTCTCCTACGCTCATGCTGCTTCTCAAGCCAAGGTTAAGAGTGTGCGTCTTTGGGACGCACCTGACTATACTCGCTTGGTTTTTGAGTTGTCTAAACCTATTAAACATAAGGTTATGATGCTTCCGAATCCGGATAGGCTAGTTCTTGATATTCAGGATGCAAGTAAAAAACTAAGCTTTGATAATATTGATTTTACTGCTTCGCCCATTAAAACTATTCGCAGTGCGCGTAGAAATAAGAATGATCTGAGAATTGTTCTGGATTTAAACGAAAAAGCCAAACCGAAAAGCTTTTTGTTAAAGCCAAATGAGCAGTATGGAGACCGTCTTGTTATTGACTTATATACAAAAAATAATAATAAAAACAAAAATATAAGTGCTAAATCTAAGGTTAAAAAGACTATCTCAACGGCTTCTTTAAACAAGAAAAGAGATATTATTGTCGTTATTGATCCTGGGCATGGAGGAGAGGATCCAGGTGCGTTAGGGCCAAATAAGCTAAAAGAGAAAGATGTAGTACTGGCGATCGCAAAAGAATTGAAGAAGCAAATTAATGCTAAAAAAGGCTATAAGGCTCATCTTACCCGTGAACGTGATTATTATATTGGTTTAAGAAAGCGAACGCATATTGCTCGTAAATATAATACAGATTTACTGGTTTCTATACACGCCGATGCTTTCCAAAAAGCGCAAGCGAATGGTGCTTCAGTTTTTGCTTTATCAAATCGCGGAGCCTCGAGTGAGGCCGCCCGCTGGTTGGCTAAGAAAGAAAACTCAGCTGACCTGATTGGTGGTGTGGGCAGTGTAAGCTTAGAAGATAAGGATAATGTTTTGGCAAGTGTCTTGTTAGACTTATCATCGACTGCGAGTTTGAAGGCAAGTTTGACTGTGGGTGGGCATGTTCTGAAATCAATGGGAGGCGTGGCGAAGCTTCATAAACGTGCCGTTCAGCAGGCGGGTTTTGTCGTATTGAAATCGCCAGATATTCCTTCAATTTTGGTTGAGACCGGCTTTATTTCGAATCCCGCTGAGTCTAGACGTCTCAAATCTAGTAAGTATCAACGCCAAATGGCAAAAGCTATCGAAAAAGGTATTGATCAATATTTTCAGCAGTCGCCACCACCTGGAACACTCTTGGCCTGGCAGGGTGATTTAAATAAAGGTAAGGCTAAAGTTTATAGTCAATATGCTAAAAAATATGTTGTAAAAAAAGGTGATACGCTTTCGCATATCGCTATGCGTAATGATGTACCTTTAAAAAAATTGCGACAATTTAACCGTCTTAACTCTGATAAAGTTTGGGTGGGGCAGCGATTACGGGTACCATCCTCTTAGTTCTCAATATATTCTATCTAACGTTCTTAATTATATTTATATCGAAGCATTATTATGGGTCAAATTCATAAGCTATCAGCGCGCCTGGCAAACCAGATAGCCGCTGGTGAAGTTGTAGAGCGTCCAGCATCCGTTGTAAAAGAGCTGTTAGAAAATGCATTGGATGCGGGCGGAAGAAAAATTAGTATTCATGTCGAAGCGGGTGGCGTGAAACGTATTATGGTGCGTGATGATGGTGTTGGCATGAGCAAGGAAGATTTGCCCTTGTCGCTTAGCCGGCATGCAACCAGTAAAATTGAATCTCTGGATGATTTAGAGGCGGTTGCGACACTTGGTTTTAGAGGCGAGGCACTTGCGAGTATTAGTTCAGTCTCGCGATTGGTCTTGAGTTCAAAGCCTGAAAATGCCGAACAAGGTTGGCAGGTGGTGACTGAGGGGCGTGATATGGAAGCCCAGTTAAGTCCGGTTGCACATAACAGAGGTAGTACGGTCGAAGTTCGAGATTTGTTTTTTAATACGCCAGCAAGAAGGAAGTTTCTGAGAACAGAGAAAACTGAATTCAATCATCTTGAGGAGGTTGTGAAGCGCCAGGCCTTAAGTCGTTTCGAAGTAGCAATAGAATTGCTGCATAACCAAAAGGTGGTACAGAATTTAAGAATTGCACCGACCTTAAAAGAAAAAGAACAGCGTGTTGCCAGTTTGTGTGGCAAACCCTTTATGGAAAATGCGGTTCAAATTGATGTGGAGGCGACTGGTTTGAAATTATGGGGGTGGGTTGCATTACCTACCTTCTCTCGTAGTCAGGCTGATCTTCAATATTTTTATGTTAATGGTCGGGTGATTCGTGATCGGCTTGTGACGCATGCTGTTAAACAGGCCTATCGAGATGTTTTATATCATGGTCGTCACCCTGCTTTTGTACTCTATCTAGAGCTTGATCCTGCGTTGGTTGATGTAAACGTTCATCCTACTAAGCATGAGGTGCGTTTTAGGGATGGCCGTTTAGTGCATGACTTTATATTCAGGAGTTTGCATAAGACATTGGCTGATCTTCGGCCTGAAGATGTAAATGAAGCAAGGGAGTCTGGCTCTTCAATTCCTTTTTCTGCCTTGCCAGAAAACTTGCAGTCTATGCAATCTGTAAAACAACAGGAGCAAAAAGGCGGAGTTGATATAACGCCTAGCTATGGTCCTCAGTCGGCGATGTCTTTAGCTCAACCAGCTCACACCTCTGGTTTTGAGCAGGGTTCTGGCTTGAGTTCGAGTCGGCTTGGTGGTGCTCAGGTTAGAGAGTCCATGGCGCAGTACAAAGCTTTGCATCCGGATGCCTCAATGTCACCAAATTCAGCTTTTGCTGGTGGGCAATTAGCAGAAGCTGTGGATGGGGGAGAGCATCCCTTAGGGTTTGCGATAGCTCAGTTGCATGGCATTTATATTCTGGCTCAAAATGCTTCGGGCTTGATCGTGGTTGATATGCATGCCGCGCACGAACGTATCACTTACGAGCGAATGAAAAACGATTTTTATCGAGAAGGTATAACGGCACAGCCTTTACTCGTGCCAATGAACTTGGCTGTAAGCTCTAAAGAGGCTGGTGTTGCTGAGTCCTGTAGTGAGGGTTTATTAAAATTTGGCTTGGTATTGGAACGATCTGGTCCAGAAAGTGTCATGATTAGGCAGGTGCCAGTTATTTTGCAGAATGTTGATGTTGCACTGCTTGTAAGGGATATGCTGAGTGATATGATTGAACATGGTTATTCTGATCAGTTAGAGTTTAAGGCGAATGAGTTAATGTCTAGCATGGCTTGCCACGGTTCAGTCAGGGCGAATCGTATTTTAACTCTCCCTGAAATGAATGCTTTGTTGCGTGATATGGAGGCAACGGAGCGCTCAGGCCAATGTAATCATGGGCGTCCAACTTGGGCGGCGCTTTCTATGAGTGAATTAGATAAGCTATTTTTGAGAGGCCGTTAAAGTGGGTGCGTTACATCAAGGGCTGCCAAAGGCTATATGCTTAATGGGTCCTACGGCAGCCGGAAAAACTGACTTAGCAGTCGCGCTGACTGAAAAACTGCCTTGTGACATTATTAGTGTGGATTCAGCGCTTATTTATAAGGGGATGGATATTGGAACGGCTAAGCCGGATGCAGAAGTTCTACAAAAAGCACCACACCGCTTGATAGATATTCTTGATCCTGCAGACAGTTATTCTGTTGCCCACTTTTACCAAGATGCGCTGGCTGAAATGAAAGCTATTTCAGAGGCTGGTAGGATTCCTTTGTTAGTCGGGGGTACGATGATGTACTACCGGATATTAAGGGACGGCATTGCAGCATTACCCTCTGCTAATGAGCTTGTTCGTGAAAAAATTAAGCAGGATGCTCAAGAGCATGGCTGGGCGTATGTTCATGAGCAGCTACGGCTTGTAGATCCTGAGTCTGCGGCGCGTATTCGTCCGGGAGATCCTCAGCGGCTTCAAAGAGCATTAGAGGTTTTCAGAGTGACGGGGCGAACTATGACTCAAATATGGTCAGAACAGCGAAATCAGACTGGAAAAGCGGGCCGGGCTGATTACACTGAAGATACAGCTTGTACTAAAACGGATAGTGCGAACGATAAAAAAACGGGAGGTTTACCTCCAGTGCCTTTTGAATTTGTGAATTTGGCGATAGGGCCAGCTGATCGGGCTGTATTGCACAAACGAATAGCGCAACGTTTTCAAATAATGCTTGATTTAGGTTTTGTTGAAGAGGTTGAGCAGTTTTATCGCTCAGAGCGTATGCACGCAGATATGCCTTCCATGCGCTGTGTTGGTTATCGACAGGTGTGGGATTACCTAGATGGAAAATTAAGTCAGGATGAGATGCAGGAGAGAGGGGTGATTGCGACGCGCCAGTTGGCGAAGCGACAGCTTACTTGGTTAAGATCATGGCCGAATCTGCATCAATTAGAAACGAATGATACGAAAGTGCTGGCTAAAGCACTGGAAATCGTTGAAAATGCCGCATATTAAGACGCAGCTCACATAAAATGCTACTCAAATGCGTTAAATAAAAAATAGATTTATTAAAAAGTACTAGGAGATAATAACATGTCTAAGGGACATTCACTTCAAGATCCATATTTAAATGCCTTGAGAAAAGAGCGTATTCCAGTTTCTATCTTTTTGGTGAACGGGATCAAGCTGCAAGGCCAAATTGAATCATTTGATCAGTTTGTTATTTTGCTTAAAAATACCGTTAGTCAGATGGTTTATAAGCACGCTATTTCTACGGTTGTGCCAGCGCGAAATGTACGTGTAGCTACGCCAGAAGAACAAGAGTCTTAGGTCTAGTCAACGATTGTTAATTAAGGCTTCTTACTCATTAATTCCATAACTTACTAAGAGTAGTGCAAAAATAGATGTTTAGAATTTCCAGAGCAGTATTGATTACAGGTGTAATAAGTAGACATGTTTGATCGTCCTGACTCTGGTGAGCTAGCAATATTAGTGCATTTGGACTTTACCTCTCATAAAGAGCGTGAAGATATTAATGAATTCAAAGAACTGGTTTCATCTGCGGGCATGCAAGCGCTGTCTATTGTAACTGGTTCACGTCACCGACCTGACCCGCGCTACTATGTGGGCACAGGTAAGTTAGAAGAAATAAAGTTTGAACTAGAGCATGGCGAGTCTGATGTTGTGCTCTTTAATCACGCCTTATCTCCAAGCCAGCAACGAAACTTAGAAGCTTATTTAGAATGCCGTATTATTGATCGTACGGGGATTATTCTTGATATTTTTGCGCAGCGTGCACGAACACATGAAGGTAATCTTCAGGTTGAGTTAGCGCAGTTAGAATATATGTCGACTCGCTTGATTCGGGGTTGGACGCATCTTGAGCGCCAGAAAGGCGGAATAGGCATGCGTGGACCAGGGGAAACCCAGCTCGAAACCGATAGGCGTTTATTGCGTGCGCGCATTAAAACTTTAACGGCGCGTCTTGAAAAGGTTCGAAAGCAACGAGATCAAGGTCGAAAAGCGCGTATTAAGGCGGAAATTCCGACTATATCATTGGTCGGTTATACCAATGCAGGCAAATCTACGCTTTTCAATCATATCACTGAGTCTGATGTTTATGCGGCTGATCAGCTTTTTGCAACTCTGGACCCCACCTTGCGAAAGATTGATTTGCCAGATGTAGGTAGTGCCATATTGGTCGATACCGTTGGCTTTATTCGTCATTTACCACACAAATTAGTTGAGGCTTTTAGAGCGACGCTTGAAGAAACCTGCAATGCTACACTGCTTTTGCATGTGATTGACTGTCATGATGATAATCGTCTGGATAACATAGAGCAGGTTGAGTATGTTCTGAATGAAATTGAAGCAGGTGACGTTCCAATATTAAAAGTTTATAACAAACTGGATCTGCTCGATGAACGTGAGCCTCGAATTGATCGAAACGAAGAGGGGCAGCCTATACGGGTTTGGGTGTCTGCGCAGACTGGTGTGGGCATAGATCTTTTGCATGCTGCTATTGCTGAGTTGTTGGGTGATGAGATTGTTCGTCAGAAAATTTGCCTTCAGCCGAAACATGGTAAACTTAGGGCTTTATTGTATGCTTCCTCGGTAGTTTTGAGTGAAGATGTTAATGACCTAGGCTTAGCGACTCTGGATATTCGTCTTCAGCGTACTGATTATGAGAAAATTCTGCGCAAAGCCGGCATGGCTGAAATAGATGTTCAGGTGCTTAGGTAATCAAGTGCTTAGGTAAATTGCTTCAGATTAGTCAGTCAGATAAGAAAGTTAGCCAGATAAAAACGTCAGTCAGGTAACTATAATAGGGATAGATTTGATCTATCTTGCGCTTTATATGTTATCTCCGTCAGAAAATTACAAATCCTCTCAAAACTTATACGAACTAATGTAAGTACTTCTGTTAAAAATAAAAACCTGTGCTATGTTTTATAGATAGCGAACTTCTTTTCTAGAAATTCTTTGTAAGATGTTGATATTTTGGGATTTGCCAAATTGAGGGTTGAATAATGTTGCTTAATAAGTCGGTGATTTTATCACTGTTTTTGTCTTTACTGCTCACCGCGTGTAGTGGAAGTGATGGTTTTGGTGTAGGGAACGGTAATGACGATTCGTCTGTTGATCCGGATGCGAGTACAGATGACGATACAGACACAGATACAGATCCTGTATCAACAGTAGATCCACGGCTAGGTACTGGCTCAGGTGTGACCTTCAGTTTGGGGGCGGTAGCGGCTGCTGATACCAGCTTGTCATATGGTGGAAGTACGACCGTCACGGTAAATGTGGTTGATGCCAATGCCAGTAATGCTTTAGTTCAAACACCTACTTCTGTCGTTTTCTCTTCTGCTTGTGCTACCTCAGGTCTAGCGACAATAGGTAGCGGAAATGCTGATACTGCAACAGTTGTTAGCTCAGCTGGAACGGCGACAGTAAACTATTCTGCCACTTCATGTTCTGGTTCAGATACGATAACGGCTACGCTTGAATCTTCTACCACTACAGTGGCGTCTGTTACCTTTACTATTTCAAGTTTGGATCTAGGTACTGGGGTTGCAGGCACTTTTGTTTCAGGTGGAATGACGACATCAACGGGCGCAAGTGACTTATCTTACGGTGGTGATACTGTTGTATCGGTTAATGTGGTTGATTCTGCTGATAACTCCTTATTTGATAGCAGTGCGGTGACGGTTAGCTTTACCTCCAATTGCGTGCTAACTGGCCAATCTGCAATTGACTCATCTGTGAATACGACAACAGGAACTGCCGTAGCCACTTATTCCGCGACAACGTGTGAAGGGGCAGATGTGATTACTGCAACTTTAAGTGATGGTACAACTGCAACGGCGAATATTACTGTGGCTGGGCAAGTGCTGGGTGCGCTAGAGTTTGTAGCGGCATCACCTGTGACCATCGCCTTAAGTGGGAGTGGCTCTAGTGCTAATCCTGAAGTGAGTACCGTCTCTTTTAGTCTGAAAGATAAGACAGGAGAAGCGATGGCGGGTGAAACTATTACCTATACCTTATCCACCGAAGTGGGTGGTATCAGTTTATCCAGTCCATCTTCTGTGACGGATGCTGAAGGTATTACGTCTGTGCAGTTAAATGCCGGTGGTGTGAATGTAAGTGTGGTGGTGATAGGGACCGTCGTGGTCACGAATGATGATGGCTCTACCTCGACTACAACCACAACCTCGGACCCTATTGCAATTCTGGGCGGTATACCTGATCAGAATAGTTTTACCCTAGCGGTGACTACGCTAAACCCCAGAGCTTGGGAATTTGTGGGTACAAATACAATATTTAGTGTTCGGGCGGCGGATCGTTATAACAATCAAGCGCGAGATGGTACGCAAATTTCTTTTGTGACAAATGGTGGTGCGATTGTAGGTTCATGTGCTTTATCAGAAGGTGCATGTTCAGTGAACTGGACGGGCCAAAATCCAAGACCAGCAGGTGGATTGGCGAAAATCTTAGCCAGAACGACGGGTGAAGAGTCGTTTACGGACTCTAACTCAAATGGTATTTATGATGTGGGTGAAGTCGTATTAACTAATTTGGATGAGGCCTTTTTGGATGTGGATGGCGATGGAACACGCAATAACGATAATGAGTTCTTTTCTGACTTTAATAATAACGGCGCTTTTGATACTAAAGTAGGCACTAATTTTCAGGGAACGAATTGCTCGGATGCAGCTGAAGCGGCTGGACATTGCGCTAATTTAGTCGATGTCAGAGATAGTGGCACTATCTGTATGTCGAGCGATAGTGTGGTGGCTACAATATTTGATGCAGATGCTCCGGCCTCGGGGGATTATAGTGATGGTTTTATAGAAGTTGAAGATTTTGATCTTCGAGTTTTATTAGGTGAGGAGGAACCGAAAGTATTTGAATTTACCTTTAGAGATTCGGCGAATGGAATTATGCCAGCAAGCGGTACTACAATTGCTACGTCTATTGAAGGTGGTAAGATTGTTTCAGGTGGCACAATGGTTGTACCTAATGCATGTTCGGATGGTAATGGCAATGCGCTCATCATGACTCGTAGTATTGCAATCGAGACGGATGACGATACGGATACCAGTGGCTTGCTAAAAATTACGGTCACTGAAGTTGATGGTGATGTGTATGATTATACGGTGATATTGAACTAATTTTTTCTGAGTTTTCATCCTATATTAAAGCCCTCCTTTCCTGGAGGGCTAAGCTTCTCAAAATACCTCTTGCTGAATATCTTCAACAACAATACTATGTGCCTCTTGTAAAAAAAGACTTTAGCCTTATAAACAGAGCTGACGGGTAAAAGTCTCGTACATTAGTATCCGTAAGGATAATATTCAAAAAATTAATCAAAACTAACGGAGTTGTCTATGGCCTGGAATGAACCGGGTGGTAACCGCAATGATAATGACCCTTGGGGTGGCGGTAATGGTGGAAAGAATCAGGGTCCACCTGATTTGGATGAAGCTTTAAAGCAGATGTTGAATAAGCTCAATGGCTTATTTGGTTCTGGCCCTAAGAAGGGTGGCGCTTCAGGTGGTGGATCGAGTCAAGGTGCAGGTGGTGTGATCTTTTTTGCACTTATCTTGTTGGCTGGTTTTTTATTATTTAAATCTTTTTATACCATTGATGAACAAGAACGTGGTGTTGTATTGCAGTTAGGTAAATATAACCGAACACTTGAACCGGGATTACGTTTTGTTATTCCGGTGGTTGAGAAGGTTATTCCTGTCAATGTGACGAATGTTCGAAATGCTGAGTTGAAGCAAGAAATGCTGACTCAGGATGAAAACGTTGTCGAGGTGGAATTAAACGTTCAGTACACAGTATCTGATCCTGTCGCTTTTGCGTTAAGAGTTGAAGATCCTGAGCGTACTTTGCAGCATGCTGCCGAGTCAGCCCTTCGTCATGAAGTGGGAAGTACCGACTTGAATCCTATTATGACTGCTGGGCGTGCATTATTAGCTGAAGATGCTAGGGCGCGTTTGCAGAATTTCATGGATAGCTATGAAACGGGTATTAACGTTAGTATCGTGAACGTTAAAGAAGCACGAGCGCCTTCTGCGGTTCAAGCGGCTTTTGATGATGTTCAGAAGGCTAACCTGGATAAAGAACGTTATGTTAACGAAGCTGAAGCTTATGCTAATACTGTCGTTCCTGAAGCGCGTGGTAAAGCCCAAAGGATGCTTGAAGAAGCAAATGCTTATAAAGAGCAGGTAATGGCACAGGCTCAAGGTGAAGCTTCTCGTTTTGAAAAGCTTTTGGTGGAATATAAAAAAGCCCCGGAAGTTACCCGTGACCGTTTATATCTTGATGCTATTTCTGCTGTTTATGCAAATAGTAGTAAAGTCTTGGTTGATGTTGAAGGGGGTAACAATATGATGTATTTGCCGCTTGATAAGCTTGTTTCAAATCGAGCATCTTCTGCGAAGGCTGATTATGCTGATCAAAATGTTTCAGATATTGCTGATCTGGTAATTGAAGAGCTTCGCGCTAGAAATGCGACTCGTACGACAAGGGAGGGCAGATAAATGTCTAAATCCGCAATTATTTCTCTGATTACCTTAATTGTTACTTTTGCTGTATTGACTTCATGTGTATATGTGGTTGATGAGCGTGAAGTCGCTATTAAACTACAGTTTGGTGAGATTGTAGAAACCGATATTAAACCCGGTGTTCATTTTAAGTTGCCATTCTTTCAAAATGTTAGAAAGTTTGATGCGCGTATTTTAACCTTGGACACTCGTCCTGAGCGTTTTCTTACAGTGGGTAAAAAGTTTGTTATCGTAGACTCTTTCATTAAGTGGAGGATTGTTGACGTTAAAGCTTATTATAAAGCGACAGCGGGTAACCGTTGGCAGGCAACCACTTTGCTTTCAAACTCTACTAATAAGGGCTTGCGAGATGAATTTGCCTCACGGAGCTTAACTGAAGTTGTTTCAGGTGAGCGTGACGAGCTAATGTCAATTATTACTTCGAAGCTAAATGAGCAGACACAAGGTGAGTTTGGTATTAATGTGCTTGATGTTCGAGTGAAAGGAATCGATTTACCTGAAGATCTAAGTAAAAACGTTTATCGTCGTATGTCTACTGAGCGTGAACGTGAAGCTAGAGAGACACGTTCACAAGGTAAAGAATTGGCCGAGGGGATTAAGGCGAACGCTGATAGACAAAAAACGGTGCTTGTAGCTGAAGCTTATCGAGAAGCCGAGCAGACCCGTGGTGAAGGTGATGCAATAGCCGCGAACACCTATGCTTCTGCATTCAATAAGGATCCTGAATTCTATTCATTCACACGTAGTTTGAAAGCATATACAGAAACTTTTTCTGGTAAAGATGATATTTTACTGCTTAAGCCTGATAGTGACTTTTTCAAGTATATGAAAGATGCAAATGCTCAATAAATAATTAGTTTTTGTATAAAATAAACGCGAATAGGCTTAGCCTCTTCGCGTTTTTTTATGGTTTTTGTAATCACCTGTTTTTTTGTGTGCAATAAAGCGGTAAAATCGCCTGCTTTTTGTTTTCAGCTTTCTAACTGAGATGGTTGATTGTTACTCTGGAAGCCAAACTAAATAGTTATTTGTGTATTAATGCACATACCTGAATAGAATTATCCTACTTAAATAGGTTCGTAGAGAGAGAAACCATGAGTGTATCTGATCGCTGGTTATTACCAGATGGAGTTGATGAATTATTGCCGCCGGAAGCGTGGTCAGTCGAACTCATGCGCCGTTCTATATTAAATGTATATTCTAGTTATGGTTATGACTTGGTATCACCTCCGCTTATTGAATACCTTGAATCTTTACTGACAGGAACGGGTAATGACCTCGACTTACAGACATTTAAGGTAACTGATCAATTAACTGGGCGCTTAATGGGGGTGCGTGCAGATATTACGCCTCAGGTTGCGCGTATAGATGCACACCTTCTGAAATCAACAGGGGTGAGTCGTTTATGTTATGTGGATACAGTTTTACATACACGTCCGGCGCATACTTTAACGAACCGTAGCCCGCTTCAAATTGGTTGTGAGTTATTTGGTGAAGCTAGCCAGACGGCAGATATAGAAATTATCTCGTTAATGCTTGAAACATTGAGTATTGCAAATATTGAACGTATTCATATTGATTTGGCTCATGTAGGAATATATCGAGGCCTGATAGAATCCGCTAAACTAGAAAATTGTTTTGATAACAACATTGAAGAGAAGCTCTTTGATGCCTTAAGTAGAAAATCTATTCCTGAACTTGAGGTATTAGCTTCAAGTAATCCAGGTAGTAAAGATATTATTTTGCTGATTAGAGATATTGCCAACCTCAGTGGTGGTGTTGAGTCAC
>Ga0209290_1000029_pt1 | contig 152404 bp, 122 predicted proteins | sample EN1Hudsemesocosm_2_FD_184632 | JGI IMG/M metagenome (GOLD analysis project Ga0209290, IMG submission 184632) | Methane-oxidizing microbial communities from mesocosms in the Hudson Canyon - EN10B Hudson Canyon (SPAdes) (version 2) | ecosystem: Environmental > Aquatic > Marine > Cold seeps...
CTAATCGTTCAATGGGTTAAGTGACTTGCTTTGCCACTAAGCAGTCACTGAAGGCTAGGCTCAAAATGGCCTAATTGTCTTGATTTCGCTTGCTAGCATAGCGCTGGCTAAGGAGTTAAAGCGATACTGTTTTGATCCTAGCTAAACCCATAGTTTTGAGGTATTAGCGATACCTATCAGGCCGCAAGAAAACCGCTAGTGACACCCGAAAGCGATACCTTTTTATTTAACGAGACCACTATATTTAGGTATCAATTTTGACCACTAGTGAATTTATGGTGTCCATTGAAGCGGGGGAAACTCAGCTTCAATTGCCTTAAAAAAATTGCACCCTTTAGAGTAATCGCTAATAATTATCGGGATATAAATGACGTAGGATGTTTGGGGTTGGAATAGTTCAACTTTACTTTGTTAAATCACGGTACTAAGCCGTGACCTAGTTTGTTCAGTCGCTCTTTGTGTCGTCTTTGTAATCTTGGCGAAGCTGATTGAAAGACTTTCCATAGGTATATTGCTTCTATAGATATCGCTATTTGCACATTTTATTCGGCAATTTTCCAATTCATAAGCAATGTATTTATCAGGCTTGTTGGTAGCTGTTTTAACTATATTTATCAGTGTCACATTTCCAACTGATCCTGAAATTGATTCGTTGGACAGCTTAGATAAGTCCATATCGATATTTCTTGATATAATCACTTCGCGAGCCAGCGCATAAGCAAATTCACTATGCGCAATTGTTTCAGAGTCCAAGAAAATACCTACAGGTAACATGAAATCAAGGGTAACTAGTTTGACCCAGCCTGTTCGAATATTAGGGTTGACGCAGCTTTTAAATTTACTGCCATTAAAATTCATAAGAATAGTCAAGTTAATTTACCTGCTGAGAAAGGATAATGTTTTTGGCACAGTGGCGTGCCCCTCCAACCTGTTTCTAGACTAGGTCGTGTCGGTCATTTATTTAATTCTTGCTTAAGACTTTCATGGATTTGTAAAAACTCGACAAAAACATATTAACGAGGTTTATGAAACTAGAATATAAGGTATCTTACGTATATTGATGTAGGGTAAACGTTATAGGTCTGTCTCGGAATACAGGCTGTATGGAAAGATTTTTTTTGGTGAAGAGGTGTATTAGGTCTTAGTGTTCAAGGAATGAAAAGGGCATTTTGACTCTCTTTTTTATTAGGAATAGAGTTTGTGCCAGTCAGTACCCTTCGTTTTTCGTAATACCTTATTGCGGATAAAAAGTATTATGTGAGCAGTAGATGAAGCGCAAATGCTTTGTGTTTTAGTCAGGTATAAAAATTTTAAAACACGAGCCCTTATTTATCTCAGTGTTTATAGATAATTCATAGCCTTGTTGTTTACATAGGTTTTTCACAATATGTAAACCCAAGCCATAGCCATTTCGCCCTTCATTCTTCAGGTCTCCTTGCTGAAAAGGCTTCAATATTTTATCTAGCGATTCACGAGACATCCCTGGGCCCGTATCAATTACTTGTATTTCAAAACCAGCAGATTTTAGTCTCACTCCTAACAGAACGCTTCCTATTTCTGTGTAACGTATGGCGTTGCCAACTAAGTTGTTAAGTATTCGTTCTAGACTTTCACTGGAGGCTAATATTGTACTTTTACTATTAAAATAACGTAAATGTATATTTTTTTGGGTTGCTACCATTTCGTGCCTTGCAATGACGTCTGAAAAAATTTCACCGATTGAGCAGCGACTATTCATTTTGTGGAAGTTTTCTCTGCTATCCAGCATGGTTTTTTTTAATATTGATTCAGCATATGACACGGTATTGTCTATATGTTGTTTAATGACCTTTTCAGATTCTCTAGGTAATGCTCCGAGAGCCATTCTTACCGAGGATAAAGGTTGGAAAATATCGTGCACTGTACCCGCAAATTTAAGGAGCTGCTCTTGTTGCTCTTGTAGCAATAGGTTTTTTTCTTGTTCTACTTTGAATAACTGATTTGCCTCATCTACACGAGTTAATAAAGAAAGTTGATACCTTGTATGAACTTCATGACTACGAATCGACAAAGCGAGAGCAAAGAAAATTGCTTCCAAGCCGTAACCCATACCGATATAGGTGTTAATGTTGATACTTGGAAATGGATTAAATGCCAATATGGAAAACATAAATAAGCCAAAAACAAAGAACACATGGCTAATAATGCTAAGAGCAAAAACTTTCGACAAAACAAGATGTTTTTTGATGCTCCATAGAGCAGTGTAAATAAATATTGGAATAAATGTTATTGCCATCAACAGTAAAAATCCAACAATATCAACAAAAGCTGACAATACAAATAGGGCTAAACCAATATAAATTAGTACGGTATAGAGTGTATACATGGCATTACTTAATGTTTTCAACTGCATCATTTCTCGAATAAATAACAAGTAGAATAAATTAATAAACAACATAATGGTCGTAATACCTCTCTCCGCTAGGGCATCACTTTGTGGCCATAAGTATTTATGGTTGTATCCACCCATATCGGTAATAATTAAGCCCATGAACAAAACCAATCCAGCGTAATAGAAATATAAGCGGCTGCGATTAAATAACGCAAAAATAACAACCAAAATGAAAATGGCTAGCATAAAGCCGATCAACACATAATTTACTGTGCTTTCTTTGAGTTTATAATGATCAAATCCGTTTTGAGAAAATAGCTTTAGTGAAAGAGGGATATCCCCAAATGTTTTGTAGTTTAAAAATAGAGTTTTAGTTTCACCGGCATTAAATTGTAATGGTAAAAAAATTAGAGGCTCATCAATCAAACGATCTTCGTAGGCAGAGTTTTTGTCTAAGCTTGATATTTCTTCTACGGAGCCATCAAATTGCCAATAGGCGTGCATCATTGGCATGGAGGGGAAGCCTAACTGTAGATACCATACCTCAGAGCCTAAACTATTATTTTTAAGCCTTATCTTAATCCAATGTTCAGGGGAACTTAGTTTTGGTAGCTGGTTCGAGTATGCTGAAAATGCGGCATCTTCCTTAATCAGATCTTCAATACGACCTGAACTATGTCCTACGTAAAGCTGGGTATAAGGTTTTAGATCTACATATTCAACAGACTGAGACAGTGAAAGTGGCTCTGAGAAAGAAGGTTGTGCGATCAATAATAGAATTAGGACAAAGGCATACATACGGACAATTGTAAGTAATCTAAACATTTTATATAATGACCTTTCGTTACTTCAATAATGAGCTGTATATGGATGTAGTGTTAGTAGATGACCATGTCATCTTTCGTGAGAGTTTGGGGTTATTATTGAGCCGTCAGCCTCGTTTAGATGTCGTCGCACAGTTCAGTAATATTGAAGACCTTAAGGCCTATGTTCAACAATCTCAGCCACATATAGTCATAATAGATTACCATATGCCGGGATGTGATACTTTGTCTGCAATAAAACATCTTAAAGCACGTTTTGAACAGATGAAGCTTATTGTACTAACGGCTAGTCAATCCCCCTCAATTATACAAAAACTGATAGATTCAAGCGCTGACGCTGTGGCTCAAAAAGAGGGTTCGGCAGAGCAAATGTTAGATATAATTCAACGGGTTAGTCGCGGTGAACGTGTCGTGAGTGATTCTGCTCAAGCGTTATTAGCTGAATTTTCCAGTGACCTCACCAATAGGGAATTTCAAGTGCTCACCCAAATAGGGTTGGGACAAAATAACAAAGAGATTGGTGAACTCTTATTCATTTCGCCAAAAACAGTGGAAAAGCACAGAGAAAATCTAATGAAGAAGCTTAAGGTAAACAGCGCTGTGCAGCTGGTAAGCGTAGCAAATAAGCTTGGATTACTGCAATAAACTGTTTTTGTACCATAACTATCCCTTATTCCTCTCTTCGTTCCAGATGCGGGCAATCTTATGGTAGCGGGCTATCAATGTCAGTCGTACACAAGTAATAGCAACGTAGCTTTTTTCTATGGCCAGTGGTAGTGATAAAACTGATGCTGTTTAGTGTTGATTCATGATGCTTGAGCTACTTTCTCAAGGGATGCCGGTATAGTCATGTTTTCTATTTCGGGATGATGTTCACAACAATTTCTTTGCACCAATATACTGATAATATCGTATACTTATTTTACATCAACCTTATTAATATCGCAGTTTAAATTGGTACTTATTGATCCATCAATTTGTTGTGGAGACCAACGTAGATGTAACTTCATCGCAATCAACTGCGCTAATGTTTTGTTCAAGAGAAGTTAACAGGGTTTAGCCCTTTTTTGCGCGCTCCCACGCTGCAGAGTCTGCTTTGCTTGCTCTATATAATTGCGTCCACCAATTCGGGGTAAGACCAAGTAGTACCCACCTTAGTTTCTGACAATTTTTTTATCTGAAAAAATATTACAGACCATTCCTACCCAAAAAATACGGTATTCCCCGTACATACCCTACGTAAGTTTCCCCCTAGAATTCATTTCACTAAAAACAAATTGTGTGGAAATCCGATAGTTAGTCAAACAATATTTTTATACAACAACATTTCCTAAACAGTGACGCCTGAGCGTGTGGGGTACGATCTAGAAAAGGAATATCATTATGATCTTCTAAAAACTAAGGGGTAGGTACACTTCAGTTTGTAACTACTCTTGTTTAATAATTTTTTGATTGGCAGGAACTTTAGAAATGGCAACAATATTAATTTGGAATAACAATGTCGTGGGCATGAGCCATCATCAGATGGGACATAGCTCGCTCAATATAACCGATACTTGGGTCGACGGTGCGCATACCAATGGGAAAAACTATGTGAGTTGGTGGCCTGGTGGTGATGATGCAGGGAAGTTTAAAACCAAATCATGGGGCGTAGAGGCCAATGGTTTTCTTCATGATATACAAGATGAGAGTGGGTATGCGCCTGACCATGTTATTCGTATCGGTACGGGTCTTGATACTCAAGCAATGTTATCTAAATGGGCAGAAATTAGAGCAAAAAATAGTGCTCATTATCATTTCTACAGGAAGAATTGTTCGACTGTCGTTGCACGAGTTTTAAGGGAGGGAACAAAATCTGGAAGCGGTTGGTATCGTCACAGTACTATCTGGACACCACTAAAGGTTAAACGTTTTGCTTTTGATATTGGTGGTTATGAACTTGAATGGAGTAGTTTCGTTGAAGAAATTAGTCAATACGTGACGGGCCCAGAAGTGGCTTGTTTAAGAATGTTGAAAAGGCGAAGCAGTAGCCATGGTTTTTCGGGAGCTGCTAAGCCTCGGTTTATCGGAGGCAGAGACACTGGGAAATTCAACCCATATGCACCTTGGATTGAACGCGATTCAAATGGACAGTTAAAAAAAGTTCATAAAGAAGGGGTATTGCCTACTATAGTGCCAATTTAAACGAAGAGAAAATTTAACCACCTTATCAGTCAAACACTTCGCGGCTGATTGTGAATAGTGGGCAAGTACGGTGTCACTTTTATTTTTAAATTTATTTATAGAGAACGCCATATGGGAAAGAAACTCAGTGAGGTCGCTAGGCGCAGTACAATACCGCCAACGGTATTTCAAGCAGTAGCTTAAAGCTTAGTACGATTATTCTACGCAACTAAAGGAAGTTTTTTATGTTTTCAGGATTAAAAAAAATAGCCGCAGTAGGGGTTCTTGCCCTAGGGTCTATGTCGGCTAATGCAACAATTATCACTGGTGGGCTAAGTTACGATGAAACAGGCACGAAAACTATTACAGGTACTAACGGTTTAACATATGTTGGTTGGGGTGAGGCAGCATCTCTTACCTATGATCAGACCTTGACAGCTACTGGCGCCGGTGGTGCTTTCGCAAGCTATCATATTGCTAGTCAATCGGAAGCGGTCGATTTTTTCAACCTAGCGACGGGAGCTGGAGCAACGTCATTGGGCACAGGGTCTTCTCTCGCAAAAGGAGCTGTTGAAGATGATGATATATTTGGACAGAATTCTCTCTCTGACAGATCCTTTGTATTTTTCATGAGCGATGCAGGCGCAAATAGGCTGGGTGGAATGGCTGCTTCTGAATATGGTGAACTTTATATAACTCGTGACTATGTGAGTTTGGATAAATCTTACAAATATCCTTCCTGGTTGTTGGTCAGCGACAGTCCTTCTAATGTACCAGAGCCCGCTTCACTAGCACTTCTAGGCTTAGGACTGGCTGGTTTAGGCTTGTCTCGTAGACAAAAGATGTCGTAGTGTTGTGAAAATTGGAGTTGCTCCAGTGTTGCTAGGGGTTTAAGTCATTATTCAAATAAAACACCTCACTTGAGGTGGTTTTCCGTGTCTATTGTTTATTAATACTGAAGATAGTCTTCAAGATGTTTTTCGATGGTGATCTCTGTCAGCCTGATTGATTACTGGAAAAATCAAAGCTTTTTTCTGTCCTGTCTATATAGGTTATTCTCAATATGGGGTTAATACCCCATACCGCAATATCTAAAGTTCAAATAAACTTCCCCTAATAGTATCAGTGAGTGGTTTTTTTACGATTTCACTCTTTCTAGTTGTCGTGGGCTTATTTCTGAAGGTGGGAAAACAGCTCTAACCAAGAGGGTTTCTCTTTGTCTAATTTAAGTTTTGTTTGTTCAAAATCTCTTAGCTTAATATTATTGGTGATATCAAGTTTGGCCTTGTCATCGAATTCTTATGCAACGGTTGCGGACGAGAGTATAGAGTTTTCTGATGCATTGATGATTGTCACTAAAAATGGCGCGTACAAAACAAATTCAAGTATCAACGGTGGGTTGCAGATAGATGATGACACCACCAATATTAACGACTGGATATTTTCGGATTTTGTTTTGTCTGAAGACGGTCAATATTATATGACCTCTCAAGAAGGGCTTTCTATATCAGACGATAACGGATTGTCATGGTCTAACTTGACCACGGCTAACGGTATAACAACGGGCAGCACATATAATGTGGCAGTAAAAACTGATAAGGACGGTAATTGGATTCTTGTCGGGTCTGATACCAATGGCCTTTCATTGTCTTTAAATAATGGAGCTACTTTTCAAACTTATAATGTTGCCAATACCAATGCCAATGGTGGTTTAATAAATGACAGCATCAACGTGGTTAAATTTAATGAATTAGGTGAGCTTATTATTGGCTCAGATGGCGGACTTACACTCGGGTATTCACCTGAAGTGGGCATTACTTTTGAGAGCTATACGACTAACCATGGTTTAGCTGACAACAAGATAAACGATATATTAATGGTTGAAGGTGACATAGATAATAAGCTTTATATTGCAACCGTTGGCGGTTTGTCGGTATTTGACAATGGGCAATTTCAAAACTACTTTTTAGGCGCAAATATTTCATCTTTTGTTATTCATAATAACGTTTGGTATGCAGGTGTTACTGCGGGTAATGGTTTTATTGGCGGCTTGTATATCTCAATCGACCAAGGCCAAACGTTTACCTTACATGAAATAGCGGCACTGCAATCTGAGGCTGTATCAGTATGGAGTCTTGCGGTTACAGATAATGCAATTTATGCGGGTACAAAATTTGGTATCGCAGTGTCTAGTGATGGCGGAGAGAACTTTGTGCTATTTGATAATGACAATAGTGAGTTAGATGGTGGTGCTGCTCTAGTTATTAATAAAATAGTGGCGCTATCTAATACTAGCATTCAAATAGTGGCTCATGATGAGGGGATTGCCATTTCGAAGGACTCAGGACAACATTTTAGCCTCTATAATTCTAGCAATGCAACTATGGGGGATACAGCCTATTCGGCTGTTTATATAGGTGCTCAAGAAATCGCAGTTGCGACTAGTGATGGGGTTTCATTAAGTGCAGATTTAGGCACTACATGGACTCAGCCGTTAGCGGGTGCTTTTCTTTATGATATTAATTTCTCGCTAGATAATAATTTATTAGTCGCATCATCTAGAGAAAAAGGCATTTTTATTTCTACCGATAAAGGCGCAAATTTTACTAATAAAACAAGTACCGATGGCTTGCTCTCAAATGAGACAACGTCTGTTGCCATTGCTCCATTAGGCATTATTTATGTGTCCCACCCTTTTGATCCTTTGACAAATACTCCAGGTGGATTATCGTTTAGTAATAACGCAGGACAAACATTCTCAAGTGTTTTTTTATATGAGAATGATATTAATCCTTTTGTGCAGCAGAACGATGAACAAAAGTTGAACGTCGACAGGGTTGTTGTTGCGGATAACGGTGATGTACATATTTTAGGCAGTGATTTTTATTATGTTGCCAACAGTGAGTTAACCACTGCAACACGTATTTTTCAAAATAATTTTGGGCTAACTTTTCTAGGTACTCACCTTGTCGATGATAATACCTTCTATGTTGGAACAACTGATGGATTATTGATTACTGTAGATGGTGGGGCAACGTCAACATTTTATAATAATGCTAATGGCTTAAGCGATAATTTTGTTAATCATGTGACTTTGGATGCAAGTGCTAATATTTATGCGTCTACCGAAGGTGGCTTTAATATCTCTAGAACAGGAGGGGAGTTCTTTATGGCCATCAATACTGACGATCCTGCTGCTGAAAATAACGCTTCAACAATATATAAGTCTCTTATTCTAACACCAAAATTTATTGATTCAGATTATGATGGTATCAGCGATAAGTTAGATACTGATGATGATAATGATGGCGTGTTAGATGCTGATGATGCTTTTCCGTTAGATGCGAATGAAAGTGTGGACACTGACGGTGATGGCATTGGTAATAATATTGATACCGATGATGATGGCGATGGTGTACTAGATGTTAACGATGCTTACCCCTTAGATAGCGCTGAAAGTTTAGATACAGATAATGATGGTGTTGGTAATAATGCCGATAACGATGACGATGGTGATGGTTTACCTGACAGTTATGAAGCGCAATTTGTTTTCCTAGACCCATTAAATAGTGCCGATGCTATGCTGGATCAAGATGGTGATAGTTTTAATAATTTAGCTGAATTTCATGCGGTGACCAACCCTGATGACTTTGCTGAAGATCCTAATGCTTCATTATTCTATAAAATTATATCTCCAGAAGGTTCATCTTTTGACTCATTCGGCATAAATATTACTCTATTTGCAGATACTGCCATGGTAACTGGGTTGGTGTACGACTCTAATTCTAATTTTACTCGTTATGTTTATATATTTAACAAAAATGCGACGGGTGAGTGGCAACAAGTTCAAAAACTTGTCGCAGAGGACGGCTGGTCATTTAGTGGTGCCATTTCACTTTATGGTGACACTGCAATGATTGCGGCAACACAGGCAACTGATAATGTTGTTTATGTTTATAACTTAGATATTAATAACAATTGGGTGTTATTCGAAACACTAGTGACAGCCGATAATGGTCATGAAAAACTAGGTAGTGCCATTAGCTTACAAGAAGATCTGGCATTAATTGGTGCTTATGGAGTTAACGGTGATGGAGATTCAACAGGTGCTGCTTATATTTTTGAGCGTGATCAGGATAACCATTGGATAGAGATACAAAAAATAACTGCTGATACCGTTCAAGTTAATGACCATTTCAGTAGTAGTGTTTCTTTATCGGGTAATTCCGTTTTAATTGGCGCTTGGAATGGCAGTGAAAATGGCTTTTCCTCTGGTGTTGCTTATGTTTTTCAGCAAGATGCTAATCAACAATGGTTACAGCAGGCAAAGCTTGTTGCTGCTGATGCGAACGTAGATGACCTATTTGGTTCAAGTGTTTCTCTTGATGGTGATACCGCATTAATTGGCGCTTTTAGAACAGATAGCAATGGTGCCAGTTCAGGTTCAGCCTATGTTTTTGGTCGAGATAATCAAGGGGATTGGTCAGAAATCCAAGAGTTGACTGCCAATGATGCGACAACCATCGCCCAGTTTGGCCACAGTGTATCTTTAAAAGGTGAAACGGCATTAATTGGCGCTTGGGCAGATAGTGAAGCGGCGAGTTACGCCGGAGCGGCTTACGTATTTTCTAAAAGTAATGCAGGAGTTTGGGCGCAACAATCAAAAATAATCGCGCCAGATGCGGCTGTCGATGAAGCCTTTGGAAACGCCGTTGTATTAACTTCAGATACTATTATGGTTGGTACTGACTTAGAAGATGGTGATAGTTTTGGGTCGGTTTATTTTATTAAAACTGATTCTGATTCTGATGATGATGGTGTTGCCGATGTTGATGATGCTTTTCCGTTTGATAATAGTGAATCTGTTGACAGTGATGGTGATGGTGTAGGTAACAACGCTGATACCGATGATGACAATGATGGTGTGTTAGATGAAGATGACGAAGCACCCTTAGATCCAGCTGTTTATGATATTACGCTGCCTGTGGTAATCGTATCAAATGATATTATTGTTCCAGCCGTCGATGCTAATGGCACCCCGTTAAGTGAAAATAATATTGCCATATTTATTGCTTCGGCTAATGCTAATGACAACTTCGATGGTGTAGTTGCCGTTACTCATGATGCACCGTCAACTTTTCCATTGGCTACAACTATCGTGACTTTTACTGCAACTGACACCGCGGGTAATACCGGCACTGCAACATCGACTGTGACGGTGGCAGATCAAACTAAACCAGAGATCACGCTGAGCGGAAACAGCTCAATGATACTGGTTTTAAATGACGCTTTTGTTGAGCCAGGTGTTACAGTACTTGATAATGTTGACGGTGATTTAAGTGGGAATGTCATTGTTTCAGGGAGTGTGAATATCGCAAATGTTGGCACCTATACATTAACTTATAATGTAAGTGATTCCGCAGGTAACACCGCGACTACGAAAACGCGACAAGTGACCGTTCAAGATGCCAATGCACCAGTGATTGTGGCGCCGAATAATATTATTGTAGCCGCAGTTGATGCAAACGGTACTGCGGCTACCGATAATGCAATTACTACTTTTCTAACTTCGGGCAATGGCAATGATGATGTCGATGGCGTGGTGGTTGTCACCAACGATTCACCCAGCAATTTTCCATTAGGCGCAACGACTGTGACTTTCTCAGCGGTCGATACTGCAGGTAATATTGGTAGTGCGACTGCAATAATAACAGTTAGCGATCAAACTCTTCCTGTTATAACACTCATTGGTGAGCTTTCTATCACCTTAAACTTAAACGATGTATACACCGATGCAGGCGCTTTAGCATCGGATAACGTCGACGGTGATATTACAGCGAATGTTGTTGTGACAGGTACTGTAAATATCGCAGCTGTTGGTACTTATCCCCTGACTTATCATGTGAATGATACTGCAGGTAATTCTGCAGTGATTCAGATTCGCCACGTCACTATTCAAGATCCGAGCCTGGTGGATACTGATAATGATGGTGTGCCTGATGTGCTCGATGCATTCCCCAATGATCCGAATGAGTCAGTTGATACTGACGGTGATGGCTTAGGTAATAATGCAGATACGGATGATGATAACGATGGTGTTTTAGATGCCGATGATTTATTCCCATTGGCTGACACTGAAGCACCAGTCTTTACTGAGCTAACTCCATTGATTGTCGAAGCGACAGGTGTAATGACGGACGTTACATTGGAAGCGCCAGTCGCTACAGATAATACAGGCGATGAGCCCAGCGTAGTGTCTGACTTAGTGGGAGCGTTAGGGTTAGGTGAGCACGAAGTAACATGGACAGCTACCGATGACGCAGGAAATGAAAGTAGTGCTGTTCAAATGGTGAGTGTTGAAGATACGATCTCACCCGTTTTTGAAACAATGGCGCCGTTAATTTTAAATGCACATGGTCGATTAACGGATGTTGTTGGGCTTATTAATGCAACAGCGGTTGATTTAGTTGATGGTGAGGTTTCAGTAACGATATTAGATGACACAAAATTACTTTCAGGTCAGCATGAGTTGGCAATATTGGCGTCTGATTTATCGGGTAATGAAACTACTGCGAGTTTATTGGTTAGTGTCTTTCCTCAAGCGAGTATTCGTCCGTCATTAAACGTAGAACCCGGTAGTGCGTATAATCTGGATGTGAATTTAAGTGGTGATGCGCCAAATTATCCTGTCAGTATCGTTTACCAGTTAATTGAAAACTCCGTTGTTATTGAAACAAATACAATTGACATAATCGCTGGAATACAAGGAAGTTTATCTTTCACTGTGTCAAGTAATGTCGTGGCCACAGACAACTTGAGTCTTATTATTATTGATACAGAAAATACTTTTGTTGATAGTAATGCAACAACACAACTAATTGTGATTGAACATAATGTAGCACCGCTACTTTCTGTAAATATCAGCCAAAATAATGAAAATGTCAGTGTGGTAGATCCAGATAATGGACTTGTAACATTAACGGCAACTATTAGTGATGTTAATCAAGGAAACACACATGATATTGCGTGGACATCCAGTCATGGTGAGTTTGATGGTGCGAGTGATGTATTAAGTTACAGCGTTGACCCTAGTAGCTTAAATGACGGTCCTTATACCATCGATATAACAGCAACAGAAAATAATACCAATGAATTTTTGTCAGTCGCTCAATCGGCTCAGTTTGTGGTTCAACAGCTTGAGCCATTAACGGCAGATAATGACAGTGATGAAGATGGTATTGCCGATACTGAAGAAGGTTATAGCGATAGCGACGGTGATGGTATTGTCGATTATCTTGATGATGACAGTAATACCATGCAATTACCAAGTGGCGATAATATACAGCCCCTACAAACTGCACCGGGTTTAACGATGTCATTAGGCACTTTATCAAAAGCATCTGGTGGCTCAGACAGTCAATATGCGAGCTTAACGATTGAAGACTTAGCCAATATTGTAGGTGAAGATGCTGCGGATACAGTTGATGCTCAATTTGAAGCGATCACGCCGCTTTATAATTTCGTTATTGACGGTTTAACCGAGCAAGGCGGTTCTGTTGCGGTAGTGATTCCACTAGCGAGCGGTAGCACGTTACCTGCCGATGCGGTTTACCGTAAATACAACACGACCAATGGCTGGTTTACCTTTGAGGAAGATGGTCGCAATAGCGTGCGCTCTGCGCAAACAGATGCAAGTGGTAACTGTCCAGCGGCAAACGATGAGCGTTACTCGCAAGGTTTGAGTGAGGGAGATAACTGTATCCAGCTTGTGATTGAAGATGGCGGATCTAATGATGCTGACTTTGCTATTAATGGCTCAGTAGAAGATCCAGGTGCTGTTGTGATAGAAATCAGCAACCATGCACCGACAGTGAGTATAGAAAGTCATGTAGAAAGTGTAGAGGAAAGCACAACGATAATACTAACTTCGACAGGAAGCGACATTGATAATGATACCGTTAGTTATTTATGGGAACAGCTTTCAGGGCCCAGCATAAGTTTTGATGATGCAACGGCCTCACAAGTGTCAATCGTGATACCTGAAGTAAGTAGTGATGAGACTATTGAAGTGCAAGTAAGCATTAGTGATGGTGAATTATCAACAACGAGTACAACAAGTTTTACGGTGACTAATTTAGTTGCTAAGCAGAAGAGTAATAGTAGTGGCGGTTCAATGGGGTGGTTATTCATGCTTACTATGGGTATGGCGTTAGCGTTAAAATTAAGAAAATTAGTGGAGTTAAAAGAAGCTGCTTAATGAAAAATAGGATGAAGTACTTAACGGTAAAATGTTAAGTACTTTTTTAAATTTCTTTTAAAGGTAAGGGTATGGAAAATACGATTTTATTTTAAATAAAAAACATCCTGATTGCGAAGCCACTATTGATGAAATTATCACTAAAAAATTTAATAAAGAACTTATGGTTCAGGCTTCTTAGCATTGGCAAAAAATACAGAAGGCTTAGAAAATAATGTGATAATTGGCTTTATGTCAACTCAGATAAAATACCACACCGTATTGCAGAATGGTTTGATAAGAAGTCTAAAGGGAAAAAAACAGAAATAACTGAATAGAAGTTAGTCTTTACCGTTATACAAATTAGGTTCCGTTTTGTACGGAGGGTTCAACTGGTCGACGCAACACTTTATTCTTAAGTAAAAGAACGCTACCTTTACCTGACGTATCAGCTTTATGCTGAATATGGTAAACAGCTCAATATCAAGTGAGCTGAGCCGGTTTTTTAAAGTGCTTGACGATTCACCTGTTGCTTTTGCCAACAATCCTGCTATTCGGCTCTCGCAACTATACGACGTCCTAAACCACCTTACAATTGACTTACAGGCAGACAGTCACTCAACTAGTGAACGAAACATGGCTCTGAAGCATCTAGATTAGGCAAATAACAAAGATCTGATTTTGTATGATAGAGGTTACCCCGCTGTTTGGTTCTTCAAAGAACATCAGCAGAAAGGAACTCAGTTTTGTACGCGAGCCACGCTTGGGTCTTAAACATCATAAAGGCTTTTATTAAGCATGGTACAAGAGACGTAATCATTGAGTTTCCTTGTTTGGAAAAATCCCTCCGTCGATGCAAAAAAGAAGGGCTCCCAACAAACCCAATCTAACTTAGATTAGTTAAAATCACACTACTATCGGGACTGACCGAAGTGCTAATCAGGTCACTTATCAATACACGGCAATATCCTTATCGTATCTTCAAAGACCTGTATCATCAGCGCTGGGGTGTTGAGGATGACTATAAAATAATGAAAAGCCGATTAACGGTTGAAAACTATTCTGGGTTTTCAGTAGATGTTGTTCTTCAGGATATTTACGCAAAATCTTTAACCAAAAACATTACAGCAGTGGTCGTGGGTGAAGCATAAAAACTGAACGAGCAAACCAATAAAGAACGAAAGCGCGAATATAAAATTAACTTTACTAACGTGCTAAGTGAACTGAAGGAAAACACAGTAAGATTTATGATGAATAATGCACCAGACTATCCGAGTCAAAAACTGATAATGGGAATTGCTAGGGTAACAAATGCCTACCGACCAAAACGTAGATGCAGCAGAAAACAAAAATGCCACCCGTATCGCTATCCTGCGGCATACAAACCAATATGCTGATTCTTAAGTTAATGGCATTGATAAGCACCTAAACAGACGATAAGTTTAAGCTTTATCAGATTGGTAGGTCGACTAAGAGGCGAACGTGTACCGGTTGAAACCACCAGTCAAAGCGATACCTTTTTGATCTACTGGAAATATACCCTATACGGTAATCTCTTAATTACAAATATCCACAAGAATAGTCGAACGCTAAGTTGTTTCAGAAAAAACAACATTGACGACGTGTTTGTTTTCTACATCCTCTACATCGAACTCCCAAGCAAAGCGCCTGATAAGTTTCTGGCATAAGTATAGCCCCAAACCAAACCCCAGCTCTTCTTGTCCACTTTCTTGCTCGTTTTGACAAGAGTTGATGATCTGCACATGACTACCTGATTGTCGGATTTCGATTTTCCCACTTTGTGTATGCTGAAATGCATTTCGGATCAAATTGCTCAAGACAATTCGCGAGACTTCAATGGGTAAAATAAGAGTACAAGGCTGTGTAGCTATTATGACTTCAATGCATTGTTTCCCTTTCAGTAAATAGTTAAGGTCATTCGTTAATTGTTTAATAAGAAGGTCAATTTGAATGTCTTTGGTCGGCAGGGTTTCTTCGTTATCACGGCTTAACCAAAGTAAAGTTTCCGTTAGGTTTTTCATAGTTAAACCAGCTCTTTCAACACGTCGTACAATTTCTTTTTCTTTTTTCGACGCGTTTTCATTTAAGCGCTGCAGCAGTTCAACATTACTGCCGATAACTGCGATAGGTGTTCTAAGTTCGTGGCTGGCGTGTTTTAGAAATGTATGTTCTCTATCGAGACTTGTTTGAGATTTTTGTAAACTGCTTAGGAGGATATCAGCGAATACGTTTAGCTCGTGATAGCGGAAATCGGGGCTGCTTTTTCTTAAGTTCTCCCGGTTCAAGCTCTTCGTCCAAAGGATTAACGATTCAACTGGCGCTGTGATCGAACGTATCATTAGAATCATTATTAAGACAAAAATGACGGCAATCCCAACGCCTAAACTCAATATCCACAGAATATCTTTTTCTGGACGTAGGCTTAAGCGAGCGGGTTGATTTGGTGTGATTATTTTAGCAATATACTCGAGGTTACCGTTTTTATCCTCGACAAGCATGGCAAAGTAGGCGGTGCTTGGCCGTTCAAACAGTGATTCATGTACGACATGTTTAATAAAATGAAGAGGGCGGGAAGGGGGATGTTCTAATTTTTCCTTGATAGAATCGGGCATATCCTGCCAGCGTTTTGTAATAACGAAGCCAAGAAACTCTTTAGGCTGACCTTCAGAGGCGTTAAACTCATCTGTAAGTTCAAGCATTGTTGCTCTGAGAACGGTATCTAAGCCTTTGATAAAGTAGTTTGTGGTGAGGCTAAAAAAAAGAAATCCCAAGCCTAAACCTAGCACCGTCATGGCACTCAAAACGTATATACGCAGGCTAAATTTTATTTTCATTCAGGTCGCTCTCTTCTCGCAGTGTGAAACCGAAGCCTGCCAATGTATGAATTAGACTTGTTTCTGAGTTACTGTCAACGGCTTTTCTAAGTTTGAATATGTGCACTTTTAGACTATTGCTATCCGGCTGTTCTTCGCCCCAAACCTTTTCGATTAGTGCCTGTCTGGTGACAGGGTTGGGGCTAGCAAACATGAGAGTTTCTAGAACCTTTAAACCTGTAGGAGAGAGCTTTAAGACTGCTCCGTTCCGGGTCGCTTCTTTTTTATTCAAATCCAGACTTAAATCGGCTACTTTCAACAGGTTAACCTGGTTGCTTCTTCGTCCAGCGAGTGCTTTTACACGCGCCACTAATTCAACCAAGGCAAAAGGTTTTACAAGATAATCGTCGGCGCCTGCTTTGAATCCGGTGACTTTGTCGTCCAAAGTATCCAGAGCGGTTAACATCAAGATAGGGATATCGATTCCTTCACTTCGAAGGGTTTTGCAAACGGTAATCCCATTCATACGAGGTAAGTTCAAATCTAAAATAATCATTTGGTATTGATTTCTTTCGATTAGCTCCAGGCTAGCGACGCCGTTAGTAGCATGGTCACAGGTGATCGATTCAAGTTCCATATAATCGATCACTGCTGCTGCGAGATCCATGTCATCCTCTACCAGCAAGATATTTAGATTCGCCAATGTCTAAGCCTCTATACGTTTGAATTTACGAGCAATTATATTACTTATATTCGTAGGTAAAAGCTTTATATCTTGTTGAATCACTAGTAGCGATGGTATCAATGTTAACGTGATTAGAGTAGCAAATAGTATTCCATACCCCAGGGACGCAGCGGCAGGAATCAAAAATTGTGCCTGCATAGATGTTTCGCTCAACAAGGGCATTAGACCCGCAAAGGTCGTAATTGATGTAAGTAGCACGGCCCTTAAGCGGCTGGTGCAGGCCTCGACGACGGCCTCGATGAGCGGAATTCCTTTTGTGCGTAACTCGTTAAAGCGAGAGACTAACAGTAAGCTGTCGTTAATAACGACGCCGCTAAGTGCTAGGATGCCATTCAGGGACAAAATACTGATGGTTAAATCATTAGCCCAATGGCCAAGAATAGCGCCAACAATGCCAAAAGGAATGACCGACATGATGATGAGCGGTTGAGTATAAGACCGGAGCGGAATGGCAATCAGGACATAAATTACCAGCAGGGCGATGATAAACATGTCAGCCATGGAGCCTGTTGCCTCACTCTGCTTTTCTGCTTCCCCTGCAAAATGAATATTTAGGTCGGCGTATTGCTTTCTGAGCTCAGGGACTAAGGTATCTTCCAGTTGGTTCACTAAGTCATTGGAAGAAATAATGTGTTTATCGACCACTGCAGTGAGGTAAATCGCCCGTTGCCCATCAATACGTGTCACTTCGTCAATCTGGTTGTCTGATTTGATACTGACAATAGCTGATAATGGCAACACCACACCTGAAGGAGTACGTACGTTAGCTTCCATAATATCCGCATAGGACTGTCGATGATTTTCAGGGTAGCGAACACGGACTTTTATTTCGTCCTTATCGCGTTGGTAGCGTTGTACTACATCGCCACCAAAGCTTTGCAATAATTGTTGGGATAAAGTGGCAGTGTTCATACCAAGAGAGCGGCCTTGCTCATTTAGCTGGAATCTAAGCTGAGGTTGGCCTTGTGTTAGGTTGTCATCAATACCGCTAACACCTGGTGTGTTTTGTAAAGCTGATTTAAGGCGCTCGCCTGCCGCTTTTAGATTGTCTTGGTCCCAGCCTTTGAGTTCGACTTTAAAGTCTTCGCCCATCTCCATCTTGGCAAGAAATTTCACTTTTTTCGCGCCTTCAGGTAGGCCGATATTAGCTTGCCATAGATCTTTTAATTCGTCAGTAGAGTAGGGCGATTCTGAGGAAATCTCAACGATTACCTTACCGGACAAGTCTTCATCTGCAGTGACCTGTAAACTAGTAATGCCTGTTCCCGACACCTTATTATCATCCATGAGTTGACGGTCAGCTTGTATAACAGCTTCTTCTAGCCGTTGCAGGTTTTGGTAAGTTTGACCGAAAGCGGCATCTTTTTGCATAGAAATTGAAGACACGACTACGTCACCCACGATATCCGGGAAAAATGAGACGCGTACGCTACCGGTCATGGGCATGCCGATGACCAACACAAGCAAGGCAATAAATGTCAGTACAACAGCGTAACGGAATTGAAGCGCGACTTTAATGGACGGGGTGTATATTCTTTTATTGATAAATTGAAGGGACTGATCTGCGAGGTCTTGAATATACGCAAAACCGTCACGCCAAGAATGTGTTGCCTTTCGATGCGTATTAAGGTGAGCCATATGAGCAGGAAGGATCAATTTTGATTCGATAATTGAAAGTAACAGGCAAATGGTGACGATAGACCCAAACTGCGCGTAAATTTGTCCGAGCGGACCTTCGACCTGAGTTAACGAGACAAAAGCGACGACGGTTGTTAATACGCCAAAAAAGGTGGGTACTGCCACACGCATGGTACCTTTGATTGTGCTATCGATCGTGTCACCTTCTTGCTGCCGGGTTGCATAAATGCTTTCCCCAATTACGACGGCATCATCTACCACGATTCCTAAAGCCATGATGAAACCAAAGGTTGTCATTTCATTGATCGTCAGTCCCATGAAGGTATCTGTCATGAAATACAGTGTGCCACAGAATACGAAAGGCAGGCCTGCCGCGACCCAAAATGCAACCCGAACATTCAGAAATAATGCCAATATGATAAAAACAAATGCGATCCCGGTTAAGGCGTTACTGATTAGCAGCGACAAACGTTCTTTAATTAGCGTACTTTTGTCGTACCAAGTGACCAGACCGACATTTTCTGGTAAAAGATTCCGCGAATGCCAATCTTCAACTACTTCTTGTGACTCTTTAACGATCCTGGTGACGTCACTATACTCATCCATGACAATTTCAATGCCGATGCCATTCTGGCCGTTGTAGCGCGACATAACGAAAGTATCGTCAGCAAAGGTATCACTTACCTTGGCAATTTCACCTAAGCGGATAATGCTACCGCGTTCATTCGTCACAATAGGGATTGCATCAAATTCGGTCTTTCGGTAAGCCTGTTCAGCACTTTTCAGGCGGATAACTTTTTCACCGTTACGCAAACTGGTTGTTAATGATGTAGAAGACTCTTGATTGATGGCATCAGAGATATCAGAAAGAGTGAGGCCATAAGCAAGTAATTTATTTTCATCAACTTCGACAGAAAGCATGGACTCTGCTTTAGCTTTGATTTCTAAATCACTGATGCCTGGTTTGCCGAGTAAATCCACTTTAAGCCGCTCTGCTAGACTTTGTAGTGTTGCACGATCGGCATCGCCGTATAACTGAACCCAAATGGCGTGATCTTGTCGACGTGCTTTGGTGATAACTGGCTTTTCGGCGTCGGCGGGAAAGTTATAGATTGCATCGACATTGGTTTTGACGTCCGTGAGCAGTGTGTTGAGATCATATCCGCTTAGCTTCTCGATATTGACGCTACTGCCATTAGCATTAGAGGTAGAAGTGATACGTTTTACGCCCGCAACAGTTTCAAGTGCCTCCTCTATTTTAATGGCAATGCCTTCTTCTGCCTGTTTCGCATCACCGCTGTCATAAACAACTGAAACGCGTATGCTATCAGGCTCCATACTTGGAAAGGCTTCTTTTCTGAGGTTGTTCAACGACAACAAGCCAAGGGCAATGACGCCTAGTAGGAGTAAATTGGCTGCTACCGAGTTTTGAGCAAACCAGGCGATAATTCCCTTGTGATTAGTGCTGTTCTTATGATGTGTTTGACTCATGCTAAGCTTCCCCGTCAATATTTAGTGTGCTCGCTACTTCTTCGTTTTTTGTGTGTATTTCTTTTTGCGAAGCTGTTGCTGCCATTGAGCTGGAAGTCGCCATATTTGGCAGCATTTTCGCGCCTTCGGTGTAGCTGCTGAGTGGCCGTACCACAACCTTAAGCGCTTGGTGATCAGGTGTTGAAAAGGGGTGAATATAAGCAAACTTTTGGTCTTCGTAGATTTTATTCACGGCGACTTTCTTCAAGGTATTGTTGTTATCGACATGCCAAACTTCACTGTTTTGCGAGATGGCGGTTTGGGGTAAACGTAGTAAATTATTTAGTTTCTTACCTTGTATCGAAACTTTGACATACGCATTTGGGAATAGCGGTTGCTCTTGTTGAATCGGTTTTTCAACGACGACAACAACGGAACGCTGTCGAGTTGTTTGTTCTAAATGCTGTTCGACGCGATCAACATAACCCGTCCACGCATGCTGGCCATCATGGCTTGTCAGTATGACTGGAATCGTATCACCGCGCTTTAATTGTTGCTGGTCGAAGTTAGCCCATTTTCTGTTTGAAAGTGGAATGCTTACTTCAATTTTGTCGGTACTGTAGAGGGTGGCAACAGCTTCGCCCATTTGTAGGTAACTACCAAGCTGTACTTCGCGGCTAACAATGAGCGCATTAAACGGCGCGCTTATGTTTGTTTTCGCTAAGTCATGCTGGGCAACTTTCATCTCTTGTTTAGCGTGTTCTAATTCGGCTTTGGCGACTTGTAGTTGTGGTTCTCTTAAAACCAAAGGAGATGAGGGCCTACCACTAATACCTGAGCTTTCCCATTCCAGTCTGGCTTGTTGGCTTTGCCTTTGCTCTTCAAGTAAGTTCAGCCTTGCAGTGGATAGCGAGGATTTTGCACTCATCAATTGCTTGAGATAGTTACTATCATCTACTATCACGAGACTTCTTCCTTTTTCAATGAGTCGCCCTGTTTCAAAACGCATGGCAAGTGATGTGATTTTCCCGCTCACTTCAGCTTTAAGGCTAAGTTCATATCGAGCTTTTGCCTCACCATACCCAGTAATCTGGGAGGTATAATCATGCGGTGTCACCGATATAACGCTGACGACAGGGTAGACCGATTGACTTTTCTCCTTTACTTGAGCGGTGTTTTCTTCCATCATTTTTGCATTATATGCGCCTGCAGCAACGATACTGACTGTTGCCAGGAATGTTACAATTAATGTAGCAATTAGGTTCTTTTTGACGTATTTCGTCATAGCTAGACTCCAAGTCCAAGTGCGAGCCCCAGATCGATACGGTTGGATAACTGATCGAAGGTAAGTTGCAACCACTGGGCTTTTAAATTAAAGGTTTGTTGTTGAACTTGAAGTAAGTCCAGAATGTCGACGAGGCCTTGTTTGTACTTGCTTTTAAAGTGCTCGCTGTTACTCTGCGCACTTTTTAGCGCATCATTGATATGTGTTACCTGCCGCACCAATGCCTTTTCCAGACCAAGCGTATTTTCAGTTTCGGTGATGGCGGTTAATAAAGTTTCCTGATAGGCCCAATAAGCTTGTTCTGCTTCTAATTCCGCAATATCTCGAGCTGCGCGTAATTTTCCTCCTTGAAAAAGAGGAAGGGTTATTTGGCTTAATAAACTCCATACAGGGTCGGCAAAGAGCACATCTCTCAGAGAGTCACTTGAATCTGAGAGTGCTGCTTCTAAGCTGAAAGATGGTAAAAGGTCTTTGTAAGCAACATTCGCTCTCAATTGCGCTGCCTGAATATTCGCGTACTGTTTTTTTAAGTCGGGACGCCTAGCTAAGTCTTGTTCAGGTAGGGTGGCTAGAGGAAGAACAATATCAGGAAAATTCTGGTCTATATGAAGCTGATAATTGGCGCTGTGTTCACCAATTAACTGCGCTAGGGTCCGATTAGTTTGGCTTAGGGTCTCTTCATACTCAACGATGGTTGCGCGTGTTGAATAGGTATCGGTTCTTGCGCTGTCTAAATCTTTCAGGCTACCGATACCTGAACGGTACCGTTGTTGAACCAAGGCTTCATTGTTTTCCAGAATACCTAGCCGCTCTTGTTCGACAGCGATGAGTTGTGTTTGATAGCTGCTTTGTAACCAGGTACGCATAATATTAGCCGCCAATGAGTCTCTAGCGCTTTGCAAAGTCGCAGAGCTTGATAAAATATCCTGCTCCGCGGCCTTGGTTTGGTCACTAAGCTTTGACCATATATCTAACTCCCAACTAATGGATAAGTCTGAATCAAACTGGTTGTCAGAATCTTTTACGCGATTGCCAGACAGGCTCAGATCAGCAGAAGGTAATTGATTGCCTCTCGTCTTCTGCTTTTTTGACTTAATAATTTCTAGCGCTAGGATTGTTTGTTGCAGGCTAGGGCTGTTTTTCAAACCGTGCTCAACGAGGTCCGACAGTATAGGAATCTTTATCAGGTCGGTTAACTTGGTTAGTTCTTTTGCTCCTGATTGCTCATTCTGCCAAGCAACATATTTTTTCAAACTTGCATTTAATTCAGCACTCCTGTCGATACTTTGGCTCTGTTGCAGACTGCTGCAACCGACCAAAAAAGCAGTGCTGACTGCCAAAAAGCTTAAGCGAATAACTTGATGTCGTTGCATAGCGTTCCTTTTCAAAATGATGCTTGGTGTTTCTAAAATGATGAAGGTGGTAATGGTAACGATGGAAGGGTTATCGAAGGGTTAACGCTAAAGATCTTTAATCGTAAGTTTTTATTTTGGTATTAACCCTTCGATAACCAAGCGTGTTGTAGTCTCCTTGAGTCACTATTAAATGATTAGGAAATTTCAATGAAAAATATGATTTCGACATTAACTCTTTGTGCGCTTATGGCGCATTCAAGTTCTGCCTTGAGTGAACAAGGTAGCTTATTAGGTTTGTGGGAGCTTTCTGTGCCAACGCCCGATGGAATAGATCTTGTGTCTGTAGTGGTCAGTGGAGAGCCAGGGAATTACCAAGGTACTTTCGATGGCAAGCAAGGCAAAGAAGACATGAAAAATATAAAAATAGATGGGGCATGGTTTTCCTTTGATCAAGAAATAGAAAAGTTCTTTACTACGTTTACGCTATCGTTCAATGGGGTCGTTGAGGGAAACCAGCTCAAAGGAGAGCTTGATACACCAATGGGCTCAAAAGAGTTTAAGGGGGTTCGTAAACAATAGAGATACTCATCACTGAATTGAAAGATAAGAAAAAAACGCATTTTAGTTATTGATGATGAGTTAAAAATAGTCGAGTTTGTTCTTAAATATCTGGTGCTTGAAGTTATTAAGCTCACTATTCAAACAGTAGTTTAGGTGCGTTGATTTTTTGATTTATTTCTGGCTTTGATATAAATTATTTAGAAAATTTATATCTGATAACTACCTCTTTTTCAAAACACTGATATATCATGGTGTCGGAGTTATAAATCGTGTAGTTCATAGAGATGGTTTCAATTTAGCCAGCTTCAAATCTAACTAATAGATGGTTTCTTGAATGCGCTCTTTTGAAGTTTATATTGTGAAGAGACCTCATCGGAACACGATGGTTTATCGCTTAGTACGTAAATTTTGGCGTTAATATATCTGCGTTGTTCTTTTCTTTCTCCATCTGGTAGCCCTTAATAGACTAAATACTAATTTGAATTCTTAGTGTCTTCTGTAGAAAAAATTAGGATACTCAAATACTACATCAAGAATGTATTAAATGCAGGACTATTGAGCCTAGTAGGATATAGAAATTTTACTCTGAAGACTCCTACTTTTCGACAACAAATTTTATGAGAAAAAGGGCTGCTTTGTTCTATATCAAGCGAATACTCTTACATTAAAAAAAGGATCGCTTCTCGCCCTATACTCGTGTTTTTTTGACCTTCTAATAGGTATCGCTAGTACCTCATAGCTAGAACTATAGAGGGTTCACAAATGTTTCAATCTAGAAGTTATAGGTCTGTGCCCGTTAGCGATACTATTTTGTCAGTCAAAACCTTACGAGGTTGATAGCCAAAGTGTTCCCTTTGGATACATCGAAATAGCGCAGACCTAGAGCAAAAAGCGTTACCTTTCTGGTCATCCAAAGACCCTTAACTTAAGAGAAAGCAATCCCTCTAAGTAATTGCGTCCCCTTTTTTAGTATATAATTATAGAATGTTATAAATAACATGTCCTTACTCATCTAAAGCAGCTATTTATATTTTATTAGTACTTTTGATTCAACTTATCATAGGTTAGTTATGGCAGGCTTTACGGCAGCAGATATTCCCGACCAAACAAGTAAAACTTTTTTTATCACCGGCGCCAATACGGGGATCGGTTTTGAGGTGGCTAGAGCGTTGGCAGGCAAAAATGCACGCGTCATTATCGGTTGCCGCTCTCAGGCCAAGGCACAACAAGCGAAAAGCGACATAGAGGCTGAGTATAAAAACGCCGATATTGATGTGGTGGAATTGGACCTGTCTGATTTAGCCTCAATCAAAACGGCGGCCGAGAAAATTCAACAAGAAGAGCGCTTAGATGTTCTTATCAATAATGCAGGTATTATGGTGCCACCCTATGAATTAACCAAAGATGGTTTTGAATCACAGTTTGGGGTTAATCATTTGGGACCATTTGCACTCTCCAATTTACTTCTCGATAAACTCAATGAAACTTTAGGTTCGCGCATCGTCAGCACCGCCAGTATGGCTCACAAATATGGCAAAATAAATTTTGACGATATCAACGCAAAGAAAAAATATAGCTCCACTAAATGCTATGCAATGAGTAAGCTTGCCAATTTATATTTTTGTTATGAACTGCAACGGCGCTTAACAAAAGCGAAGTACAAAACTATTTCTGTTGTGGCTCACCCCGGTGTCGCCGACACTGAATTAGTGCGTTACTTACCCAGTTTCTTAACGTTAACGATGCCTATTTTTAAACCGATTTTTAACTCTGCAGCACAAGGCGCGTGGCCAACCTTGTGTGCAGCTACCAAAGCGGATGTTCAGGGCGGAGAATATTATGGCCCTAAAGGCTGGCGAGAAATATCGGGGCCGGCGGTATCCGTTAAATCAAATCGTTTGAGTCATGACCAAGGTATTGCCGAGCGTTTATGGGATTTGTCTGTAAAAATGACGAGCATAAACCCCAATATTTAACTGTGTTTGGCTAAGCACTTACTGATTAATATTTCCCGATTTAATGGACAACAAAGTCCAAGCAGAGTTAGTTTTTACTCATAATCAATGCTAAATGAAGTGATTTACTGAAACAAAAAGGTATCGCTTTCGGGGTGTTACTCGTGGTTTTCTAGCGATCAAATAAGTAGTGCTAATACCTCAAAGCTAGGGGTATTTCGATGCTGCTAAAAGGAACGCTAATGCTCATGAGCCTTGGTTAGTCATTTTCAGCTTAAGGACAATTTGGCCAAGCACTAAAAGCGCATACTACGGAGTTAAAGCGATAGTTTTACAAGTGACAATAAACCGTTAGCTTTCGTTTGATGCTGTTGGAAAAAGCATAATTTTCGATAATTGGGCCTAAATAGGCTCTGTGATATTCTCGCATGATGGGACAGCAACCCGCTCGGCAAAACGCCTTGTTTTATGAGCTTTTCATAGCTAAGCGTGCGCCTAAGAATCACCTTATTCGCCAGATTGTATATGTCTCGTTAAGTAGACCTGTTGGCCATTTAAGCTTGTCTTTCTATAGTAGTTTGTACCACTAGGCAAAACCGGTTTCATCCCTATACAATATCTTGAGCTTACTTATAGCTTAATTAAAGCGGATGAATAACGCGCCGCTCATAGCTGGAAGTTGCAACTCAGCTTCAACGATCACAGAAAGCCCATTAATCGATTTCCTAAAATCAACAAATTGACGAAGAAGACAAATACGTGAAGGGTCAACGAATATCTTCATGATAGAACCTCTATCATTCTGACCAATAAGTCAGATGATATCGTGTTAGGAAAAAAACAATTCTACTGCTTTAGTAGCTAGTCTAATTGCTTGTTATCTAACGATGTTAGTAATGCCTTCTAGTTAGAAGTTACCATTTTTGAACGCAACTACACAGTCATTTGAGCATGTGTATTATTTAAGCGTCATTCGATAACCAATGCAGACTACAGTAGAGTGACCAATGTATTAACTATTCAATGAATCAAACAAGCACTTATAGAAAGCACTTATTTTCTTATTATTTTTTAGATTTTTGTGATAGACAAACCAAAGAACCTCTTCATCTTGGTCTAATGTTAGTTGTAGTGGTTCCAAGTCAATGTACAAATTGGCCTCGTGTTCTGCCATAGGGCCAATAGCCATGCCTTTTGCAACAACTGAATGCAAATCAGAAAAGAGATTACTCTGGTAGATGATTTGTTCATTTCTCAAGTAATTTAATACAACCTTGATAAAGGTAATGCTTTGTTTTTCGCCAGTAGGCATTGCCCAGAAGTGTTGATTGTATTCTTGAGGATTTTTGGGGAGACCGTATTGTTTTATATAGGAGGCTGATGCGTAGTAATCTACATTCAGATTCATAATTTTTTTTACGATGATATCTGGTCCAACTGGTTGTGGGCCAACCCTGATTGAAATATGCGTAGCACCTGACTCAATTGGAATAGTTTCCTCCGTTGCGACCATTTGTATATTGGTTCTGGGGTACTCTTTACGAAAATCAGATATAGCTTGATTTAGTAACGGCGAATAACCACTAAGCGTCGTAATTCTTAGATTACCATGTTCACTTTGCTCAATGCTGCTCATATCGTTGATTAATCGATTAATACTATCACCTATGCCGGGGGCTTGTTTAAGCATAATTTTTCCAGCATCAGTAAGTCTATAGCCTCTTTGATGGCGAATAAACAGCTTTATATTCAATGTTTCTTCTAACTGGTTTACATGGCGCAGAACCGTTGCATGGCTCATATTAAGTAATTTACCAGCTTTGGTGAGTGTGCCTGTTAGTGCCACCTGTAAAGCAATACGAAAATCGTCCCAGTTAATATGCATCAAGATAACTCACTCTTAGAGTTGTGCAAAATTGCAATACTATTGTACTTATTCGATTGTTTATTAACAACTCGATAGCGGTTAACTTATCAACATCGCTTTGAGAGATGGATTTTTCCAAATCAAGAGAAGCCGTTATCACAATAAGGTTAATCAATTTAGAATATTAGGAGAAATATAATGAAACTCTATTACAGCCCAGGAGCATGCTCTCTAGCCCCGCATATTATTTTACGAGAGTTAGGTCTGAAGTTTGATCTAACAAACGTAGATCTGATGACAAAAAAAATAGAAACGGGTGAAGATTTTTGTCAAATTAATCCACGCGGACTGGTCCCCGTTATGCAGTTCGAGAATGAAGATATTCTGACCGAGGTGGTGGCGATCCTACAGTATTTGGCAGATCAACATCCATCCTCAGGGCTAGCACCAAAAAATGCTACACTTGAACGGGCTCGTCTGCAGGAGATATTAAACTTCCTTTCGTCAGATTTACATAAATCATTTTCGCCTTTATTTGCTCAGAGTACGGAAGAGGAAAAACAAAGCGCTATCGAAACAGTTGAAACAACATTAAGCTACCTAAACACTTCTTTAACTGGTCGAGATTACTTACTTGGAGACGACTTTTCTGTTGCGGATGTTTACCTGTTTGTTATCTTAAGCTGGACGACCCCCACAGGAATCGGTCTGGATAAATGGTCTAATCTGACCTCGTTCTTCGACAGAATTGCTGAACGCTCTAGTGTCAAAGTTGCCATGAAAGCTGAAGGGTTAGTTGCTTAAAAGTCAGCGATGAAAGAGCATTAATCAATATCTCAATTCAGCGACTAATGCTCGTTTAGATCCTAATGTCGCAATGTCTGAAGAGGTTTAGCCGTATTGCAACCGCCTTTTTTCATGGTTCAATACACCAATAACATTCTTTGAAATTATTGAGCTGGGGTTACCAGCATGCCAGCTTTTGAACGACTTCTACACACTAAATTATTTGAAATCATCGCTTTGGTAATATTAACCTTATTTGCGGTTTTCTTTAATGGTGAGGAAACGGCTGCCATGACAGGCCTAGCAATTGCTTTATCCCTCATCGCTATGGGCTGGAACTATCTATATAACCTGTTATTTATCATATATTTCGTAACTTAAGAAAATAGAAAATAGAAAATAGAAAATAGAAAATAGAAAATAGAAAATTGCCAAGGATGACGTTTCATTTGAGGAAAACAGGTTTATTAGCTAGTATTAGAAATCTAGTCTGGTAACTATGTGGAGATCTCAATGGTGAGAAATACATTGTTAACTATTTATGCCACTTTTCATTCAAACAGTCGATCTAACTTGCATCTTCTCACGTTTATTGTTTTGTATCTTGTTACTACTTTAGCGCATTCGGTAGAGGTATTCGGGCATGAACTTTCCGGTATGATCGAGGACGATGGAACTGGAGTTTATCAAGTACTAGTTCTCAAACTGAGCGAACGGTTTGGATTGGACTCGCCAGTTATTTCTATAAGTCCAATGAAACGGGCTAGAGCTGATTTTGAAAAGAATAAAGATGCGTGCCGAATAGATGGCGATGAAATATTCAGTGAATGGGCAATATATTCAAATCCACTAGGAGTATACCGACTGCACCTGATGACACTGAGAAGTCAGCCGCTCGTCCATTCAATTGCAGAACTTGGTCCCAGAACAACATTAGGTGGGTTACTTGGGTTAAAACCAGCTTACCAAAATACGGCGATTGCGCATTTTAAGATCGAAGAGGTACTACATGAGCGACAAAACATTGATAAACTCAAATTGGAAAGAATTGATGCGATTCTTGGCTTTGTTCCTGATTACAATAAATACCTAGATCAGCTTCATTTTGATAGTAAATTGGTTTTACTTGAGGGGTATGATCGACTCTATTGCCATAATACAGATAAAGCTAGGGAGTATTTGCGTAACTTCAATCTGGCATTAGATAGGATGAAGGCTGATGGCAGCTATAAACAAATAATGGGAACCTTTTATCTGGGGGAATAAATGAATAATAAAAGGGGTACTTCAATTATTAAGCGGTGTTCGGTTGATTTCAAGATAATTATAGGTAGAGAGCTTTATAATTTAAGGTGATTTTTTGCTGGAAATATAGAACTCTCGTTCAATATTTCTTGGGTTTGGCGAGCGGTATTTTTAACGCCATACTCTTATTCCTAGCGGTTTATCCATAGTTAAAAAGCGATCGCTCTTGCTCACTTTCAATAGTTATTACGATTTTCAAACTGGCTGAATTATCCTAAATTACGCTAGGTCGTTGGGTGTCTTCTTAGTGCGAACTTGAGACGCTTAATATTGATTGTTGGATTTAAGAAAGGTCGACATTTACAGTGCAATAAATTAATTAGATGATCGCTCGCTGTTGGCATTAAAGAGGCTAGTTTTATGTCAAAACTAGCTGCTGAATGTTATCGCTAAATTGGCTTGATTATCTAAATGTAAATTACTCCTAAAGTGCAGACTAAGGAGTTAATGTAATACGTTTACGAGTAAGGGTAGACCGCGTAGCCTTAAGAAAAAGTATGTATTTTTAGGTTTGGTAGTGAGTTTTTGAGAGGATGTGTGCTGAATCGAGCCAGTTTTAATTAAGAAGTATGGTGCGTTAAAAAAAATTATTGCTAATAAATTGATAAATAAAGCAATATTTCCCGTAAGTAGGTGCGTATATTATCCAGTGAAGTAGGCTTACGTATCCTTTAAAGGTTGTTTTACGGGCTGTCGCATAATATAAAATGACACGCCACAACCAATACAGCTTAATAATGCGACGGCCCAAAATTTGGCTACAATCAGCATTGATATACACATTCCTGCCCACATGCACACGAGTACTCTGGTTCTAATATGTCGTTCAATTCCTTCTCCATTTTGCCAAGCCAATATAAAAGGGCCTAACTTTGGATGGCTTATTAACCAAGTATGGAAGCGGTTAGATGAGCGGGAAAAAAGCCATGCTGCTAACAATAAAAAAGGAGTTGTGGGAAGTAAGGGTAAAAAGATACCCACTACGCCGAGGATGACGCAAAGACAACCGAGTGCTGCCATACAAAAGTTAAGGCTGTTTTTCATATTACTCGTTAAAAAAGGTAAAAAGTTATTAAAGCATAGCTGATAAGGCCTTAATTTGCATGGACACATGGGCGAGTACGCAAGATAATGTCCGAATAATTTCTATCGTTATATAACTGTTAGCCAAGAGAGTCATCATGCAAATTTCAAAAGATAAAATAGTTACCTTTCATTATCGTCTTCAGGATGAGAATGGTGTTGAAGTTGAGTCGTCGTATGTAGGAGACCCGATGGCTTATCTACATGGTCATGGCAATATTATTCCCGGTCTCGAAAAAGGTATGGAAGGGAAAAATGCAGAAGATATATTTTCTATTACTGTTGAAGCTAAAGATGCTTATGGTGAGCGTCATGACGACGCTACGCAGCGTATTCCGCTAAAACACTTAAATGGTGATAAGCGGTCAAAAGCTAATTTAAAGCCAGGTATGGTGGTATCGATTAATACTGAAGAAGGTGCTAAGCAAGTGGTTGTCATCAAAGCAGGTAAGTTTAATGTTGATGTGGACGTTAATCACCCGCTTGCAGGTAAAACGTTAACGTTCGATGTGGATATTAAAGAGGTTCGAGATGCCACAACTGAAGAGGTTGCACATGGTCATGCCCATGGTGTGGGTGGACATCACCACTAAGCCGCTAGCATTAACAAGTGCTAATGATTCGTCAATAGCGCTTTATGTTAAAAACAAGTAACGTGTTAGGTTTTGAACGATCTACAATTAGCTCTTTAGGAATATAGAACATGAAGAAAACACTGATTGCCTTATTGGTAGCGGGCGCCAGCGCTTATAGCTTTGCGGCTGAACCCCTTAAGTCACTTGAAACAGAAGAACAAAAAGTGAGCTATAGTTTTGGTTTAGTGTTTGGTAAGCGGATGACAAATGATTTGCCCGACCTGAATGTTGATGTGTTTGTTCAGGGCTTAACTGATGCGTTTAAAGGCGAAGCACAATTATTGACTGACGAACAAATAGGCACAATTTTGGAAGAGTTTCAGCGCGACATGCAGCAGAAGCAGGTCGAGCAAGTACAAGCTGAAGGCGGTAAAAATAAAAAGCTTGGTACTGAATTTTTAGTGCAAAATAAAGATAAAGAAGGTGTTGTTACTTTAGAGAGCGGTCTTCAATATAAAGTATTAACAGAAGGTAAGGGCCCGCAACCAGGTAGTAATGATGTTGTCAAAGTTCATTACACAGGGTCATTAATTAATGGTGAGGTTTTTGATAGCTCTGAGGAGCGTGGCGAATCGGTAATATTTCCAGTGAATGGTGTAATTGCAGGTTGGACTGAAGCGCTTCAATTAATGCCTACGGGCTCAAAGTGGCAGTTATTTATTCCTGCTGACTTAGCTTATGGTGCGAATGGCAATCGTTCAATCGGACCAAATGAAACCTTACTTTATAATGTTGAGCTTATCGCGATTGAAAAGAAAAACTAATCAAGTTTAAGTTTGGATTCTTAAAAAAGCCCAGCTGGAAAACAGTTGGGCTTTTTTTTGTATTGAATGAAGCTTTTTGTTTGAGGTTTTCTAGACAGGTACTCTTTAAGAGGGATTACGCTAATGTAGGATTTAGGTGTAATAGACAGCCATTTCCCGCTAAGGTTAAACGATAAGTGGTTGTGCTTTTCCCGTTTGCTGTAGTTTGAACCCTTTCAAGTACTCCTTTCTCGATTAAAAAATCCAACATCTCAATGCTTAACTCTTCAAAGCGTGCTTTTGCTGCTATTTCTGCTTGCGTAGCTGCTTCTTTAAAGGAATACATTGCGCGCATTACAGCTGCTTCTTTATCTGAAATTTCAGGGATTGGGCCTGAATAGTGTGGGTACTGTCTTTCAGGGAAGCGTCCATAAATGGTTTTATATGAGGCTTGAATCGCATCGATATCGGAGGTTTTATCATCTGTTAGCTGATAGGTGTGAAAAACACCGGAAATCTTTGTTCGGTAATCAACTTGAGCCAAGAAAATTGGTAATTTACAATCTTTGGCAACATGGTAAAAGCCAGTCTTCCATTTGTCGACTTTTCCTCGTGTACCTTCTGGAGTAAATAAAAAGAAAATACGCTCGTCTTTGTGGCGTTCAACAAATGTTTTAATTAAGTCTACCTGTCCTTTGCCTTTTGAGGAGCGATCTATTGGAATTCCTCCCATCCAAAGCATAATAGAACCGATAACTGGAATGCGGCACCAGCTCTCTTTGATTGAGAAATACATTTTCACATCAATAAGAATCGCTGCGCCCATTGCATACACTATGTCCCAGTTAGATGTGTGTGGGGCTGCAATCGTAATGCCTGCGCCTTCAGGGGCGACGGGTGTTGTTTTCCACCCAAATAGTTTAAACCAAATGGTAAAAAAGAACTTGAGAGCATATTTAAAAAAGATGCCATCGAAGATTGTTTTATCACGTATTTCTAATGCTTTTTTAGCCATAAAACTACAGTACCGTATAATGTTGTAGGTAAGGTTTGCCGATTAATAAAATTTAAGGCGCAGATTGTAACATAGAACGAGCCTAAGCTTACGTAGCTTTTTTGTGGTAAATTGTAGCGGTATTTTTAAGGTATTTTCTCGTTATTAATAGGCGTAAGTTTTGTCATGAATAACCTAAGAATATCCATAAGAACCTATTTAGCGCTTAATTAAGAAGGTCTATATGTCTAAAACTGTGATTAACTTTGAATTCGAAAAAGCAACAAAAAACAGTGTGCGGTATAAAGAAATGCCAGAAGCGGGTAAGGCTCAAGTTGTGGGGACCTTGTATGTTCAAAAATGGTTTGCAGGTGATACGAAAACTCTGTCGATCACGATTGATAAAAAAGATTGAGTTCAGTGCCCTAAATGTTTATTAGGGCTGAAATGTTTGTGATAAACCGTCAGAGGTGAGTACAACTATTTTTTTCTTCGTATCCACAATGCTGGAAATCGCTTTGCTTGAAGCGCCTCCATAAGCTTTTCTAGGTGTTGCTTGCCAATTTCCAGTTTCTTTTCCAGATTTAATATTCCAGCGTTTTATTTCTCCTTGAAAGGTACCTACGCTTATATACGATTCGTCTTCTGAAAAGGTTGATGCGGTATAGTTTGTGTATCGGTTGGGGCTGCGAAATTTTATATCACCTGTTTTGGTCTTCCAAACAATCGAGTCTTCACGTTGTGCTGTGGTAAAGGCGAGTTCTCCAGAGGCTGATATTGAGACATTTTTGATTTGATTGTTGAGGGTCATTGAATAAATTAATGCGCCTTTTCTTAAATCCCATACTTTTGCTGTTTTGTCATCGCTTCCGGTTATGCCCGTTAAGCCATCTTTACTAAGGCCTGTGGAGCGCACCTCTGCTTCGTGTTTGAAATTGTGAATGGATGAGCCATTATCCATATTGAAATAGTTTACGCTACCATCCCGTAAACCCATTAAGGCTTTGCTGCCATCCCAATTTAAAGTAATGCTAATGATTCTTCCTGGAGCCTGCCAGAATTGTTTGGATTTTCCTGTTTCTGTGCTCCATAGCACCATACTGTCTTCAACGGTTGTAACAGCATATTTACCGTTGCCTGAAATAGATGCTGCTCGTATGGCGCTTAATTTTCCAACAGCATGGTTCCATGAAAATAATCGTTCATTCTTTTTTAGATTCCACAAGCTACCGCCGTGATGAACTGAGCCAATGACAGCAAGTTCTGCATTGTGCGAAAGGGCGCTACTAAGCAGTCCTTGGGTGGCAAGTTGGAACTGTGTTTCTGGACCTTTGGCGCACGAAGCTAATAAACAAACGGTTGATAGTAGAGCGAATAATTTTAAGCGTCGCACATGGCATCCTTCAATGAACTTTATTTGGGGAATGATATTCCAATGTTCAGTATAGCGCGGTGTGCCAGAAACGTGAGGTCTTTTTGAAGAGGGGGATGAGATGATCAAAAAGGAAGCAAGTGTATTTGCTTCCTTTTTGGGTGGTCGACTTATTTTAGTCGCTAATTGTTAAGCTAACGATCACTAGGCGGCAGTATTTTCATGCGCTTTATGTAGTGATTCGATTAGATTATCTTCAAGTGCAAATCGGTCTTCAAGAGTTTTTCCAAGCTCTTCAAGCTCTTTAATCAGGTCTTCAATACCATCATCCACTTTATGGATATCATCGAAGCGATCATTGAAGTTTAATGCTACCTCAGTCGATACTTGAATTAGGGGGATTATTTTTTTTGCGAGTTCTATTCCGCCATCATCGTATTCTGCTGCTTCCGCAACAAGTTGCTCATAAACCTCAAAGTGGCCAACAGAAACATAGTCGACAAGTAATTGGCAAAAAGATTGAAATTTCTCGGCTTTATTTTCTTCGGAACTTCCAGGATTAACCGAAAGATCGCATAAACCAACAATCAATGATTTTCGCTCTAAAAGCCATTTATCTATAAGGTCGCTGACGCCACCCCATCGCTCAGCTGCATTCTTGCAATTGTCGAGCATTATTTACCCCTTACCTACTACTAAAGTTGAATCTTATATAAAGCCTCTATGTCATAAATACATAGGGCTTAATGTTATTTTAATACTGGTGTTAATGTATCAAGAGGTAAAAATTTAACCCTAAGCACATTAACGGTGTTTCTAAAAACTAACGAATTTGCCGCACAGACGCAACCTATTTTTTAATTTAAGCCTGATCGACTCTTTTTCTGAATAGAATAAACGCGGCCAAGACAGTGATGCCAATAAACGCGACCAAGCTCCAAGCAGGTATTGAAAGGTTGAATAGTGTCCACTGAACTTTTGCACAATCACCCGTTCCGCGTAGGGACATCTCAATCACCTCTAATAGTGGGAACACATCTATCATATAATCAATACCAGGTCCGCATGCAGGAACTTGGTCTTCAGGTAAGCTCTGGAGCCAGAGTTGGCGTATAGCGATACTAGCGCCACCAACGGAGATAAGCGCGAGGAAGGCTGCGTAAACTTTTTGTCCGAGGTATACCGGGTTATGTAGTACCGCAATGAGTGCTAATGCACCTAAGGCGATAAATACAGCGCGTTGCATCATGCACATTGGACAAGGGTTCATGTCTTTAAAAGGTGAAATAAATATTGCAGTCGTTAGCAATGCTGCACACCCTAATAAAATGAGTGAAAAAAGTAGTCTGGGTTTAGCTGATATCATATTTTTTTCCAAAAAATTTTAATCTGTGCTTTTGAACGATTATTCGTAAAAAAGTAAAACCGAATGATAGTTGGTATTCTTTAACAGTCCCGAGATTGAGTAAATAGTTTTATCTGAGAATTAATGTGTTGTAATGTGTTAAACATAATAACTAAGTAGGCAATATTATTATTCGGGCCTATAATCAGAAATTGATAATAAATTTAAGAGGAGAAATGAATATCTTTATCAGCAGATTCTTATGGGTACTTTGTTTGTCTTTTTCACTTTTTGGAAGTGCTTTGGCAGAGGAGGAAGAGGGAGACGGCGAAAGTACATCACCTTCCGTTGCGCAGTATCATAATTTAAGCCCATCTTTTGTTGCTAATTTTGGCTCTAGCAATTCAAAAAAATTGAAATTTGTTAAGGCGGATGTGTCTGTAAGAGCCACTAATGCGACTGCAATTAATGAAGTGATGAATCATGACGCTTTAGTGAGGCATCAGATTGTGATGCTTTTAAGTCGCCAAACCGAAGATACTTTGTCAAACCCAGCGGGGCAGGAAGCGGTTAGGGTAGAAGCTCTAAGTGTTGTGCAGGCTGTTTTAAAGGCAGAAACAGGGAGTGGGCAAATAGAGGATTTGTTTTTTACAAGTTTCGTGGTTCAGCGATAGAAAGCTCAGTGGTATTGATTGCTAGTTTCTGAACGTTAAAAAATAGGCGGTCTATAGCCTCACCCTATCAGTAAGGCGAGGCTAGTTCATTTAGGCTGATTTTATCTCAGGTCTTTGTAGTTCACAAACATCAATACCGTCTTCCCAGCCTGCTTCCCAAGCTGCTTCAACGATTTCGCCAGTGTAAGGGCAATGGTTGTTATCCATGCCCATTACTCCTGCCATATAGCCTTGTTGATAGGCTTTATTAAGTGAATCTATATCCCAGTATAAAGAAAAGTCTTTGGCCATGTGGCCGCTCCTTCCGTTTAAACTGCCTTCTACTTTCACAAGCAAGCCTATGGTTATAATTGGGCCATAAACTGTTTTGAAAAATATTTTCGGCTGTAAAAAGTAGCAGGAAATCCTGCTACACATAAATTGCATTAATGTCTGCTAAAGCAGATTTTGTTGGTTGTTTTCTACAAAATTAAGCTGGGTGTTTCCCCAGTTTCTTAAGCTCCCTACAAGCGTAAAAAACACCTTATTCGTATTGTTATACTTAATTGTTTTACATTAGTGCAAGGTTAGTAACTCCGCCAGAAATAATAATATCAGTGTGTGACAAAATTCTTTATTTTCATAAGAAAATTAACAAAAAGAAATATTTGATTTCAGCAAGTAACAAACTATCACAAGGGGTTTGAAGCAACAAACTGGAAATGCCTAAAAGAGAAGGGTTACTCATTTTTAATGTATAGAGAGGACTTTGTGCACACCAATAATGTAAAGGTGCGCACAAAAAAATAGATTGATGGTATTACTCCGTCTGATATTCTCGCATAAACTTCTCAAAAGAGAGTGTGTCATTTTGCTTTATAGTGTTTGCTTCGTTAAATGATTGTTGAACAGACGCTGTGAAATTAGTTGAATGATCTTGTATGCTTTTAGTGAGTGAGTTCTTGTGCTTTTTCGATAACTCACCTGCGAAATCTAACCAAGATGCTGACTCATTCTTCATTGCAGAAAGTAGCTGAGCAGAAGGGGTAAGCTCTGGAGAACGTATTTTTTCTTGCTGCTCGATCAGTGTATTTTGATAACGTTGATCTCCCTCTGCTTGGTCTAGTACTTTCGCTAATGAAGACATACTGTCTAATAACTGATTTCCGCAGGTCTGCATGAGGGTTTCACCGTTATGGCATTTTATCATTAGATCTGGTCGTCTACCTTCATTGACGACTAAATCGAAGTTATGGTCGAGCGTTTTACATTCTTCATCATTGATATAGGGTGAGTCCGTGAGTAGGCAGTGCAGCAAGAAGATATCCATAAAATCAACTTGTTGAGGTGAAATTCCTAATGGTAAAAAGGGATTAAGGTCTAAGCAGCGCACTTCAATGTACTCAACGCCGTGTTCGTTTAATGCGTGACGAGGTTTTTCATCAGAGCCTGCACTACGTTTAGGACGGATCGAACTGTAATATTCATTTTCTATTTGCAAAATATTCGTATTAAGCTGAATAAACTCATTATCTTTCTTGGTTCCTATCGCTTCATAGGCAGGGTAGGGCGTGCTGATTGCTTCGCCCAAAGTATGCGTAAAGTTATTGAGCGTGTTAAAACAGATGGCTAAGGATGACTGAGCATTACTGTTGTAGCCTAAATCACCCATTCGGAGCGATGTTGCATAGGGTTTGCAATAAGTACCTTGATCATCAAAAGACTCTAAAGTGTGTTCTTTGTCATCTAAAAAGCTTTTATCGAGCGCTGGCGACGCACCGAATAAATACATTAATAGCCATGAGTGGCGTCTAAAATTACGAATTAATGCAAAATACTGCTCAGATTTAAAATCTTGTAGTGAGGGGGCGTTAAGATCATCCTGTTCATGTTTTAGATTTTTAAGTTCGCACCAAAAATCATCACTAATCGAAAAGTTATAATGAAGCCCTGCAATGCTCTGCATGATTCGACCATAACGCACGCCTAAGCCTTGGCGATAGGCGTGTTTAAGTTGGCCTAAGTTTGAATCGCCGTACTCAGCAATGCGTATACTGTCGTTACCATCGATTCGGCACGGCATACTGCCAGCCCAAAGTAATTCATTGCCGATATTATTTGCAACGTGACGATGTGTGTTTTCAAGGGTGTTTAATAGATCTTCCCGTGAGGTTTCGACAGGAGTGATTAGCTCAAGCAGTGCTTCTGAGTAATCGGTTGTAATTAAAGGGTGGGTAAGAGGATGGCCTAAAGCTTCCGGATGATTTAACTGTGAGATGTCGTGACTTTCGTCGGTACGCAAGCCTTCTTTTTCGATACCTCTAGCGACAGGGATACCTTTGGTGCCGACATAGCGTTCAAGTTTCGATAGTTTATCAGTATATGTTGTAGATAAATCACTTGTCGAAATTGTTGGAGTTGCCATTTTTCTTTCCTGTCTATAACCGATTTAGCTAAGTCGCAATTATAACGACTATCTTGTTTGAGATAAGCTTATTAATAAAGTTCTTTACGAAATTCAATGGAATACTTATTCCCATTTACAGAACATAGGCACTATCAATTAATAAATGGTCGCGCCTGAATCAAATAGCAGTCTTAATTTTTTGATGTTATTTTTTTGCTTTATTAAACGCGTTGGCTAATGCGCCCGCCATCACGGAATTAGTGGGTGCTTTTGCCTGTGCTGGATTTGAATGCCCACTTTGCGACGTTTTTTTCTGCTGGGACGCTTTGCTTTGATGCACTTGTGACGTCGTTGCTTCATCCGACATTCTCATGCTTAAGGCGATGCGTTTACGTTGTAATTCAACTTCAATGACCTTCACTTTAACAATTTCGCCGGTTTTAACGACTTCTCGCGGGTCTTTCACGAACTTGTCTGTTAATGCTGATATATGCACTAAGCCATCTTGGTGAACGCCGATATCTACGAATGCACCAAAATGAGTAACGTTGGTCACTGCACCTTCGAGAATCATACCAGGCTTTAAATCTGACATTTTCTCAATGCCTTCTTTAAACTCTGCAAATTTAAATTCCGGTCGTGGGTCTCGCCCTGGTTTGGCGAGCTCACCTAGGATATCTTTAACGGTAATTAAACCTGTCTCATCTGTGACAAAGTCATTGGCAGAAAGTTGAGTCAGTAAGCTGGTATTTCCGACTAATTGTTCAACCGGAAGTTGGCTCTTTTTAGCGATAGCTTTCACTATGATATATGACTCAGGATGAACAGATGAAGCGTCTAATGGATTATCTCCGGCCCGAATGCGTAAGAAACCAGCGCATTGTTCGTACGCTTTAGGGCCAAGTCTAGGAACTTTTTTAAGTATGTCTCGCTTAGTGAAACGACCATTTTGGTCACGGTAGTCAACAATGTTATTTGCAATGGTTTGGTTTAAACCAGAAACTTTTTCAAGTAAGGGGGCTGAGGCTGTGTTTACATCAACACCCACGGCATTTACGCAGTCTTCAATAATGGCGGTTAAACTACGGTTGAGTTGAACTTGGCTAACATCATGTTGGTACTGACCGACCCCGATTGCTTTAGGCTCTATTTTAACGAGTTCTGCTAGAGGGTCTTGAAGGCGTCGAGCGATTGACACTGCGCCACGAATTGTAACGTCTAAATCTGGAAACTCTTTAGATGCTAATTCTGAGGCCGAATATACCGATGCACCGGCTTCACTGACGGTAATGCGGGTTAGTTTGAGTTCTGGGTAGCGTTTCATCACGTCAACGGCGAGCTTATCTGTCTCGCGTGAGGCGGTGCCATTGCCTATGCTGAGTAATTCAATTTGATGTTTTTTGCAGAGTTTGGCAATCGTTTCGATTGAATCATCCCACTGGTTTCTAGGGGCGTGAGGATAAATAGTGGCATGATCGACATGCTTGCCTGTTTTATCAATTACAGCAAGTTTGACTCCCGTTCGTAGACCTGGGTCTAATCCTAATGTAACTTTGTCGCCAGCAGGTGCGGCGAGTAATAAATCTTTCATATTGTCACCAAAAACGCCAATGGCAACTTTTTCAGCGCTATCTCTTAAGCGGCCTAATAAGTCCGTTTCAATATGCAAGTTCAGTTTTACACGCCATGTCCACCGTACGACATCTTTTAGCCATGCATCAGCGGCCCGGCCTTGGTCTCGTATGCCAAAGTGAGCAGCAACTTTGCTTTCATAAGGGTGCGGGGTTGATCTATCTGAAGGATTGTAGTTTTCTGCTGTGATACTAATATTCAGTACCCCTTCATTACGCCCCCTAAATAACGCGAGCGCTCGATGCGACGGTACTTTTTTGATCGCTTCTTGGTAGTCAAAATAGTCGCGGAATTTTTCGCCTTTAAGCTTTTCAGCTTCAACAACCTTGCTTTGTAGTATTCCTTGCTCCCACGTATCGTTTTTCAGGCGTTGTAGTAAGCCAGCGTCTTCGCTGAATTTTTCCATCAAAATATATTTAGCGCCGTTTAGTGCGCTTTGTGTATCTTCTATATTTTTTTCAGGGTTGATAAATGTTTTTGAATGGTTTTCTGGGTCTAAATTGGGTTGTTCAAAAAGCGCTAGCGCTAATGGTTCAAGGCCGGCTTCAATTGCGATCTGGCCTTTAGTACGTCGTTTTGTTTTGAAAGGAAGGTATAAATCTTCTAATTCGCCTTTTGTATCCGCTGCCCGAATTTGTTTTTCTAATGAATCATTAAGTTTTCCTTGTTCATCAATACTTTTAATAATAGTAATGCGGCGGGTTTCTAACTCTCTCAGATAACGCAAACGCTCTTCTAGTGTTCGTAATTGAATATCATCTAATGCGCCGGTGACTTCTTTTCGGTAGCGTGCAATAAATGGAATAGTTGAACCTTCGTCAATCAATTCAATGGTCGCATTAACTTGCTGTGTTTTGATTTGAAGTTCTTGAGCTATTTTGTGAGCAATTTGAGTTAATGCGTTATTTGTCGTGATCTTATCCATGAAATACCTGAAAAATCCATATGTCGAGTGAAAGAAGAACGTTATTAGAAACGCTAATAATGGAGGCGGTATTAAAAATTTAAACCCATTAGTCGATGAAAAATAAATACATTTATTTTGTGGTTATGGTGAGTACTTAATTGTTGTTAACATGCTTACTATTTTGTGATTAGGGCAAGTACAAGCGCCCAAAACTCTGAAAAATCGTTTACTACCACTTCAGGCTTGTCAGGATAGCGTTCATTACCAGGAAAAATCTTCTTCAACCAGTCTTGATCCCATTGTGCGCCATTAAAAAAAACAGACGTTACTCCCGCAGCGTTGGCAGCAATCATGTCTGTTGTGCTGTCTCCGACATACCAGACGTTTTTTGTTGCAGGGTAGCCTAATTTTTTACAAGCTTTAAAAACTTGATCAGGGAAAGGTTTTCTTTTAAGGGTGTCATCACCACAAATATCAACATCAAATAATTCGGCCCAGCCAGTTTCTTCTACTCGCTGTACTTCCTCTTTAAAAAACTCTCTATCGCGATTCGTAATAATGCCGATTGTAATGCCAATCTTTCTTAAGCCCATCAGCATATTTTTAACATTGGGCTCAAAGGGTAATACCGTGCCAAAGTGATTACGATAATGATGGGTAAAGTTTTTGTGGGCAATTTGTTTTGCTTCTTGGTTGTCGCCAAATAATACTTCAAAGATATCTGTTCTTGATATTTTTCGATCGATTTTTACCTTTGGGTGTAGCGCTTGGTAGTGTTGAACATGGTGGACTAGTTTTGCATCTTCAGGTGATTTGCTTTGGTTTGGGTTGATTAAACAATCTAATAACCCAAGTTGCTCAAATTCAGGAATCATGTCATCCACAGCATGATACATTGCATCGAGTGTATCGACCAAGGTGGCGTGCCAGTCGAATAAAATGATATTGGGTGCTGTGAGCGAGGCGACAGCAGGGTGCCAATCAGCTTCGATACGTTTAGGTGGTGGCTCTCTTGGAGGGTAAGCGTTTGGTCTGATTTTGCTTACTAGCTCATTAAATACCGGATGGCCTTTTGTCAGTGCATCGAGTTGAATTTGGTTTAACGCGTCTAGTAATTGTTCAAATGAATCCACGACTAGTTGCGGGGCTTCAGGGTTGAACTCTCTATGCGTAATAATTCGGTCAATCCAGCGCTCTTCCCAATGAGCCCCGTTGAAAAATACTCGGGTTACACCTGCGTTTAGCGCAGTAATCATGTCGGTATGGCTGTCGCCAATGTACCAAATTGCCTCGTCACAAGGTTCGTTTGTCAAGGCAGCTGATTGATGAATCACATCCGGAGAGGGTTTGTAATCAGTTACATCATCAGCACATACGGTGGTATCAAATAATTGTAACCAGCGGCCACCTTCAACAATTGATAATTCATGGTCTAGAAATTCTCGGCTTCGGTTTGTTGCAATACCCAGTTTGATGCCTAAGCGTTTAATGCTTGAGAGGTACTCAAAGACCCCTTCTTGGTAAGGTTTTACTTCACCGTAGTGCGAGCGATAACATTGATTATACGCTTGGTGTGCAATGCGCTGAGCTTTTTTGTCAGTCGCAAACACAGCGTTAAAAATTTCTGTTCGGGAGATGCGCCGTTCGGCAAGTATCTTAGGGTGTAGCCGACGAAATATTCTAATATACCGAACAAGTTTTACGTCTTCTTCGCTTTTACATTGTTCTTCTGGGGTAAGGCGTGAAATTAGGTTGTGGGCTTCGAGTTGGGGTAGCATTTCTTCCATGGCAGAATACATGGCATCTAAGGTATCTACCAAGGTGCCATGCCAATCAAATAGAATTGTTTTTGGTATGGTTAACTCTGGGGTCGTATTCGCTATTGTTTCACTTGGCATAATGAACTTCCTCAGCTTAAATACACTCTTTAAATATAGCTCCTTTTAGAAAATAAAGTTGGTTTGATTGTGGGGCCATAATGCCGATATAGAGTAAACAGTATATAAAAGGCTCGGCTTGTATTTTGGGTTGCTGTACCTAAATAGCTTTGTGCTACCTATAGTTTAAATTTAATGTTCTACAGACTTCGTAATAACGCCTTTTTCTTCTAAAATTTTTCGTAGAAGCTCAGTTCTGTAATAATTAACAAACATATCAGTTAGACCGAGTAGTGATGAAGATCGAACATTTAAACGATTTTCATCCGGTACAGCGAGTATTTCTACGTAGTCGACGAATTTAAAAAAATCAGAGTAACTTTTAGCATAAATATAGCCGAAGTACTGATGCTCCACTTTGGTCCCCGGTAAACTATCAACGGCTTGCAAAATGATAGGCCATGATTTTTCTAATGGAAGTTTAAGGTTAAATGCTTGAATACTATGAATAAAGGTACTGGCTTCAGTTGATGCACAATTATGTAATGGTGGGCACCAGTTAAGCGAACGGTCGTAATTGGATTCATCTAAAGGAAACACCATGCAGCCATTTAAGCTAACGGTTAGGCTGATTAATAATAATTTGAAACAAATGCTTGCTGTGATATTCATAGCGACTCTGCTTACGTTAAAGGTTTTCGGATGATGTCAGAAACATATTGTTAAGTCTAAAAGTAGAATTATATAACCCTATACTTTGTTCGCATAACAATAATCTATGTTTTACTGGCAAGCAGCGCCAGACCATGAAAAAATTACCCATCAGTCTTCAAGAGAATTTTTAAGTGTCCCTAAGTCGATTAAACCCTAAGCAGCGAGAAGCCGTAGATTATATTGGTGGTCCTTTGTTGGTGCTCGCTGGAGCAGGTAGTGGTAAAACTAGTGTTATCACCCGAAAAATTGCCTACCTCATTAAAACATGTGGTTATAAAGGTAAGAATATCGCGGCACTTACGTTTACCAATAAAGCGTCGCGAGAAATGAAAGAACGTGCGAGCAAATTGGTTTCAGGGCCTGATGGTCGTGGGTTAACGGTATCGACGTTTCATAATTTAGGCTTAAATATTATTCGTAAAGAGCACAAAGCGCTGGGTTATAAACCAGGATTCTCGATTTTTGATGGTGAAGATGCGAAAGCGCTCATTAGAGATTTGATGATGAAGGAGGGGGATGAAAATACCGATAGCCTCAATCATTTTCAAATGGAAATCTCTAATTGGAAAAATGCCATGCTCTCGCCTGAGCGGGCCGTTATGCAGGCAAAAACACCTGAAGATCTAGCGTTAGCCAATGTATATAGCGTTTATAACCGCTACTTAAAAGCGTATAACGCGCTGGATTTTGATGATTTGATTCTGAAACCGGTGGAGCTCTTTAATGATCACCCAGAAATTTTATCGAAATGGCGTCAAAAAATTCGTTATTTATTGGTAGATGAATATCAGGATACCAACATTGCGCAGTATGAATTGGTTAGACAGTTGGTGGGTGACCGTGGAGCATTAACAGTAGTTGGGGATGATGATCAATCAATATACTCTTGGCGAGGTGCTCGACCCGAAAACTTAGCACAATTAGAGACGGATTTTCCAACGTTAAAGCTGATTAAACTTGAACAAAATTATCGCTCGACCAGTTTGATCTTGAGATCTGCTAATAAGTTGATTGCAAATAATCCGCATATGTTTGAAAAGGCGCTTTGGAGTGAGCTGGCTGCGGGTGAACGAATTCGTGTTGTAAGATGCCGTAATGAAGATGCTGAGTCAGAACAGATTGCGGCGGAAATTTTAGATTTAAAACTTAAAAAAAATGTCCCCTTTAAAGACTTTGCTGTTTTATACAGGGGTAATCACCAGTCGCGCTTGCTTGAAATTAAATTGAATGCGTTTCAAGTGCCTTATCGCTTGTCTGGTGGCACCTCCTTTTTTGCAAAAAATGAAATTAAAGATGCAATGGCTTATCTTCGTTTGATCGCAAACCCTGATGATGATGCTGCTTTTTTGAGGGTGGTAAACGTACCACGTCGCGAAATAGGCCCGTCAACCTTAGAAAAATTGGGGAATTATTCTACAGGCCGTGAAATCAGTTTAAATAAAGCCATTGGCGAAGTGGGTTTAGAGCAAACCTTAACAGGTAACCCTTTAGATAGAATTCGAAAGTTTAGTGACTGGTTAAGTCGAACAACCGAAAGGTGTTATCAAGAAGATCCTATTTCAGTGATTAAACAACTATTTACTGATATTGAGTACGACCAGTGGCTTTATCAAAACTCTAATACGCCCAAGCAAGCAGAACGGCGTATGGAAAACGTTTGGTATCTTGTTGAATCACTAAATAAAATGCTTGAGAAAGACAAGGGAACCGCGGATGAAATTGGTGTGGATGAAGCTGTTTCTAAACTACTATTACGCGATATGCTTGAGCAGCAAGAGGAAGAGGATGATAGTGACAAAGTTCATCTTCTTACACTTCATGCTTCAAAGGGCTTAGAGTTTCCTCATGTCTTTATCATGGGTTTAGAGGAGGAAATTTTACCTCATCGAAATAGTATTGAAGAAGATAACATCGAAGAAGAACGACGATTAATGTATGTGGGGATTACGCGTGCAAAGCAAACGTTAGCTTTAACGTACTCGGCTATGCGGAAGCAATATGGCGAAAAGTATGAAACGATACCTAGTCGTTTTCTCGATGAGCTGCCTGATGATGATTTACAGTGGGAGGGAGGGGACCAGCAAGACAAGGCGCGGGCCCAAGAAAAAGGTAAGAGTACGATGGCGGCACTACTGGGAGGGCTTAAATAAACAAAAAAATTAGTGCTATGTTGTATACGTTATTCAGTAAATTGGGTCATAAACGTATCATGCCGATCAATATTCGATAGCGGAATGGTGATGAAAGGCAAGCCAAGTGCGTCAGTTTTCACTTTTGCTTGAATGACTTTACTACGATGTTCGTGACCGGTTTTTCCAATGTAATAATATAGCTCTGAAATACCATGAAATTTTTCTAGTGTAATAATATTTAATTTTGTTGAATTGTCTACTCCAGGAACATAACCCAAGGGTATCGAGATACCAAAGCTGTCAATATCAGTGCCTAATGAGGTATAAAATACCGTCATGACACTTTCAGAGTCGGCTTGGGCTTTAACTACTTCAGCGCCAAACCTTCCTGCTAGTTCAATCGATAGGCGTTGGTCAGCATAATTTTTGAGTGTTGAATCACTTAAAAAATAGGAGTTCAAAAAGACTTTCTTATTTTTTAGTTGGTCAAGATAAGGGTCTGATAAACCTGATACTAAATCATCAATACTATGGGTCATTAGTCGCTGCGAGGTTGACCCGTTTAAAGAATCTTGGAAATCTCTGGTCGAGCAAGCGCCAAGTATCATGCAACTCAAAAGTATTAATATAAGTTTAGTTTGCATTTATGAATGTCCCTATTTAGCTGTGTAGTGGTGATGGAACAGGCAACAGTATAGCAAGTTATTAAATAAGGCTAGTGTAAAGCTCTCTAAGAAAATGTGTTGCATCGCCGCGATGGCGAATGGTAGCAAGAATAAAATAATGCTAGAATGCGCTCAAAATTTTTATGCTTTAGGAGTGCTAAATAATGTCAATGGCTGACCGTGATGGTTTGATTTGGTTTGATGGTGAAATGGTTCCATGGCGAGATGCGAAAATACATGTATTAACGCACACTTTGCATTATGGAATGGGTGTTTTTGAAGGTGTTCGTGCTTATCAGAATGATAAGGGTACGGCTATATTTAAGCTTCAAGAGCATACAGATCGTTTATTCCGATCAGCGCATATTATGAAAATGGATATGCCTTTCGATAAAGAAACGTTAAATCAAGCACAGTTAGATGTTGTCAAAGCAAATGACCTACATGAAGCTTACTTGCGCCCAATGGTTTTTTACGGGTCAGAAGGTATGGGTTTGCGCGCAGATAACTTAAAAGCACACGTTATCGTTGCTGCATGGTCATGGCCTTCTTACATGTCGCCCGAAGCGATGGAAGTTGGTATTAAAGTAAGAACCTCTTCATATACGCGTCATCACGTGAATATCAGCATGTGTAAAGCGAAAGCAAATGGACATTACATTAATTCGATGCTTGCTTTGAATGAAGCGTTAGAAAGTGGCTGTGAAGAAGCATTGCTACTTGATAATGAAGGTTATGTGACAGAAGGTAGTGGTGAAAATATATTCATCATCCGTGATGGTGTTATGTTTACGCCTGAATTGACGTCTTGTTTGGACGGCATTACACGTAAGACTATTTTTACTTTTGCTGAAGAGCTAGGCGTTGAAGTTCGTGAAAAACGCATTACTCGTGATGAAGTGTATATTGCCGATGAAGCATTTTTCACCGGTACTGCTGCAGAAGTTTTACCGATTCGTGAGTTAGATGGGCGTAAAATTGGCTCGGGTTCTCGAGGTCCTTTGACGGAGAAATTCCAGACTATGTATTTTGATGCTGTTAAGGGGCGTCGTCCTCAAAATGCCGACTGGTTAAGTGCTGTTTAATTACAGCTTTAATTAAACAATGTTTGTGAACGGTGTTTTGTGTATCGCTTGCACTCATTGTTTTTTTAGTTCAACGCTATTTCAGTAGTTTGTATTAAACTCTCTACCTCCTTTTTTCTGTCAAATAGATTGATGCGCAAAGCACACCCTTGGATGGCTTGTGAGTGATTTAAGGGGTTCAAAAACCTCGCTTAAAATACTAATAATTGGGCCGTCATGGGTTGGAGACATGGTTCTTGCTCAGAGCTTATTCAAAACCTTACACCTACAATATAAAAACGCTCAAATTGATGTTCTCGCGCCTGAATGGAGTCGCCAGCTTCTTGGTATGATGCCAGAGGTTTATCGGACAATAAAAATGCCTATTGGGCATGGTGAGCTTAGGCTTAAATTACGTTTAAAAATTGCAAGAGAGCTAAAAGCAATAGCATATGACTGGGCGATTATTTTACCAAACTCTTTCAAGTCGGCTTTAATTCCTTGGTTAGCTAAAATTCCAAAGCGAAGTGGTTGGCGTGGCGAGTTTCGCTATGGTTTATTGAATGATGTGCGTAAACCAGACTCCGCTGTTTATGCCATGACTGTTCAGAGATATGTGGCGCTAGCTTTTCCTTCTCATATAGTAAAAACGATTGAGCAATTTTCTTTGCCACAGCCTCAGTTGCGCCCCTCAGAGAAAAACATAAAAGAGACAATGAGACGTTTTGGCTTAGATACTGCGAAGCCAATACTTGCTTTGTGCCCTGGCGCAGAGTTTGGGCAAGCAAAAAAGTGGCCGGCAGAGTATTTTCAACAGGTTGCGCAGCAGCATATTGATGTAGGTGGTCAGGTCTGGTTGTTTGGTTCAATGGCTGATCGGATTTCATGTGAGGACGTTGCCAAACCTTTTCATATTCAGCATATGAAGAACCTTGCGGGTGAAACTTCACTGGAGCAAGTTGTCGCACTACTATCTCAGGCTGGGCAGGTGGTTGCTAATGATTCTGGGTTGATGCATGTCGCTGCAGCTTTAGAGCGACCAGTGGTTGCTATTTATGGCAGTACTTCCGAAAATCTCACGCCACCGTTAAGTGAAAAAAGTATGGCAGTCTCTATTGAAATAGATTGTCGGCCTTGTCAAAAAAGAGTATGCCCCTATGGGCATTATCGTTGCTTGGAAGAGCTGAAACCAGAAAGCGTGATTGATGCGCTAGCTCAACTATAGTTACACAGTTTATTGCTCTAGCCTTTATTTGGTTGAGAATAAAACCTGCTCGATACCATCACATAAAATATGCCCAAGCATAATATGTACTTCCTGAATAGTCGCTGTTTCAGGCGCTGGCACCGCTAATGCTATATCTGCAATGTCTTTTAACTGTCCTCTAGCGCCGCTCATGCCAATGATATGGCAATTTTTATCTTTTGCAGCTTGGCAGGCTTCCATAATGTTTTCTGAATTTCCTGATGTAGATATTCCGACAAAAACATCGCCTTCGTTAGCTAGGGCATTAACTTGTCGGGAGAAAATATCTTTAAAACCGTAATCATTACCAATGGCTGTTAAGGCTGAGGTATCGGTTGTTAATGCTATAGAGGCGAGTGGTGCACGGTCAAATTTGTAACGTCCAACGAGTTCAGCTGCTAGGTGTTGCGCATCAGAAGCACTGCCGCCATTTCCTGCGAAAAGTATTTTTTTACCATTCTTTAAAGCATCTGCACATAATTTTGCGGCCGCTTCGACTTGCGTTAAAAAGACAGCATCATTCAGAATTAGAGACTTTGCATCTAGGCTTCGTTGGATGTGGTCTTCAATACGTTTTTTCATAAAATTGCTCTTCATTAGGCTATTTATTAGGCTATTCGGCAGTCAATTTATTAGACCGGTATTAGAAAATAGCCTTAAAGGATTTGCTGTATCGCTTTTAAGCAGCGTGCCTGATAATAGGGTTTAAATCTAGGCGGTATCAACTTCGGTCCATATTGTAACGAATTTGGGGTAAAAAAGACGCTCTTTTTTATATTGGCCCGTTGGGCGCAGTACATGTCTGACAAGCTGTCTCCGATCATGATGGATTGAGATAAATTCACTTTAAAACGACGTTGAGCTTTAAAAACCATACCTGACTTAGGCTTTCTACAGGTGCAAACACCGTTGAATTTTGGATGGTGGGGGCAATGTAGGGTTTGAGTGATGATAATGCCTTTTTTACTAAATTGATGCTCAAGCCATTTTGAAAGTTTTTTAAAGGTTGAGTTTGAATAATATCCTCTGGCAATACCAGACTGATTGGTCACAATAATGATTTGATAGCCCCTTTTTTGAGCTTGCTGGCAGAGTGAAAAAATACCGTCTATAAATTCAAATTTTTCTTGTTGGTAAACATAACCGTGATTAATGTTTATAACACCATCTCGGTCTAAGAATAAAGTTCTTCGCCCTAGGCTGTTATTGCTCATTTGGTTTCGCATTTAAAAGTACGTCTGATTGAATAAGGGTAAAAAGTTTATTGGCTACGAATGCATGGCCAACAGGGGATATGTGGGTCGGGTCAATGTAGTGATGCTTCTGACTACCTTCAAAATCGTGATAAATACTAAGTTTAAAAACATGAGGGTATTGTTCTGACAAATTACTAAGCGCTTGGTTGTATCGTTTTATTTCAGTGTTTCGAGTGGTGTCTTTGTTTGGTACTGTGTCGATGAGGATGACTGGAGTATTTGGTGAGTGTTTATGCATCCATAGAATATTTCTAAGATATTCTTCAAGCGGAACAACATTTTGAGTGCCGATAGATTCGTTTAGTCCAAACTTCTTACATAGTTTCTTGAATTTTTTAGTGAACTTTCGGCCAATTTTACGCCACTTTGAATCAGGGTAATAAAGCACGTATGGCGCGTATTTAAATGTTAGCCAAGCATCTACTAAGCCATATTGGATACACAGCAGGTCAATATCAGTATTGAACTTTTCTTTAAAGTACTCAAGCCCTTCACGAGTGGTAGACATTGTGTGGCCGCAATTGATGACTTCTATGTTTAATTGTCTTGCAAGTTGTTCAGGGTATGCTTTTCCTTCTATTTCCGGTGTGCCTAAGGTATTGCAATCACCCAGAAATAATATTTTCTTTTTTTGTGTTGTGTTTGAAATTGGCATGTTTTCTTTTTCTATAAAGTATTTGGCGATAATAATGCGGCATACTGGGCGTAAGTTCGCTCCGCAACACGTTCAATTTTTAACTCGTTTTCTACATAATGAAACTGGGTTTGCTGACTTTGCTTGAGTTGTTCTAGGTCGTGTAGATGTCGACTAATAAACGGGCGTAGACTGGCTTCATTTGTTGAGTCAATTAAGCAGGAGTCGGGTAGTAAGTCTTGAGCACCAGGAACTCTTGTTGATAATACTGGTAGATGGCTGTGGAGTGCCTCAATTAGCGCTAAGCTAAATCCATCTCTGTCGGCGGTAATAACCATCATGTCTGCAATATACAGCAGTGAGCGAGTGTCGGCACGATAACCAGCTAAACGGACATTATTGCTTGCTAGCGTTTGCAGGGCGTTTAGCTCAGGGCCGTCACCTAAAATAACGACATTAGCATTGAGCCCTTTGGCGGCACGCACTAAGTGTTCAAATTGTTTGGTTTTAACAAGTCTTCCTACGCCCAGAATTAAGGGAAGGCTAGGGTCTATGTTTAAGTCTTTACAAAATTTCTTTCGATCACTTGATGGTAGCGAGCAAGGTTCAATACCATTATGAATAACGATTGAATGAATTGGTTGAACGGCCGCTTGAATACCCTCGCTGACAACAAACACGCTATCCATTTTTTTTAGTGCGTTATTGCTTCGTTTTACATTGTGCGCCGTTGCAATTAAGGTAATTGCTTTGTTTAGAAAGGGTTTTATTGTGGAGAGCATCGATGCTGCTTTATGACCGTGAGCATGAATAATATCGAATGGTGTTAAGCTAATGACTCTTTGAATATTAAATAATAGACTTAGGTTTCTCCGGCTTCGGTTCATTTTCATAGGAAAGAAATTAATATTATCTGGGAATAGGTCTTTAAAGCAGGGGGCCGCGATGACACTAATTTCAGCATTATCAAGTGGGCTCATATGCTTAGCTTGGAGTGCTACTTGCCTTTCCATTCCTCCTATCATTGGGCCCGTCGAGGCTAAGATGAGTAATATTTTCATTCGATTGTGTGCCCAGAGGGGTTGAATTTGAATTAGTATTATTTCGAACTGTAAAAGTTAGCTGATTTTAACACGTCAATCTACTAAACTTGAGACTCTTTTTATACTCAAGATGTCAAAGATGGATTCCTTTAAAGCAAAGCTAGTTATTGTCTTACTTAAATTGTTAGCGATCTTAAACTTAAAGAACGCGCAGCGATTAGGTAGTTGCATTGGACGCTTCCTCTGGATGGGAGATTCTAGATCAACCCAGGCGACCAAAGATAATATAGAACTGTGTTTTCCTGAACTTTCTACAGAAGCTCAGCAGAAATTAATAAAACAAAGCTTGATAGAAACGGGCAAACTATTTGCTGAGTTTGGTATGGTATGGGAGTGGCCTACTGAAAAAACGCTGTCTCAAATTCGCGCTGTCAAAGGAAAAGAATATTTAGATGATATTGTCGCGAAAGGAAAAGGGGTTATTGTTTTAGCGCCGCACCATGGCAACTGGGAAATGGTCGGTTTATATCTATCAACGCTTCGGCCAATGGCTGCATTATATAAACCACCGAAAATAAAAGCTTTGGAAACCTATATGTCGAGAGTACGTGGGCGGCATGGCTCCGAGCTGGTGCCTACCAATAAACGAGGGGTAATTCGTTTATTTTCTATTCTTTCAAATAAAGGTATGGTTGGAATTTTACCTGATCAGGTTCCAGGTGGAAACGGTGGTGTTAATGCGCCTTTTATGGGAGTGCCTGCAAATACAATTAAATTGGTGGCGCGTTTGATTAACCGTACGGGTTGCGAAGTTGTTAGTTTATGTGCAGAACGCTTACCGAATGCGGAAGGTTTTGAAATGATATTCCGACCGGCTGATCCTGAAATATATAGTGATGATGTGGAGACTTCTGTTGCGGGATTGAATCGTTCTGTTGAATACTGTATTAGGGATAATCCTAGCCAATATCAGTGGGAATATAAACGTTTTAAAGGTACCCGAATAAACGGGAATAAAGTGTATAAAAAATGACAGAAATCGTAAATGTTGTGTGCTTGAAGTGGGGTTCGGCATACGGATCTGAGTATGTAAATCACCTATATAATATGGTGAACAGAAACCTGTCACTTCCTTTTCGGTTTATTTGTCTGACGGAACAAAGTGAAGGTATTGAATCCGATGTAGAGGTTTTTCCTTTACCTGAGTTTGAAGAACCACCGTGGGAGTATGCGCGTTATTGTTCTGCTTGGCGAAAAATAGCACTGTTCAAGCCAGGTTTGGCAAGCATGAGTGGCAAAGTATTGTTTTTAGATTTAGATATCGTAATTATACAACCGATTGATGCATTATTTTACTACTCTGAAAAACTTACGATTATTGAAAACTGGTATCAAAAGGATCAACTAGCCGGCCAAGCATCAGCCTTCTGTTTTGAAGCTGGGCAGCCAGTAGGGTTATTGGATCATTATTTAAATGACCCTATTCGGGTGTTAAAGAAATATCAGACTGAGCAAGAATATATAACAGGAGAGCTGGGGGGAAATGGCTTTGAGTTCTTTCCTGAGCAATGGTGTCAAAGCTTTAAAAAACACTGTATGCCAAATGGCATTAACCGTTTTTTTTCTTCAAAGGTGAAACAACCTCATGATGCTAAAATTATTGTTTTTCATGGGCGGCCCAATCCTCCTGATGCAATTCAAGGCACATGGGGGAAATCATTACCCTGGTTTAAACGCTGGTATAAGCGTGTGCCTGCAACCGCTTGGGTTGCCGAATACTGGCGATGAAGTGTTTTGACCGGCATGCAGACAATTTTTTTATATAATTGCTTGTTGATATGAACTGATCAAAATATTCCAGTCAGACGCTTTCCAATTGATTCCAAAACGAACCGTCTCTTTTTCAAAACTCCGTTTTAGACGGCTTAGATTACTGAGTTGCCATGCTTTTTTTGGTTTAATTCGCTGAGCTCGATCAAAATCAATAAGCCAAAATTTATTGTTTGAATCTTGAAGAATGTTTTGAATGTTGAGGTCTGCATGATAAACACCCTGTTGATGAAACAGGGCAATCATTTGGCCTAGTTCTTGGTAGAATGCTTTATCTTGCGCCACCTTTAAAACTTGTACTAAGTCTTGTGCATTGGGAATGCGTTGTGTCAGTAAGTCTGCCTTATAAGTAAGGCCGTGCCGAATGACTTGTGCTGCGGCGGCAATCGGAACAGGTAAATTTAGTGCGTTTAATTGAGTTAAAATATTGAACTCACTAATGGATCGACAGCTTTTTAAGCCTTTAAAGATGTAACTGTCTCGACTTATTTTACTGATTACACCTCCTCTTAAATAATGGCGGAGCACTAAATCATGATTGTTGTGTCGAAGAAACCAAGTGGTGCCTCGTCCCGTTTCCTGTCCGGTGATCGCACCTTTGTCTTTCCAATAGGCACCGCAAAAAAGTTCAGTAGAGGCATTAGAGAAATAAGCTTTATTAAATAAGTAGTACTTATTTTCTTGTTGCTTACTTTCGATGGTCGGTGACTTTGTTTGCATTCAATGCCCTTGGTCTTCTGTTAACAAGAATTGGTTAGTGGGAGCTTGCGCTCTGGTAAACGGCTAATGTGTCTCGACACATTTTATCTAAAGTAAAATTTGCTTCAATGTATTTTCGCGATTGTTTGAAAATGGTGTTTCGTTCTTGCTCGCCTATTGAAAGCGCATTAATGAGAGCTTTTGTCATTGCTTCGCTATTATTGGGTTCGCATAAAAAAAGTTTCTGAGAAGACGAGAGTACTTCTTTTGTGCCTCCATGGTTTGTCGCCACTACCAAACAACTCATCGCTTGGGCTTCACAAGTGATCCGGCCAAAAGATTCTGGTTTTACTGAGGCAGAAACAATAATGTTAGCAAGGTGGTAGGCGGCAGTCATATCAGGACAGCCTCCTACCAAATAAATAATATTTTCTAAATTATGTTTACTAATAAGTGTTTTTAATTCTTGTTGGTAACTTATATTGCCATGATGATCGCCCACAAATAAACAAATGATATTTGAGGTGTCCATCAGTGAAAGAGCTTTAATTAAAGTGGTATGGCCTTTTAAACGCGTGAGTCGCCCGGGCAGCATAAGGATGAATTTGTTCTCTGGAATACGCCATTGTTTGCGTAGTGTATCAGCTCGAATGTTTAGGGTGTTTGAGATCGAAAATAGCTGAGTGTCAATGCCGCGATGTATAACTTTTACACTCTGCTTATATGAAGGGTAGATTTCTGAAATGTGATGAGCAATAAAATCTGAGACGGCAATAGTCGTATGGCTTTTGAGCATTACACTATTGTATAGACGTTTTAAGATATTTTGATGACCATATGCGCCATGGAATGTCGTAATGAAAGGTGTTTTAGTATAATTAGTTGCCCAATAACAGCTCCAAGCGGGTGCGCGTGAACGTGCATGAACGATATCTATGTTATGTTCGAGAATGATATTTTTTAAAGTATGTGCATTTTGTCGTAATATGAATGGGTTTTTACTTTCGACTGGTAGCTTAATGTGTGTAGCGCCAATTTTTTCTAGTTGTCCTACCAAACCTCCTCCGGAAGAAACAACGATGGCTTGATGGCCATTTTTAATTAATGCTGTCGCAATATCGATGGTGCCCCTTTCTACTCCTCCAGAGACCAATGCGGGAAGCACTTGCATGACACACAGGTTTGATTCTTTATTGCTGGTATTCATAAGGCATTCTTACTGGGGTATTTTTTAAAATATTGGTGCAGTAACCACTTCGCTGCGCGATCCGCTTCCCATAAGTCTAGCTCATTTGGTTTCATATCAGTGTGAAATTGCCAGTTTTGAAAACTAATAACATGTTTTTGAGTAATTAAATTATGAATAGAGCGCGCCACTCGGCTTGGCTTGTTAGCATTTTTTGGGTTCATGGCGAAAGTATAGGTGGGTGTGCCAGCGGTTAATGACTCATAAACCATTGAGACGCTGTCAGGAGTTACCCATGTGATTGCACATGTCTGCATGAGTGTATGAAGTGGCTCAATGTTGTTATCTTTGTAGTGAAAGCAGTTTAAATTCTGAATATTCATACTATTCAACTTTGGTAAAAATGAGCTTGGAGTACGTGGAGAGTCACTTAATAACCAATGTGTATTGTTATATTGCGTGCAAATCGTTTTTATTTGTTTAAGAAGATCTACTTCTTGCCATTTGAAGTGCTTTGATGGTCCACCAATCAGCATTAATGATGATGCCTTTGCAATCACATTACTTGTGGGCTTTATGGTGTTGAGTGCGCCAATAGTATTCAGCACACGTTTGTTTTCTTTAAGTTTATCGTGTTCTGGACAAATGACGGCATCAAAAAAGTAAAGAGGCAAGCTAGGTTTCATAAGTACTATGCAAAAAGCCTTGTGGAGGTGAGCGTAGAGCAATAATGTTTTATGAGTCGCATGCCCGGCACCGATCACTATATCTGGAATATTGTTAGCTGGAGTCGACTTTGGTGAGCTAATGTTGGTTTTCTTTTTAATTAAAACGTCGAACCAGGTCAGTTTTGTTTCATTGGCGTCAATCCAGCGGGTATTAACTTCGCAATAACTCGAAATTCGTTCTTCTAGCCCTTGAAGCTGATGAATATGTCCTAGTTTTTTATCATGAATAAACCAAATAGATAGTCGACGTTTATTTGATTTAGCTCGATTAGTTACTTGAAGTGCCAATTTATCAGTGTCCTAGTTGGTGCGAATGAAGTTCGCTAATGTCAATCAAGTGCTGTTTATGCAAAAAATATACGACTGCGTTATAATATGTGTACAAAAAATGTCTTCTTAAAAACCCTGCCACCATGATGATACCCATTCTATGTCACGACTAGTTTACTCAATTATCTTCGCATTATGTATGCCTTTTATCGTTATAAAACTATTTTGGCGAGGATATAAAGCGCGAGAATACCGTACTCGGAAGCTAGAGCGCTTCGGTTTTTTTAAAGCGCCAAGTCTAGAAAGAAGTATTTGGGTGCATGCTGTATCTGTGGGGGAGGTGTTAGCCGCAGAACCTGTTATACATGCATTGCAAAAGCGTTTTCCTGATAGAGATATTGTCATTACTAGTATGACCCCAACGAGTTCCGAGCAAATTCATAAGTTGTTTGGTGACAGTGTATTTCATGTTTATGCACCGTATGATTTGCCGTTTATGGTGGCTGCATTTTTGAGGCGAGTAAAACCTGAGTTTCTGATCATTATGGAAACAGAATTATGGCCAAACATGATACATTTGGCCCGTAAGACAGGCTGTCCTGTTGTGATTGTGAATGCTCGCTTATCGGAGCGTTCAGCGAATGGATATCGTCGCTTAAAGCCTGCTGTAGGTTGGATGTTGAACGAGCTTTCATTGGTTTTATGCCAGAACAAAAATGATGCCACTAGATTTTGTTCTTTGGGTATTTCTGATGAAAAAATACATGTGACGGGTAGTGTGAAATATGATGTAAATATTGCCCCAACTATTCATCGTGAGGGGCGTATGTTGAAGCAAGTTTTACAGCAGTCTCAGCCTATCTGGATTGCCGCCAGTACGCATGAAGGGGAGGATGCGCGTGTATTGGCGATTCACTTGCAGTTGCGAGAGTTTTTTCCTGATGCCGTTTTGATTTTGGTACCACGTCACCCTGAGCGGTTTGATAGCGCTTTTGAACTTGCTGAACAGGCTGGGTTTATGACCTATCGTCGTACACATGAATCGCGCATTCCGAAAGATGCGGAGGTTTTTGTTGTCGATACGATGGGGGAATTATTAAACTTTTATGCCGCGTCGGATATTGCTTTTATTGGCGGGTCTCTGGTTGAAGTTGGAGGGCATAACCCGATTGAGCCGGGAGCGCTAGGGTTGCCGATTTTGGCAGGGCCTCATGTGTTTAATTTTGAAGCGATTTGCGAACAACTTGTTGCTTCAGGTGGGATGGAAGTTGTGCTTGGAGAAGCTAGGCTACTTGGCGCGTTAAAACAGTTAATGGCTGACCCTGAAAATGCCCGACTGCGTGGGCAATATGCGATGAATGAAGTGAATGCAAGTAAAGGCGCCGTTAACCGAGTGGTAGATTACTTAGCGCCCTTGTTAGAAAATTAATCGTTGGAAGATAAATAATTAGATTATTTAGCTGGCTCTAACCATTGGTTTAATGTTTCCACATCTTTCAAATTTAATGTACCTGCTGAGCGGCGAATTCGAAGATTGCTTTCTATAAAATCAAATCGAGCATTGGCGAAATCTCTTAACGCGGTGTAGTAATTTCGTTCGGCATCTAGTACTTCAACAATATTTCGTGTTCCTACCTTATAACCTTCTCTGGTGGCTTCAAGTGCGCTTTCACGTGAAATAATATTTTGTTGTAAAGACTCAACGGTTTGGATATTAGTTTTAATGTTAATGTATTCAGTTCTTGTTTCGACACGTGCTTGCCGTTGTGCTGATGATAATAAGTGTTTAGCTTCTTCTACCTGATAACGAACTTGGCGGGCACTCGCTGAGATTGCTCCCCCCGAGTAGATCGGGACGTTTAGGGTGATTGATGCGGAAGCTTCTTCGGACTTGTTGTTTTCAGGCTCTAAGTTGGTTAGTTTGGTTGTGCCATAGCCAGCACTGAAGTCTAAGGTTGGGTAGTGTTGAGATTTATTTGATTCGAGTTGGAATTTTAATGCTTCTAATTTGTATTCCGCTGACTTAATGTTGAGGTTATATTGATAAGCGGAGTTAACCCAGGCTTCGGCTGAGCTAGAAGGATCCAGCGTAACCGGGAAATCGCTTCGAAGTGTCGCTAGTTCAGAGGTGTATTGGCCCGTAAGCTGGGAGAGGTCTTCCGTTGCAATAGTTAAATTACCCTCTGACCGAATGCGACTGGTTTGTGAGGAGTCGTATGAAGCTTTGGCTTCGTGTACGTCAGTAATGGCGATTAAGCCGACATCAAATTGCTCACGTGCTTGCTCATATTGACGCTTAACGGCGGCTTCTTGGGATTGATCAGATTTAAGGTTTTCTTGTTCCCGTAATACATTTAAATAAGCTGAAACAACATCGATAATCAGATTTTGCTGTGCAGCAAGATAAATAGATTGAGCTTGGAGTGTACTTTGCTCGGATGATGAAAGTGTATGCCAGTTTTGGAGATTAAATAATGGTTGGATTAGTGAAACAGAGTAGTTTTGAGATTTGGAGCTATCATCTTTGCTTGGGAGGTCTCTATTTGCGTTCGTTCTTCCAGCGCTTGCTTCGCCTTTAATAAAGGGTAATAGTGAAGCAAGTGCTATATCTTCTCCTTCTTTTACGGCCATGAAAGCTGATTTAGCTGCAAAAGTATCAGCGTCGTAGTTCTCTGCATTTTTATAAAGACTGATCAGGTCATAGCTAGCCGCAAATGAATGGCTGGCAAAAGCCATAACAATGCTGGATAAAATTAGTTGGGGTGTTTTTTTCATTTTATGACTGTCCGTTGTTGATACTTGTAAATGGTTCTTGCTCAAATAGTTACCGATGTTCGCAGTGAGTGGTGTGCATATGGAGCTCATTATGGACAATAACTTTTTAGAACTCTAGACTATGAAACTCTAAATCTTATTTATTTACATTTTTTTTACATCAAAAGTAATGAAAAAGAGGTTGAATAATAGGATTAAATATATCAATTTTATAGCATCATCAGGTATACAGAAATTAGCATGATAAAGCAGCAATATGGTCAAAACGATTTTGAAATAACTGAGCGTGAGTCTTGCTTTGAGGGCTTTTTTAAGCTGGATCGCTTCCACTTTAAGCATAAGCGTTTTGATGGCTCATGGAGTCGCTCTGTCGGGCGAGAAATTTTCGTGCGTGGTGATGCAACCTGTGTATTACCTTATGATCCAGTGGAAAAGAGCGTTGTATTGGTGGAACAATTTAGAGTAGGGGCTGTGCCACTTGAACATCATTGCATAGAAAAAGAAGTGTCACCGTGGTTGATTGAGTTAGTTGCAGGTATCAATGAGGAGGGTGAAAATCCCGAAGATGTTGCTCGTCGGGAAGCTGTTGAAGAAGCTAATCTCGAATTGGGTGAGTTAATGCATATTTGCAATTATTTAGCTTCGCCTGGCGGGACAACTGAAAAAGTTCACTTATATTGTGCTCACGTCGATAGTCGTGACGTCGGCGGTGTATTCGGTTTAGCGGAAGAGGATGAGGATATTCGTGTTCATGTTGTCTCTTTTGAGGATGCAATGTTAATGGTTGAGAGCGGCCAAATTAATAATGCTGCGGCGATTATTGCCTTGCAGTGGTTGGCGTTGAATCATAATCGTGTTGAACAGGCTTGGTTGCCACATTCGAAATAAGGGTTGGTATGCGCAAAAAATATATACCTGACTTAGTGCAGATCGGTGCATTGTATGAGAGTAATTATAGTCGGTTGCTTAAGTTGATACGCATAATGGGAGACTCTGAATATATGGAGTTCAGTCTTCAGACAGAGCATCTTTTTGTGGGGAAAGTACTCATTCAACAGCTTGAGTCTTGTAAATATACGGACACATTTTTATTAGAACAAACCGCAGCTGCGGGAAAATGGGTGAACAATCCTAAATTAACGGTTCGTTTATATCATGATGCTGTCGTGGCTGAAGTCGTGAATCATCAGGGTAGACAAGCCACTCAGGGGGTTAATCAGTATCCAAATAAACGAATGCACCATCCTGATGAAAAAAATCAATTAAATACTTTTTTATCTGAATGGTTAAATTTTTGTTTAATGCATGGATGTTGCGACGTACTTCCGTTTACAGATGGAGAGTTGTGATTTTTTTATCAAAAAAATATGTTTACTCCGATATAATTGGGGCTGTTAATGTTTAAGTTGCATGTTATTTGTAATCAATGTGAAAAAATAGTTGATGAAACGCTATCTAAACTCAAAAAATTAACTAGTTTTAAATAAGCCCTAACGTTAATGGGTGGGTTTTTAGTGCCGATAAGAACCAGATTTTAGTGAGCGGTGAATGAAGTTAATCAATACCATAATAACGTTGTATGAATGTATGCATTTCAATAAAAGAGCCGAAAGATAAATGTCTAGTGAATCTAGCGTTGATGACGCGATCTTAAATATCCTCCATTTAACGGATTGTCATTTAACGAAAAATGAAGATGGCGAGCTGTTAGGTATGAATACACGTGATAGCCTAGATGCGGTTCTGAATGAAGTGAATAAATTACATGCTGAGCCAGATTATGTTCTGGCCACTGGTGATTTAGCGCAGGATGCTTCTTCAGATGCCTATCAGTATTTTAAGTCGAAAATGTCTCGTTTCGCTTGCCCTGTTTCTTGGTTTCCTGGTAATCATGATGATCGTGATGTTATGCGGCAAGTTGTCGGGGGCGGTTCAGAGCTAAATAAAGTTTTTCGTATAGGGTGCTGGCAGTTTATCTTATTAGATTCTATGGTGAGCGGAAATGTTCATGGTTTCTTGGATGGTAATGAGCTAAAGGTGCTTGAAACTACATTAAATGAACGACCAGACCTACATACTATCGTTTGTTTGCATCATCACCCTGTTGATATCGAAAGTGCATGGCTAGATAATATTGGGCTACGTAATCGTGATGAGTTTTTTAAAATTGTTGATCAATTTGATAATGTGAAAGCGATATTATGGGGGCATATCCACCAACAATTAGATGAACAAAGAGAAGGTGTTAATCTCTATGCAACACCATCAACCTGTATCCAGTTTTTACCTAAGTCTAACGACTTTGCTGTAGATACAATTTCGCCAGGTTATCGCTGGCTTAAGTTATTTCCTGATGGCGTAATTGAGACCGATGTTGTGCGGACTAAGGATTTTGAGTTTACATTAGATTTAAAGAGTAATGGGTACTAATTACTTTCATGAAAGCGCTTATTTACTTGCATGGCTTTAATAGTTCGCCTCAATCTGAAAAAGCCCGTCTTACCTATGAATATTTTAAAAAAAACTCATCCTGTTTGAGTGTTTCTGTTCCGAGGCTTCCTTCGGGGCCTGAAAGTGCAATTCAAGTTGTGGATGAATTAGTTCAATTACTTGGTATCACTTCGATTGCTGGGTTTATTGGTAGCTCTTTGGGTGGGTATTACAGTTTGTATTTTCAACACCGCTATCAATTGCCTGTGGTGTTGATTAATCCAGCCATTCAGCCCTATACACTTTTGCTCGATTATTTAGGTGAAAATGTGAATGCTTATACTGGAGAGTGTTATAACGTTGAAATAGGGCATGTGGATGAATTAAAATCCCTCGAAGTTCGTCCTATCCCTTCGCCAGATAAAATATTCTTATTGACCCAAACAGCAGATGAAGTATTGGAATTCCAACAAGCTGTTACTTTGCTTGATGGCGCTAAAATGTGGATTCAGTCGGGTGGTAGTCATGCATTTGACGATTTTTCTAAAGTTTTGCCTGCCATAAATAACTTCTTTGAAATAAGTCTTTAATTTTAAATTCAATCACTTCCAAGCCATTCTGTAAGTATTCCCTCTCCATTTTTTACTTTTTTGTATTAATACTATTCAAAAGCTGGTGGTTTTTTCCCTAGTCATTCAGGTAAAATGCCCGTTTTAGGTAGGCCATCTTTTGAATCGGTCTTTCTTTTGTTATTTATTTGGAGAGTATCTCTTGGGTTCAAAAACCGTATTACACGATGAACATCAAAATGCTGGCGCTAAAATTGTAGATTTTGGTGGTTGGGATATGCCTCTCCATTATGGGTCTCAAATTGAAGAGCATCATATTGTTAGACAATCTTCCGGTATGTTTGATGTTTCACATATGACTATTGTAGATGTTCAAGGTGTGCAGTCTCGTGAATTTTTACGTCATTTATTAGCTAATGATGTTGATAAGTTGAAAGACACGGGCAAAGCTCTCTATAGCGGAATGCTGGATGATAATGGTGGCGTAATTGATGATCTGATTGTTTATCGTATGCCTCAAAATTATCGCCTTGTTGTAAATTGTGGTACACGAGAAAAAGATTTAGCTTGGATGGAAAAACAAGCTGAAACTTTTGAGGTTGAACTAATTGAACAGCCAGAACTTGCGATGATTGCTGTTCAAGGCCCTGAAGCCATTGAAAAGGTTAAGGCGGTTAAATCTGCTCAAGCTGAATTAATTGAAGGGCTGAGTGTTTTTCAAGGGCTTGAAGAGGATGGTTGGATGTTTTGTCGAACCGGTTATACCGGTGAGGACGGTTTGGAAGTTTTAGTGCCGGAATCTGAGGCATGTGCTTTTTGGAAAGCATTAGTCAAAGAAGGTGTAAAACCTTGTGGTTTAGGTGCGAGAGATACACTTCGTTTAGAAGCCGGTATGAACCTTTATGGCTCTGATATGGATGAGTCAGTGACGCCTTTACAGTCAGGTATGGCTTGGACGGTTTCATTTACTGATGAGCGTGACTTTGTAGGTAAATCTGCATTGCTAGCTCAAAAAGCATCTGGTGTACCGAGTAAGCTTGTTGGGCTCGTTTTAGAAAACAGAGGTGTTCTAAGAGGTCATCAGAAAGTAATTGTGGAGGGTTTTGGTGACGGTGAAATTACCAGTGGAACCTTCTCTCCGACATTAGGTTATTCGGTTGCGCTGGCTAGAGTACCGAGCGAAACAGGTGATGCATGTTTGGTTGATATGCGTGGCAAGCAAATCCCTGTTCAAGTAGTGAAGCCACCTTTTGTTCGTAATGGCCAAAAAGTATACAAGTAATTTACTGAATTGAATTTGTTGACTACCTTATATTTGGACCTATGATATCCAGATAACCAATTAATTGAAAATATTACAGCTTTAGTTAGAGGAAAATAGAATGAGTGCAATCCCTGGAGATTTAAAATACCTTTCAAGCCATGAATGGGTTCGTTTAGAAGATGACGGCGAAACAGTTACGATTGGTATTACTCATCATGCACAAGACTTATTGGGTGATGTTGTTTTTGTTGAATTACCAGAAGTCGGTTCGGAAATTGTTGCGGGTGATGAAGCGGGAGTGGTTGAATCTGTAAAGGCCGCTTCTGATATTTTCTCGCCTATTGCTGGAACGGTTATTGAAATAAATGAAGACCTTGAAGATTCGCCGCAATTGGTGAATAACGAGCCTTATGATGATGGCTGGTTCTTTAAAATGAAAGTAAGTGATAGCGAAGAATTAGAAGGCTTAATGAGTCCTGACGCATATAAAGAACTATGTGAATCAGAAGAGCACTAAGTTAGTTTTTGAAATATTTAGTTTACGTATCTAGTGGTGAGTGAAAGCTCACCCATAGTTTCCTTTCTTTGCATATGGCGGTTTGATAACTACTAAAAATTAGTTGTTATCACCCTCACTAATATGCCCTCTTAAGAGGATTGTTCATGCCTTTTATTCCGCATACTGATCAAGATGTCCAAAAAATGTTGGACGTGATTGGTGCTGATTCGATTGACGACTTGTTTGATGAAATTCCAAAACACCTTCGTGCAAAACCTATGGATGGTATTCCTTTAGGTTTGAATGAAATGTCCATGATGCGTTTGCTGTCTGAAAGAGCGCAACAAGATGAAGGTGCGCTTTGTTTTATTGGTGCAGGTGCTTACGAACATCATGTTCCGGCGGCTGTCTGGAGCACCGCAATGCGTGGCGAATTTTTGACGGCTTATACTCCATATCAAGCCGAAGCAAGCCAAGGAACTCTGCAGTTAATCTATGAATATCAGTCAATGATGTGTCAATTGACAGGATTGGATGTCTCAAATGCTTCACTTTATGACGGCGCATCGGGATTAGCAGAGGCTGTATTGATGGCGATTCGAGCTAATCGTAAATCAAAAAGCAAGAAAGTCTTGGTGGCAGGTAGTGTACACCCACATTACCTTAAAGTTGTTCAGGATATCGTGAGTAATCAAGGTATTACTTTAGATACCTTGCCTATTGATACTCAAGGACTAAGTTTGAACCTTGATGCTTTGGGTGGATTTGAATCTCAAGACTATGCGGCCTTAGTTATTCCTCAGCCAAACTTTTTTGGTTCGTTAGAAGATGTGAATGCATTAACTGACTGGGGGCAGCGGCATAGTATGTTAGTGATTGGTGTTGTGAATCCGATGGCGATGGCAATGCTTGCACCGCCAGGAGAATGGGGTGAGAGTGGGGCTGATATTGCTGTAGGAGAAGGGCAACCTTTCGGTTTACCTTTAGCTTCAGGTGGCCCTTATTTTGGCTTTATTTGTTGTAAGCAGAAATTAGTACGTCAAATGCCTGGTCGAATTATTGGCCGAACGGTTGATCTTGAAGGGAAAGAAGGCTTTACCCTGACACTTCAGGCGCGTGAGCAACATATTAGACGGTCTAAAGCGACTTCAAATATTTGTACTAACCAAGGGTTGGCAGTTACCGCTGCTACGGTTTACCTTACTTTGTTAGGTTTTGATGGCCTGTTACAGATTGCAAAAGCATGTCATCACAATACAAATATACTAGTGAGTAAGCTTCAGAGTTTGAAAGGTGTAACGGTTCGTTCGCCTAAAACGATTTTTCATGAGTTTGTCATTAAACTTGATCGTAATGTGGGTGAGGTGATTGACTTAATGGCGGAGCAAGGTGTTTTAGCTGGTTTTGATTTGTCGCCATATTATGCAGAAATGCATTCAGACCTTGATAATTGTTTATTAGTTTGTGTGACTGAAGTAAAAATTGAATCAGATCTCGATTTATTTGTGAGTACACTGAAGCGTGCGTTACAAGAAGGAGCTGCTTAATGTTAATTTTTGAAAATGGTAGTTCGGGTCGAAATGCAACCTCGCAAGTTCCTCAGAATGTTGCTGAGAATATTGACCTTCCTAGTGAGTTTTTACGTAAGAATTCAGCGAATTTGCCTGAAGTATCTGAATTGCAGGCTGTTCGGCACTTTACGAATCTTTCTAGGAAAAATTTCTCAATAGATACTCAATTTTATCCTTTAGGGTCTTGTACTATGAAGTACAACCCTAGAGGAGCGCAGCAGGCCGCGGCTTTGCCGGGTTTTTTAGCGCGTCATCCTTTTGCACCCGCTTCGTATAGTCAGGGCTATCTTTCATGTGTGTATGACTTACAACAAATACTGAAAGAAGTCACCGGCATGGCTGGCGTTTCTCTTACGCCTATGGCCGGTGCTCAAGGTGAGTTCGCAGGCGTCGCGATGATTAAAGCTTATCATGAAGGCCGAAAAGATTTTGAACGTACCGAAATTATCGTACCGGAAGCTGCGCATGGAACTAATCCTGCAACGGCCGTTATGTGTGGTTATAGTGTTAAAGAAATACCTGTGAGAGCCGATGGTGATGTTGATTTAGATGCTTTAAAAGCGGCGGTTGGCCCTCAGACTGCGGGTATTATGATGACCAACCCTTCTACTTGTGGCGTATTTGAACGACAGATCGAAGATATTGCGAAAACGGTCCATGATGCAGGCGGTTTACTGTATTACGATGGCGCAAACTTAAATGCCATCTTAGGAAAAGTTCGCCCAGGTGATATGGGATTTGATGTACTTCACATGAACTTACATAAAACCTTTGCGACGCCACACGGCGGAGGTGGTCCAGGATCAGGCCCTGTTGCGGTGGGTGAGCGTTTATTGCCTTATTTACCGACACCTATCGCTGGACAGAAAAAAACGGATGCGGGTGATTTAAGCTACTATTGGGTCGACGAAAAAGAGTTGCCTAATAGTATTGGTCGACTGAGTGCCTTTATGGGTAATGCCGGAATCGTTTTGCGGGCTTACATTTATGCTGTTTTGTTAGGGCGTGATGGTCTGCACCGCGTAGGTGAGTATTCAACCTTGAGTGCGAATTACATGGCAAAACTGATGTCTAATGCAGGCTTTAAATTAGCCTACGAAGACCGCCGTGCGACGCATGAATTTATTGTTACGATGAGCAAGCAAGTGAAAGAACAGGGGGTTACGGCCATGGATTTTGCGAAACGCTTACTTGATTATGGTTATCATGCTCCGACTACTTATTTTCCATTGCTTGTTCCTGAGTGTCTCTTAATTGAACCAACGGAAACTGAATCAATTGATGAACTTGAAGGTTTTGTAAAGGCGATGGTTTCAATACAGAAAGAAGCTGAAACTTCACCAGAGATGTTAAAAGAGGCGCCGTTTACACAGCCTGTGAGGCGTTTAGATGATGTGAAAGCTGCAAGAGAGTTGGATGTTGCTTATCACAAATAAGTGATTAAATAAAAAAGGAGCTTCGGCTCCTTTTTTATTATTAATTTTAAGGCTAGGTACATGATGTTTTTATTCTTAAATTGAGAATGTCTTCCTGTTCTAAACTGATTGATTAGTACACGGTAATTCCCATGTCACTGAAAATTTCTTTTAATTCATCTATGTCGTAATTCGTGAGACCAAGGTGTTCAAGGATATCTTTTTGATTATCATCCCATTCTGGGTCAGAATTTTGCAAACCGAGTACTTTGTAATTTCCACAAATATGTTCTGAAAGTTTTAAAACCGCTAAAAGTGTTTTCTGATTTTGATTTTTGCCGTCTTTTTCGTTAAATATTTGCTGTGTATTATGGTGTTCTGCAATGACTTGGCAAATATGCGTTGGCAGGTTCCAGGATTTTGCGGTGTAGTAGCCGACAACACAGTGGTTCGTATTGAATTTTTCATTTTCTAAGTCAATGATGCGCTCATGATCACCTGAGTATGTTTTTTCCATTACATCTAAATAGTCATCAAACTTTTTCATCATTAACGGGATGCCCGTATTGTGAAATAAGCCTAAAGTATAGGCTTCATCGGGTATCGGGTAGCCGACTTTTTTAGCGACCGTTGCACAGACCATAGCAATGTCATTGGCGGTGTCCCAAAAGCGAGTTAAGGCAACAATGTTCTCATCAGACATTTCACCTTTTATGGCAATGCCGTTCAAAATATTGATCACGGTATTGATTCCAAGAAGAGAAACCGCTTGTTCAATAGAAGTGATTTTATTACTTAGACCGTAAAAAGGTGAGTTTACAAATTTTAGCATCGTGCCGGCTAAACCAACATCTTTTGCAATGAGTTTGGCGATGCGTAAGATATCTGGTTCTGGCATGATTTGCTCCATCTGCAAATCAACTAAAATTTGAGGCTGTGTCGGAACAGAAATACCGTGCAATATCTTGGCAATTTGTTCTTCTGTTAATTCGGCGGGCATGCCCTTTATTCTCCTAATACTTGAGTTCTAGTACCTGTTTTTAAAACAATCTTATCTAAGATAGTGTAGACCCGATTATTGAAAATACTATGGTTTTTTGACGTGTTAATAATATTTTTAATTCAAATATGTTAGTGGATTAAAAAATAAACACTCCAACATGTGTGTGTCCTTGGTATACTCCGCCACCTATACTTGACGGTAATGATATTGTTGGTTTGGTTTGAGGGTGTAAATGATGGAAATGAATGTGTTGCAGTTGAATAAAGGTGCTGAAAAGCGGTTAAAGCAAGGGCATCTTTGGATTTATAGTAATGAAGTTGACGTAAAAGCAACGCCGCTTAAGTTATTTACGCCTGGTGAACAAGTAATTGTGAAAGACCATAACGGGCGTGAAATGGGCATTGCGTTTATGTCTCCTTCTTCTTTAATTTGTGGTCGGATGGTTAGTCGTGATCCGAAGCAACAAATGGATCAATCCCTGTTAGTTCATCGTTTAAAAATTGCTTTATCTCTACGAGAACTTGCTTTTGATAGCCCACACTATCGTTTGGTTTTTGGTGATAGTGATGCGTTACCAGGCTTGGTGGTCGATCGTTTTGGTGATGTGCTTGTGGTGCAGATTTCTTCAGTCGGAATGGAAATGCTGAAGGATGATGTGCTTGCTGCACTTGAAAAAGTATGTAAGCCGAAAACTATACTGTTTAAAAATAATGGAAAAATGCGTGCGCTTGAATCGTTAGAATCATACGTTAAAGTTGGTTTTGGTGAAGAAATCGAAGACGCTCCGCTTGAAGAAAATGGTGTGAAATTTCTAGCGCCTGTTGTAACGGGGCAAAAAACTGGGTGGTTTTATGATCATCGAATGAATCGTGCCCGTTTAAAAGATTATGTGAAAGGTAAAAAAGTATTAGACCTTTATAGTTATGTCGGTGGTTGGGGTATTCAAGCTGCTGCGTTTGGTGCTGAATCTGTAACGTGTGTGGATAGCTCTTCTTTGGCTTTATCGTATGTAGCAAAAAATGCAGCGCTAAATGATGTTGAAGAAAAAGTGAAGAGCATTGAAGGTGATGTGATTGAAGTTTGCCGTAAGTTGTTAGAAAACGGTGAAAAGTTTGATGTGGTGATTGTTGATCCTCCCGCTTTTATTCCACGTCGGAAAGATCAAAAGGTGGGTGAAAGAGCGTATCAAAAGCTTAATCAGCTTGCGATGCGTTTGTTAACTAAAGATGGCTTGTTGGTTTCAGCTTCATGTTCAATGCATTTGTCACGACCAGCCTTAGTAACAGCCTTACGCCTTTCAGGTCAAACGCTAGAGAAACGTTTACAGATTATTGAGCAGGGTTCGCAAGGTGCCGATCACCCGATTGTACCAGCGATTCCTGAAACAGAATATCTGAAGGCGATATTTGTTCGAGTACTTCCTGCTTAGACTTTCAGTCTTGATTGCCGTTTTGATTATTAAGGATAAGCGCTAACTGTGCTTTTCTTTCGTTGGTAGCATCAGAATGGCTACCTTTACCATGCTCTTTTATTTGTGAAAGAGCGTGTTCTTCTATTTTATATGCTTGTTGAATTAGTCGATCACTTTCGCTTGGTAGTAATTCATTTAGCGTTTCTGGGTAAAATCCATCGGTTTTTGTCCACGCTGTTGATAGTTTTTTAATATCATCATTTATTTGCGTTGTTAAAAGTTGTAAATAACGGCTTCGACGATGAGGTGTCGTGCTCTTATTGGAAGCATCACTCAAGCTACTAAATTCCAAGCTTCGATCTTTGGGGGACTGGTTTAGGCCTCCCGTTAACATGAACTCAAGCGCATGAAATCCGATGGAGACGTAAGCTGTATCTGAAAACTGGTGTTCGTTGTTCAGGTATTCGGTTGATAGTGCTTGTTCAGAAAATATTAAACCGCTGGCAGGATAGCTTGGTACTGCATCCAAATAACCGGAAATGATTGGATATTGATCTAAACGAATGTGTAGTGGGTGAATGACGGTTGGTTGGCTTTGGAGTAGGTCAAATTCCGGGTGTAAGATGTCAATTTTTTGAAAGACTTGCGCTAACATGTATTGATGATGGGCGCTTACAAGTGCTTTTTTTGCTTCATTGAGGTGTACTGGTGAAGGCGTTTGAGTAAAATTTTCAATGGTGTGCTGCAAAGCTTTACCCGACAATACTAATTGTATGAATGTTTTTTCTGCAGCATCTAAAAATAGGGCTAAGTTAGCGTTCTGTTTTATGTTTATGCTAACTAAAGACGGTGGGGAGGTTATGGGTTCTTTTTTTGGGACTTTGACTTTTGTGTCGCAACCAGAGGTCGCGACACAAATTAGTAGTAATGAAATCGTAGTGCTTAGCTTGATCATTTTTATGAGTGCCTAACTGGATTGACGATGTCTTTGGAACTATTATAGATGCTAAAATTATTACGTGTTTCTCAGCGTTTGAACTGGCCAATTATTCTTTTCGCAATAAGCTTCTAAGGTGTCGTCAGGATCAACAGCTATCGGGTTGTCTACAAGCTTAAGTAATGGTAAGTCATTATGCGAGTCACTGTAAAAATATGAACCTGTCATTGAGTGATTATGGGTTTCTAACCATTCATTTAATCGTGTGATTTTACCTTCTTTAAAGCTGGGTGTGCCTGATATATTACCTGTAAACCCTTGATTGTTTTTTTCTGGTTCTGTTGCAATTAAATCATCAACTTCCAGAAGTTGAGCAATACGTTCAGTAACAAAATGATTAGTCGCAGTAATTATTAGTAGATAGTCACCTTGTTTACGGTGTTTTTCGATTAATGCTTTCGCTTTCGGGAGCATTAGAGGAAGAATTTTTTCGGCTATAAAAGCTTCGCGCCATGCGAGCAGGTCGTCAAGGTTATTGTTTGCTAGTGGTTCTAATGCAAAGGCAAGGTATTCCTCAATGACCAGGCCTCCTGATTGATAATCTTTAAAAAATTGATCATTCTTTGCTTGGTAGTACTCAGCATCAACTATTTTACGTTCTACTAAGAATTCACCCCAAGCATGATCACTATCACCTGCGATTAAAGTATTGTCTAAATCAAAAATTACCAAGGCCACTTATAAAATCTCCGCTAAACTGTATATAAGACAAATCATATCAGAAAATTGCTTGATATAAGAAAATTGACTAGATCAATTTATGCAAATGTTATATTGAATTAGGATTATTTGTATAAATAATAAGATGATAGCGGATTACTTGATTGCCGAGCGATACAATTTCTGAAAGAATGAGGCAAAGCTAAATAATTATAAGGATAATAGAGTGATAGATTCTGACGGGTTTAGACTAAATGTCGGAATTATTCTCGCGAACCAGTTTAATCAGGTACTTTGGGCAAAACGAATAGGGCAGAGCTCTTGGCAGTTTCCACAAGGTGGTATTAAAGTTAGTGAAACACCAGAGCAGGCACTTTACAGAGAGTTGTATGAAGAGGTGGGTTTAGTTGAAGGCGATGTGGAAATCATCGCGACAACAAAAGGTTGGTTGCGCTATCGACTACCAAAAAAGATGATTCGCCATAATTCGCATCCCTTGTGTGTTGGACAAAAGCAAAAGTGGTATTTATTGAGAATGCTAAGTGCTGATTCAATGGTCACTGTAAATTCTAGTAATAGTCCGGAGTTTGATAGCTGGAAATGGGTTAGTTACTGGTATCCATTGGGGCAAGTTGTTTCATTTAAGCGAGAAGTATACCGAAGGGCAATGAAAGAATTGTCCACCGATTTATTCAATTTAGAGTATGACTTACCTGAAGTGGTAAGAGGGAATTAATGAATGCTTAGTATGCTTCGGAGCATAATCCAAGAAGTGAATGGCGCCTCAAACTTAGAGGAGGCGCTGAATGTTATTGTACGGCGCGTCCAAGAGGTGATGTCTACTGAAGTGTGTTCAATTTATCTCCTTGATGAAGAAAACAAACGTTACATTTTAATGGCATCTCAAGGTCTAAATTCCGGCTCAATTGGTAAGGTGAGCCTTGGATATTCTGAAGGGTTAGTCGGGTTGGTTGGTGTGCGAGAAGAGCCGATCAATCTTGAGCATGCACAGGAGCATGAACGTTATCGGTATTTTCCGGAAACGGGTGAGGAACGTTACGAAAGCTTTTTAGGTGTCCCCATTATTCATCATAAAAAAGTGTTAGGTGTACTGGTTGTTCAAGAAGCAAACAACTCACGGCACTTTGATGAAGGTGAAGAAGCTTTTTTAATTACGGTTTCTGCTCAATTAGCGAGTGCCATTGCGCACAATGAGGCAACGAGTGTTATTGCCGGATTAACGCCGACAGGAAAATCAGCTAAAGACATCTCTTTCAAGGGGGTTGCCGGAGCGCCAGGTGTTGCGATTGGAAAAAGTGTTGTCATGTTTCCGCTTGCTGATCTTGACGCGGTTCCAGACCGTAATTCGAGTGACATACCTGGTGATATTAAAGCGTTTGAATCAGCTATAGCATCTGTCCGTAGTGATATTCAAAAGGTTGGGGCGAGGTTATCTGAACAATTACGGCCTGAAGAGCAAGCTTTATTTGATGTTTATCTGGCGATGTTGGATGACAATGCTTTGGCTGGAGAGGTAATTGCTCAAATTAATGCTGGTAAGTGTCCTCAATCGGCATTAAGGGCCATTATCAATGATTATGCTCGGCATTTTGAAATGATGAATGACGCGTACTTAAGTGAGCGCGCCGTTGATATTAAAGATCTCGGCCGACGGGTACTATCTTATTTACAAGAGAACGATCATAGCGTTAGGGATTACCCTGAAAATACAATTTTAGTGAGTGATGAGCTTACTGCGACCATGCTTGGAGAGGTTTCGCGAGATAAACTTGTTGGTTTGGTTTCTATTAAAGGTTCGGGTAATTCGCATGTTGCTATCCTTGCAAAAGCAATGGGAATCCCGACAATTATGGGCTTAGTAGATGTACCACTGACCCAATTAGACGATAAAGAATTAATACTCGATGGTTATAATGGTGAATTATTTGCCTGTCCCTCAGATAGCCTACGTAGCTTTTATTATAATATTGTAGAGGAAGAGCGGCAGTTAGATCAAGGATTAGAGTCGCTTAAAACCTTGCCCTGCGAAACTAAGGATGGGCATCGAGTTTCTGCATGGGTGAATACAGGGTTAATGACTGATGTAGTTCGCTCCTTGAACCAAGGGGCTGAGGGTGTAGGGTTATATCGTACTGAAGTGCCCTTTATGATTAATGAACGCTTTCCGAGCGAACAAGAGCAGCTTGCTTGCTATCGTGAACAGCTTGAAGCTTTCGCACCGAGTTATGTCACGATGCGAACCTTAGATATAGGGGGTGACAAATCTCTGTCATATTTTCCTATTACGGAGGAAAACCCTTTTTTGGGGTGGCGCGGAATACGTGTGACTTTAGATCATCCAGAAATTTTTCTGGTTCAGATGCGTGCCATGTTAAAGGCAAGTATTGGTTTGGATAATTTACGTATTATGCTGCCGATGATTTCTAACGTGAATGAAGTTGAAGAAGCGCTTCATTTGATCTACCGTGAATATCATCAGCTTCGCTCAGAAGGGCTCGATGTTTCAATGCCCCAAATAGGGGTGATGATTGAAGTGCCTGCGGCGGTTTATCAGGTTCGTGAATTGGCCGAACGTGTAGACTTTTTGTCTGTTGGATCAAATGATTTGACACAGTATTTATTAGCTGTTGATAGAAATAACCCTCGCGTAGCATCACTTTATCACTCATTTCACCCTGCTGTGTTACAAGCTTTATATAGTATTGCGAAAGATGCTAAAGAAATGAATGTGCAGCTAAGCATTTGTGGTGAACTAGCCGGTGATCCTGCAGGTGCGGTATTGCTAACGGCTATGGGGTATCAAGCACTCTCGATGAATGCTTCTAACTTGCTTAAAGTAAAATCAGTTATTCGTGGTATCGATTTAACTTGGGCTGAAGATTTGCTTGAAAGTGTTTTGAAGCTAGATTCCCCCTTTATTGTTCAAAGTACCTTAAATCTTGCGTTAAAAGATGCTGGGTTTGGTAGGTATTTACGTCCTAGTAAGTTAAAGGAGGATTAAGGCCTGTCTCTGTAGTTAGTTTTTTATTCTAGGGTGAACATACTAAATTTAAATTTTAATCTAACTGTATATTGAAATAAAAACAGATTGTTAAGTGAATTTTTGATGAGGTAATTGAATGTCTAAAGTGGTTCAAAGCAGTAAAGGAAAGCCTTCTTTAGGTATTGCGCTTGGTGGTGGTGGCCCATTAGGTGGCATCTATGAAATTGGTGCTTTAAGAGCTTTAGATGAAGCCTTGGAAGGCTTGGATTTGAATGACCTGAGTGTGTATGTTGGGGTGAATTCCGGATCATTTGTCGCAGCAAATTTAGCGAATCAAATGACACCTGCTCAAATGTGCCGAATTTTTGTTCGAAATGAAGACGATGTTCACCCTTTTCATCCTGCTGTATTTTATCGTCCGGCATTTTCTGAGTATATGAATCGCTTTCGTGCCGTACCCAAATTGTTATTTAATGCTGGGATAAATCTGTTAAGTAATCCAAATGACCAAAGTATTCTTGAGTCGTTAACAGTGCTAGCGGACGCCATACCATCAGGTATCTTTGATAATGATGGCTTTCATCAATATGTATCTCGAACTTATAGTTCCTTGGGTCGAACTAACGACTTTTCGCAGCTTCGTAAGCGATTAATTATTTTGGCAACTGATTTGGAAACAGGGCAAACTGTTCGCTTTGGCAATGAAAATCAAAAAAATATCCCTATTTCAAAAGCCATTCAATCAAGTATGGCATCACCCGGAATCTATAAACCTGTTGAGGTTAACGGCCATTATTACGTAGATGGGACTTTAAATAAGGGGATGCATACCTCAGTAGCCATTGATCATGGTGCCGATATCGTCTTTGCAATTAACCCTGTTGTACCTATTGATGTGCAGCAAGCGGTCGCTACTGGAACAATGGTGCGAGAGGAGCTTGTTGGTTCTGGAATGCCAAAAGTGCTTTCACAATCATATCGAACGATGGTGCATTCACGTCTATCATCAGGGCTAAATGCGATAGAGCGAGATTACCCAGGTCGATCTGTGCTTTTATTTGAGCCAGCTCGAGATGATGCTGATTTATTTTTCTCAAGTGTATTTAGTTTCAAAGCGCGTAAAATGATGTGTGAGCGAGCCTATCAGTTGACAAGAGAAAACCTACGTACTAGAGCTGTGGAGCTTGAAAAGGTGCTTAAGCCAGCAGGAATTCGCATCCGTCATGATATATTAGAAGATGAGAATAGAACGCTGAGTACGGGCTTATATGGCGAAGCATTACCGATGTACGAGCCGAGGAGGGAGCCGAGAATTAAAAAGTATGCCTTGAAAAAAGAGGCGTCAAATGAAAGCTATTTAGGAAAGGTAGGTCAGAAGGTAGTATCTCTTTTTTAAATGTTGCGTACATGAAAAGTTAGATTAAGCTTCGTTAGGTTCTCGAGACTGGTCAGCAGCGTTTAGTTTCTCTAAATACTGTTGCCATAGCTGCTCTTTTTCTTGGCAAAACTGATAGAGTAATGGCCAAGAATATAGGCCAGAGTCATGCTGATCACTAAAGGTTATCTTTATCGCATAGTTACCGGCAGGCTCAATCTGTTTGATAGTAACAAACTTTTTTCCAAACTGTAGAACCTCATTTCCTTCACCGTGGCCTCTTACTTCTGCGGAGGGTGAAAGAACTCTAAGAAACTCAAAGCTAAGCTCATATATATGCTCACCTTCATAAGTGAGCTCTAGGCAGCCTGATCCCATTTTGATTTTAATTTGTTTTGGAATAGCTTGAGTCATTTCTTCTGCCTTTTTAGTAGGAGGGCGACGATGGGGGCGGAGCGAATAAGAGCGTGTATGGTGTCAGTATACAGCACTCTTATCGTATATTTCTTTGTTGTTCTTACTTGCTGAAACTTGACGCTAACGATAATTACAGTATGTATTGGCTAAGATCTTCATCTTCTGAAAGTTCGTCTAGTTGACTTTCAACGTATTCAGCGCTCACTTCAAAGGAGCCTTTTTGAGCATCGCCTGCATCAAAAGAAACTTGTTCTAATAAACGCTCAAGAACAGTGTGTAGTCTACGGGCGCCAATATTCTCAGTTTTCTCATTTACTTTCCAAGCGATATGCGCAATTTTCTCAATTGCGCCAGGGGTGAAGGTAAGATCAAGTCCTTCTGTTTTCATTAGTGCGATATATTGATGAATTAAGGAAGCATTAGGCTCAATAAGAATCCTTTCGAAGTCTTGTGCAGAAAGTGCTTTTAATTCTACGCGAATAGGTAAGCGGCCTTGAAGCTCAGGAATGAGGTCGGAAGGTTTTGAAAGATGAAATGCGCCCGATGCAATAAATAAAATATGATCGGTTTTAATAATACCGAGCTTAGTATTAACGGTGCTGCCTTCAATGAGTGGAAGTAGGTCTCTTTGAACCCCTTCGCGAGAAACATCTGCTGACGCGCCTTCGGAGCGTTTGGCGACTTTATCAATTTCATCTAAGAAGACAATTCCGTTTTGTTCTACTGCTTCAATTGCTTTAGCCTTAATTTTATCTTCATTAATGAGCTTGGAGGCTTCTTCATCTTTTATTTTCTTAAGAGCGTCGGCTACTTTTAACTTCTTAGTCTTCTTTTTGTCACCAGACATGTTAGAAAAAATATTTTGTAGTTGGCTACTCATTTCTTCCATGCCGGGAGGGGCCATTATTTCTACACCTACGGGTGTGGCGCTAATTTCGATATCAATTTCTTTTTCGTCTAATTCGCCTTCGCGCAGTTTTTTCCGAAATATTTGTCGAGTAGACGAGTCTTCCTGTATCTGTTCGTCTACGGTGGATGAACTTCTGGCAGGGCGTAGTAGCGCATCCAGTACTCTATCTTCTGCTGCATCTTCAGCTCGCATAGAAACCTGGGTAATCTCTTTCTGTCTAAACATGTTTAGTGAGTGGTCTGCTATGTCTCTAATGATTGATTCGACGTCTCTGCCTACATAGCCAACTTCAGTAAACTTGGTTGCCTCTACTTTGATAAACGGCGCATCTGCTAGTTTTGCAAGTCGACGTGCTATTTCTGTCTTACCAACGCCGGTAGGGCCAATCATTAGGATGTTCTTTGGAGATACTTCATCACGTAACGATGGTTCAAGTTGCATTCTTCTCCAACGATTTCTGAGTGCAATTGCGACTGCGCGTTTTGCACCATCTTGGCCAATGATATGCTGGTTTAGTTCGTGTACGATTTCACGGGGAGTCATATTTGCCATAATAAATTACTTGCTCGTTGAATCAGAGGTTGAAGGAGTAGTGTCGTTATTGATGTCTTCAATTGTAAAAGAATCGTTGGTAAAAACGCATATATTTGATGCGATCTCTAATCCCTTTTCGACGATTTCGTGGGCTGATAAATCCGTGTTTTCTAATAGTGCGCGTGCACTGGCCTGAGCAAAAGGGCCGCCAGAACCAATAGAAATTAAACTATCTTCAGGTTCGATTACATCACCGTTACCAGTAATAATAAGAGAGTTGTCTTTATCTGCAACAGCCAGTAATGCTTCAAGTTTACGTAATGCTCTGTCCGTTCGCCAATCCTTTGCAAGTTCAACTGCTGCTCTAACGAGCTGGCCGTTGTGTTTTTCAAGCTGAGCTTCGAAACGTTCAAACAATGTAAACGCATCAGCAGTACCACCAGCAAAACCAGCAATAACTTGGCCGTGATATAAGCGGCGAACTTTTTTGGCATTGCCTTTCATTATTGTATTTCCGAGAGATACTTGACCGTCGCCACCTAATGCGACCTCGCCGTCTCTGCGTACTGAAAGTATGGTAGTCATGATGTCTCCACAATCTAGGATATAAATGTCATGCAGGATGTATGTGCATAACTTAGAGATATATACATGGTGGTGCTTTATTTGATTTCAAGCAGTGCAGAGTCAAAAGAACGTATGAGTTCTTATTTTTTGACTTTTTTAACAAGCGGTTGAATGTTAATTGATACTAGTTTGTCTAATACGCTATTCATTTTACTTCGGTTGTTGTATGGGCCGGTCATGACTCTGTACCATGCTACGCCATTCTTGCCAGTAACAACTTTGATGTCAGCTTTGATTCCCTTGAATGCAATGGTCGCTTTTTGTCGCTCAGCATCTTTTTTAGTGCGAAAGGAACCTGTTTGAACTAGATAGGAGTACTTTGTTTGCTTGTTTTTTTCCTTGAACCTGTAAACGTCGACTTCAGATGGTTTTATATTGCTTTCGGGTAAGAGGTCGTAAAACTTAAATCGGGTGTCAGTCTTTTTTTCTGTATGAGTTGCTGTTTTTTTGGTCTCTTTTTTAATGGGGGTTTGGTGTGCTGCATCAGGAATACTTTTTGTTGGCGGAATAGATTGTAAGTAATATAAGCCATACGAAAATGCGCTAATTAGTAGGATTAGCAATATTATGGGTTTGGTACGTTTGGGTTGTGGTGTTGGTTGATTTTGCTTTAAAGTTGCCGAGCTAGACTTTTTCGTATTGGTCTTGCCTTTTTTTGCTTTAGAACTTGCACTGGACGTTGGGCCCGGTTTTTTCTTATCTCCGGGCTTTCGTGTTGTGCTAGGTTTTGCGAAGTCTTGAGTCATGAGGTAAAACTACATCTCTTCTGGCGCATTTACGCCTAGTAATTCAAGGCCGTTCTTAATGACCTGCTTAACAGCAAGGCTTAAAGTGATGCGAGTATTTCTAATTTCTGCATCATCTACCAATACTTTATTTGAGTTGTAGTAGGTGTGGAATTCACTCGCGAGATCACGTAAATAATGGGTCAGAATATGTGGTTCAAGATTGGTGGCTGCGTTGCTAAGTTGCTCAGGATAATTACCAAGACGTTTAGCTAAATCTATTTCGCCTTCGTGATCTGATTTTGAAAGGGTGGTTAATCCTTGGCTAGTGTCTACTTCAAGATCCATCTCTTTAAGCTTTCGTAGCATGCTGGAGATGCGAGCATGCGCGTATTGAATGTAATAAACTGGATTGTCTTTACTTTGTGATTTAGCTAGATCTAAATCAAAATCCATATGTTGCTCTGCTTTACGTGTTACGTAAAAGAACCGTGCGGCATCCTTACCGACTTCTTCTCTTAGTTCTCGAAGTGTGACGAATGAACCGCTGCGGGTCGACATTTGAACGCGCTCTTTTCCTCGATAAAGAATCGCGAATTGAACAAGGCGTACATCTAGTTTTTTAGGGTCGATGTTTAGCGCTTCGAGAGCGGCGTTAACTCTGGGTATATATCCGTGATGGTCGGCGCCCCAAATATTAATAACCTTATCAAATCCACGGTTAAATTTATTGAGGTGATAAGCAATATCAGATGCGAAATAGGTAGTTTCGCCGTTGTCTCGTTTTACAACACGATCTTTGTCATCACCAAAATGAGTGGAGCGGAACCAAATAGCGCCCGCTTTTTCATATAAATGTCCGTTTTCATCTAATTGTTTTAAGGCATCATCAATATTTTTGCTTAACGACGCTTCAGAGAACCAAGTTTGGTAATTCACACCAAAGCCTTTTAAGTCGTCACGAATGTCATCGGTGATCGAATTTAAGCCTTGATCGAATACAATTGTGAAGTCATCAGAAAGTAATTCTTTGGCGCGTGTGATGATTGCATCGATATAAATTTCTTTATCACCGCCTTCGTTTTCATCTTTCGGTAAATTGGTAAATATTTCTTCAATGCTATGCTTGAACCGCTCGCCATATTCAGTTTTTAGCGTTGCGGCGATATCGTGTACATATTCACCTTTGTAGCCATTAACTGGGAAAGTTAAATCAGAAAAGTAGCTTTCTATATATCGTAGCCAAACACTTGCCGCTAGAATATTCATTTGTCGACCGGCATCATTTACATAATATTCTCGTGTAACTTGATAGCCTACCGCTTCCAATAAATCAGCGACACTTGCACCGTAAGCTGCACCGCGCCCATGTCCAACATGTAAAGGACCGGTAGGGTTGGCTGAGACGAATTCAACTTGATAGTGTTTTCCTGCGCCAATTGATGACTTGCCGAATTCGGCTTTCTGGTCGAGAATCTCATTGATAGCAGAAAAGTTACTGGCAGCTGATACAAAAAAATTGATAAACCCAGGGCCCGCAATATCAATTTTCTTAATGCTTTCATGTTTGGATTGAATTAGTTTGTCGCTGATCAGTTCGGCTAACTTTCTGGGTGGCATTTTGGCTTGTTTTGATAGAACTAATGCAATGTTCGATGCAAAGTCGCCATGACTCTTGTCTTTGGTCGCATTAATATTTATTTTATAACTGAGGTTTTCAGGTAATACCTGCTCATTGCTGAGGTCGGTAATGATAGATTGAACAAGCCCAGAGATAATTTCTTTCATGCGATTCCTATACGTTTATACATAAATATACTTGGATATAAAATAAGCTGGCGAAATTTAGTTAGTAGATCACCATAAATACGCTCTATTTCACTCCGCCAATAGGGCGGGCTGCAAAATCAGAGCCGCGTATTATCTATGATTTGAGGTGGCGTGCAAAGCCTTTAAATGTAATCAATCGGGTCAACATCAATTGTTAGTTTAGTATTCCCTTTATGTTTGACTGATAAAAGCTTGGGAAGTTGTTTTAAAATCGAGGCGCGTAAAGCTAAGTTAGTTGTAAAGATATGCAAATAGCTGCGATAAATGCCAGACTTTCTTGCCATCGTTGCTTCAATGGGGCCTGAGATTTCAACGTCTGAAAGATTTGGGATTGACTTGAATAACTCACTGTTAATTGAATGAAGCGCTTGGAGTGTATCTTCTTGCGTTTTTGAATCAGCGCGAATACTTATCATCTTTGAAAACGGCGGCAGCTCGCAAGCTGTTCTGTCCTCTAATTCATTCTCTGAAAGTGTTTTGTAATCACTTTTGAGAACCGATTCAAACAGTGGGTGTTCAGGTAGTTTTGTTTGAATGAGTACTCGGCCTTTCTTTTTTCCTCGACCTGATCGTCCCGCTACTTGTAGGAGGAGTTGAGCGCTTCGTTCAACGGCTCTAAAGTCTGCGCTGAAGAAGCTTGCGTCAGCATCGATCACTGCTACAAGGGTGACATTATGAAAATCATGTCCTTTTGCTAACATTTGAGTACCGACGAGTAGGCAAGGTTCGCCTAAGTTAACTTCTTCAATAAGCTGTTCCATGTGAGACTGCTTTTTTATCGTGTCACGGTCGAAGCGTATTACTTTTGTGTTGGGAAAGTGTTGTGCTAAGCCAAACTCTATGCGTTCGGTACCTGTGCCTAACGGGCTAAGGTATGTGCCGTTGCAGCTTTCGCATTTTTGTGTGATCGCTTGTTTAAAGTTGCAGTGATGGCAAAGTAAGTGTGGTGGGCGGCTATGAATGGTTAATCGGGCATCGCAATGTTTACAGTGAGCAATCCAGCCGCAGGAATCACAGAGCAGTGTGGGAGAAAATCCTCGTCTATTTTGGAATATGATGACTTGGTTATTATTTTTGATTTCAAATTTAATTTGGTCAATAAGGGGTTGGGAGCAACCGTTTTGTAGGGGTCTACTACGAATATCAATCAGAGAAATGTCAGGTATTTGACCTTCGCCGGCTCTTTTATTTAGAACTAACCATTCATATTTATGTTGTTGAGCATTATAAACAGACTCAAGTGAGGGGGTGGCAGAGCCTAAAATAACTTTGCAATTTTCAAGTTGGGCGCGTTTAACAGCAAGGTCTCTCGCGGAATACTTAAAGCCATCTATTTGTTTATATGATGAGTCATGCTCTTCATCAACAATGATAATGCCTAAACTTTTAAAAGGCGTAAAAATGGATGAGCGTGTGCCAATAATAACTTTTGCAGAGCCTTGTCGGGCTAGAGACCATGTTGTAAGTTTTTCTCGGGAGCTCATGCCGGAATGGATAAAGCCGATTGGTGTGGCGAGTTGTGTTTGAAAGCGTTTGAGTGTTTGTGGTGTCAAGTTTATTTCTGGAATAAGAATTAAGGCTTGCTGGCCCGCCATCAGCACTTTTCTAACGATATCTATGTAAATTTCGGTTTTTCCGCTACCCGTGATGCCTTGAAGGAGTGAGACGTGAAAATGATCTAAGTTTTTGGAAGCATCTTGAACAATTCGTTGTTGTTCATCATTCAAAATCATCGCGTGTGGAGTGGTGTATTGTTCTGCGGTCGCAGAAAGGGGGTCAAATGCTTGGCTTGCTATATAACCTGCTTTTTTTAATGCTTGAAGTTGTGCTGTGGTGTAACCAAGGGTTTTAAGAGAATCTTGCCAAATGCCATTTGTTTGTTCTTCAATGGTTTCTAAAATAGCCTTTTGTTTTGTCGCATTATTTCTACCTTCGTATATTTTTGTTGTTCTATTCCATTTTATGACTTCAATTTCTTTGAGGCGTTTTTTTTGTCGTAATGCGCTGGGGAGAGCTGTATGTATACAGTCACCTAAAGGATGGCAGTAATATGTAGCGCACCATTGCAGCAAATTGAGAATGTTTAATGGCAGTGCTATAACTTCATCAAATAGGTGTGTAATTGATCTGAGTTTATCTGCTGGTGTGGTTGTGTTGGTTTGTTTGCTAATAACAATGCCGACTAACTCGCGATGACCAAACTTAACCAGCACTCGCATACCGGGTGAATAATCTTCGGCGCAAGTGTTTTCTGCGGGAAGGTAATCAAAGTGACCATATATTGGTATGGGGACGGCGATGCAAATGACGGGGCTTGAATTGATCACTTATTGTTATCTTTCATTGGATGTTCTTACTATTGATTTGAAATTGAGGTAATCATATATATGGAATAATAACGCTATTATTCCATATTAACGTAGTTTATTTCATGTTCTAAATAAATGGGTATTGCATATTGCGCCTGTTTTGGTACTATGCGCCGTCTTAAAATTCAACGTTGTTCTGTATAGTGTTTCGTACAGGGTATACTTTTTGTGCGGTGCTTGATTTGAAAAATGTTTCAAATGGGTGGCGGCATAGTTTAAATTGAGGTGTAATATGAAACAAGATCTTCATCCTAAATATCAAGAAATCGAAGCGAAATGTAGTTGTGGTAACGTATTTAAAACACGTTCTACAATTTGTAAGGATATTACGTTAGACGTATGTTCAAGCTGTCACCCTTTTTATACGGGTAAGCAAAAGGTTATGGACGTTGGTGGACGTATCGATAAGTTCAAGAAGCGTTTTGGTAGCAGAATTAGCAGCTAGGCTCTTTTTTAACCTTTGTTTAAATAAATCTTTAAGCAAAGGCTATCAAGCGATAAGTATTTAAAAAAGAGCGTATATCGCTCTTTTTTTGGTTTTAACGTTCGGAAGTTTGGTATTTGTTGTGAAGAAAATTTGTTCCATGTGAACAAGTGATGTCATAATACGCATCCTCGGGTCATGTGCCCCGGAACTAGGGCTTTCGATGCCTACAATTCATGGTTAAACGGTACAATATAATGTCAGATGATTTAAAAACAGCAGCTCTTGATTATCACGCAAACCCAAAGGCCGGGAAAATCAGCGTTGAGATAACAAAACCTACAGCAACTGCTAGAGATCTTTCTCTTGCTTATAGTCCAGGTGTTGCTGAGCCGGTTAGAGAAATCGCAGCAGATCCAGAAAATGCATATAAATATACAGCGAAAGGTAACTTGGTTGCTGTAATTTCTGATGGTACAGCTATTTTAGGTCTTGGTAATTTAGGGCCTCTTGCAAGTAAGCCGGTTATGGAAGGTAAAGGCGTTTTATTCAAGCGTTTTGCAGGCATTGATGTCTTTGATATCGAAGTTGACGCAGAAAGCCCACAAGCGTTTATTGATACAACTAAGCGTATTGCAGAAACGTTCGGAGGTATTAACCTTGAAGATATTAAAGCGCCTGAGTGTTTTGAAATCGAAAGAGTTCTTATTGAACAATGTAATATCCCAGTTTTTCATGATGATCAGCATGGTACAGCGATAGTAACGGCTGCGGGAATGATTAATGCTCTTGAAATTCAAGGCAAAAAAATCGAAGAAGCTAAAATTGTTTGTTTAGGTGCTGGCGCAGCAGCGATAGCATGTATGAAGCTTCTAATTAGTTGTGGTGTTAATTCTGAAAATATTTACATGTTAGATCGAAAGGGCGTAATCCACACTGGTCGTGATGACTTGAACCAGTATAAAGCAATGTTTGCAACAGAAACTGATAAGCGTACTTTGGCTGATGCTTGTGAAGGTGCGGATGTGTTTGTTGGTTTGTCTGGTCCAGATCTATTTCCTGCTGAAGCGTTAAAATCAATGGCGCCAAACCCAGTGGTTTTTGCTTGCTCTAATCCTGATCCTGAAATTGCAGTAGAGTTGGCTCACGCTACACGTGATGACTTGATTATGGCAACTGGTCGTTCAGACTACCCTAACCAAGTAAATAACGTATTAGGTTTCCCTTTCATCTTCCGTGGTGCGCTTGATGTGCGAGCTAGCGTTATTAACGAAGAAATGAAAGTTGCAGCGGTTCATGCGATCAAAGACTTAGCGAAAGAGCCTGTTCCTCAATATGTTATTGATGCATACGGTGGTGATGCGCTTGAATACGGAAAAGGCTACATTATTCCTAAGCCGCTTGATGAGCGTTTGTTAGGTCTTGTATCTGGTGCAGTTGCTCAGGCAGCGGTAGATTCAGGGGTGGCTAGATTTCCATATCCAGCTCATTACCCGCTTAAATCAGTCGCTGATATCAAATAAAACTGTTTTTATTAGCGCTGTTTAAGTAATAAAGAAACCTCGTTACTGTAAAGTTTCGAGGTTTTTTATTGGATAAAATTTAATGTAATTTTTTCAAAAACAGTGAGTTCTGAAAAGATCTACTTAGTTGCGAAAGCTAGGAGTGGTTAAAGGTGGGCATGTTTAACCCGCTTCAAAAAATGTCTTCTGGTTCTATGGTGGTTTGTTTATCTATTAATAAAGAGGGTATCTCTTCAGGCGTGTTAGCCTGCGTTTTAGGAGCAAACTCGGTTCTGAATATTTCGAATATCGCATTCTTTGCGCCAGGTTTTGCGAGTAAGCCTGTTTCGGGGTCAATCCTAACTGTCACAATTCCGTCAGGCTGCTTCATGTGTGACTCGCTCATGTCTTCTAATGCAACTTTCATGTAGTCGCTCCATATTGGAAGTGCCGCCTTTGCTCCATATTCTCGGCGACCAAGTGTCTTAGGGTTGTCAAAGCCTACCCAGACGGTGGTTGCAATTTTTGTGTTAAAGCCTGAAAACCATGCGTCGACTTGGTCATTTGTGGTGCCTGTTTTTCCTGCTAAATCGTTGCGTTTTAGCTTTAATGCTCTACGTCCGGTACCTTTTTTGATGACGTCTTTTAATATTGAGTGAAGTATGAAAATGGCTCTGTCGTCAGCTATTCTTGGGGCAAGTTTGAGTTCGGTATTGGTTGGTTCATTTGCTAGGCATTCTTCGCAGGCTGTTGAAGGATTTTTTTGGTAAATAATGTTGCCATTATTATCTTCAATGTGCGAAATCAGGTGGGGTTCAATTCTATAACCTCCGTTTGCTAGCATGCTGTACCCAGATGCAATTTTTATTGGTGTTAATGCGGCACTACCTAATGCGAGAGAAAGGTCTTTTGGTAATGCTTTTCGATCAAAACCGAACTTTTGAACTGTTTTTAGAGTGGTTCTGACCCCGGTTTCTTTAAGGAGGCGTATTGATACGAGATTTCTGGATTGGTAGAGTGCTTTTCGAATACGGGTTGGTCCGTAGAACTTTCCACTAGAGTTTTCCGGTCGCCATGCTGCTTCTAAATTAGAGTCTTCGAATACAATTGGAGCGTCATTAATGAGCGTGGAGGCTGTTGTACCGTTTTCAATTGCAGCTAAATAAACGAAAGGCTTAAAATTAGAGCCGGGTTGGCGTTTGGCTTGGGTGACGCGGTTATAGTGGCTAGCGTTGAAGTCGTAGCCGCCTACTAATGCTTTGATAGCGCCATTTTCAGGGGCTATTGAAATTAAAGCACCTTGTACATTGGGTGTCTGGGCTAGTTTCCAAATTATCTTGTCAGTATTCTGTTTTAGATTTTTGTTTTCTTTGATATTTGAGGTTTCAGTTTCTTTAGCTTTGCTAGCTTCAGCTTTTATTTCAATAATATCCCCTAATTTGATGATGTCTAATAAAGATTGTGGCTTCTTTCCTATGCGATCAACGGTAAGGTAGGGTGTTGCCCACTCAGCTTGATCAAATGATAATGTCACTTTTGAGCCGTCCTTTATCATTAGTGACGCTTTATCTTTATTAAGGTCTAAAACAACGGCAGCTTGATTGTTGGTGGCGGTCTTTGTTTTTCTTAACTGTTTGATTAATGTGGGGGTGTCTAAAAGTTGGTTTTTAGGAATGGTTTGGGTGGCTGGGCGGTAACCATGTCTTCTATCGTAACTTTCTAAACCATTTTTCATCGCAGAGTTAGCAGCCATCTGAAGCTTGCTGTCAATTGTTAGAAAAACACGCATGCCTGATATGTAAGCGCTAGAACCATATTTTTTAATGATTTCTAATCTAGCCATTTCTGCTACATAAGGGGCCGATATATCTGTTTTTCCTCCATGGTAGCTTGCTGTGATTGTTTCATTCCTTGAAGAAGTGTGTTGTTGTTTGTTGATCATCCCTAATTCAAGCATGCGATCGAGAATCCAATTTCGTCGTGTTTTTGCGCGATCCGCGTTTGCAATAGGGTTGTAGCTTGAGGGGGCTTTGGGTAGGCCTGCAATCATGGCTATTTGTGCAAGATTGAGCTCTTGGATAGGTTTTCCGTAGTAAACTTGGGCTGCTGCATGTACTCCGTAAGCGCGATTTCCTAGATATATTTTATTAAAATAAAGTTCGAGGATTTCGTTTTTACTGAGAGATTGTTCGATTTTTAGTGCTAAAAATATTTCGTTAAATTTTCGAATAAACGTCTTCTCCCTTGAGAGAAAGAAGTTTTTTGCTACTTGCATTGTGATGGTGCTGCCGCCAGATTTTATCTTTCCTGAAGTGATTAATTGCGTGGCTGCTCTTGCTAGGCCTTTTATGTCAATACCATTGTGCTCAAAGAATCTATTGTCTTCAGCTGCAATGAATGCATTGATTAAAAGTTCCGGTGCTGAATTTATATCGATTGGCGTCCTTCTTTTTTCGCCAAACTCAGCTATGCTTTTTTTATCGCTAGAAAAAATTCGCAACGGTGTTTGAAGTTGAGTATGTTTTAGTTGACTGGCGACAGGTAAGGTTGGCGTTAAGTAAAGATAGAAAGAACTTATTAAAAAACCGGCGCCACATAAAATTGAGGCGAGTGACCAGCCTAAAAAGGTTGAAAATCTCACAAAACGAAACATGTTTTTCCTAGCAAGTTAGAAATATACAGCTATTATCTAAGAAATAGCTTTAAATTAGAGTTTGTAGGATTATACGTCTTTTTTTGTGACGATTTTAGTAAAGAATTGTACATTGAGGTATTGTTTGAGTAAATTTCATTAGAAACTTACTGATACCTTATTAATAGTTACCACCATTTTCTAATGGATCATTGCGTGTTTGGATTATTTGGGAAAAAGAACGATACCTTATTAGGTATTGATATCAGTTCGTCATCGGTCAAGCTGCTTGAGCTTTCAAGAAGTGGCGATAAGTATCGTGTAGAGAGTTACGCGGTTGAGCCATTACCTGAAAATAGTGTTGTTGAAAAGAATATCAACGATGCAGAGCTAGTCGGTGAAGTGGTTAAAAAGGTTTTGGCTAAGTCTAGGACAAATACTCGGCTTGCGGCTGTAGCTGTTGCAGGTTCTGCCGTAATTACAAAAACCATTCAAATGGGGGCAGGGCTTAATGATCAGGATTTGGAAAATCAAATTACGGTTGAAGCCGATCAGTATATACCGTATCCACTTGACGAAGTTTCTATAGATTTTGAAGTTTTAGGTGAGTCTGAGACGGGAGCAGATCAAGTTGATGTTCTATTGGCTGCTTGTCGTAAAGAGAACGTTGAATTAAGGGAAGATGCACTTGAGATTGGTGGGTTAGATGCGCGAGTTGTTGACATAGAAGCTTATGCGATTGAGCGTTCTTTTGGCTTAATTGAAGCCCAAGAAGGTAGTGATGGTGAAGACCAAACCATCGCGATTGTTGATTTAGGATCAACTATGACAACTTTGAGTGTATTGGCTGACTCAAAAACAATTTATACACGAGAGCAGTTATTTGGTGGACGTCAACTCACTGAAGAAATTCAAAGGCGTTATGGTTTGTCGGTAGAGGAGGCTGGCTTGGCTAAGAAGCAGGGTGGTTTACCAGATGATTACGAACGCGAAGTATTAGGGCCTTTTAAAGATGCTGTCGTTCAACAGGTGGCTCGTTCATTACAGTTTTTCTTTTCATCAAGTCAATACAATGAAGTAGATTATGTGATTCTAGCTGGAGGGGTAGCCTCTATCAATGGAATTGTAGAGCTAGTTCAGGAAAAAATAGGATTGAAGACGATTGTTGCTAACCCTTTTGTGGAAATGACTTTAAGTTCGAAAGTCAATGCTTCTGCATTGAGTAATGATGCACCCTCTTTAATGATTGCGTGCGGTTTAGCGATGAGGAGTTTTGACTAATGCCAACTATTAACCTCCGACCATGGAGAGAAGAGCTAAGAACTGAGCGGCAGAAACAGTTTATATCAGTGTCGGTTGGTGTACTAATCATTGCATGTGGCCTTGTTTTTTTATGGAAAACCAATGTTGATTCAGGAATTCAATTTCAAGATTCCAGAAATGCTTATATGCAGTCGTCCATGAAAGAGCTTGATAAAAAAATTGCAGAAATCAAACAGCTTAAATCACAGAAGAAAAAATTATTGGATCGAATGAAGGTTATTCAGGATTTACAAGGAACCCGTCCGGTGATTGTGAGGGTTTTTGATGAATTAGTACGTACGCTTCCTGATGGTTTGTATTATGATTCGCTTACGCGTGGTAATGATCAACTATCGATTAAAGGTTTGGCAGAGTCTAATAACCGTATTTCTGGTTTAATGAGAAATTTCGAAACGTCTGATTGGTTTTCTAGCCCTAACCTTACTGATGTCAGTTCTGTTAAGGGAGATGGCTCGCTAAATAAGTTTTCTATGAGTGCTAAACAAGTGACGCCAGCTGTTGCGACTAATAAAAAAGGAGCTAAATAGTGGGTTTTTCTGAATCAATGGAAAGCCTGAAGGGCTTTGATATAAATGATATTGACTTTAATAATGCCGGGTCATGGCCAGCGGCGGTAAAAAGTATTGTTTTTTTGGTTGTATTTGTCGCAGTGGTATTCAGTGGATATTGGTTCTTGATTAAAGATCAGTATGTGGCGCTAGATAAATCTGTTGCTGAAGAAGTTGATTTAAAACAAAAATATGAAAGCAGGGCGTTTAAAGTTGCAAATCTAGATGCCTATCGCTTACAGATGCAGGAAATGGAAAAGTCTTTCGGTGCTTTATTAAAGCAGTTGCCTGCAGATACTGAAGTTCCCGGTTTACTGGAAGATATTACCAATACTGGGCTGGGCAGTGGTTTAGATATTAAATCAATTAAATTAAAGCCTGAGGCATTAAAAGAATTCTATGTTGAATTGCCTATGGAAATTGAGGTGATGGGAACTTATCACGACATTGCGTCTTTTGTGAGTGGGGTGGCAAGTTTACCTAGAATTGTTACTTTGCATAACTTCACAATATCGCCAGTTAAAAAGAAAAAAGATGGTAAGTCTGGCTTACTTAAAATGTCAGTGTCAGCTAAAACATATAGGTATAAAGGTGATAAGAAAACCACATCTAAAAAGAAAAAAGGTAAGCGGGGTAAAAAATGATTAAATTATTCTTCTTACCTTTAGTTGTCTCAGGAATAACGTTTCTAACTGCTTGTAGTTCTAATGATGGTTTTAGTGATTTAGATCGTTTTATGAAAGAGATCGATGCGAAACCACGAGGGCGAATTGAAGCCTTGCCTGAGGTAAAGGTGTATCGAGCTTTTACTTATAGTGCGGCTAATCGAAGATCTCCCTTTTTGCCTCCAGAAGATGTTGTCATCAATGATGTAGAGATTCAAAAGGACCAAAGTACCGTTAAACCTAACTTGGATAGAGCGAAAGAAGTGTTAGAGTCTTTTTCGTTAGCTGAGCTTGAAATGGTTGGCACGATACAAAAAGGTGGAAAAGATACGCTATGGGCTCTTATTTCAGGAGAGGAAGGAGGGGTGCATATGGCTAAGGTAGGGCAATATATGGGCAAGAATTATGGTCGTATCGTTGCAATAACGGAAGGGCGTCTTGATTTAATTGAAATAGTTCCCAACGGGTATGGTGGGTGGTTAGAAAGACCTCGTATCATCACGCTGGAAGATGAGCAATAGTCTTAGAGGCAACTGGGGATGAGGTTTTCAATGCATATGATTTTAGCGAAATTTGATTTTAAGAAAAACAGACATTTAAGGTTACTAGCAATGCTTTTTAAGACACGATTTATTCTTTGGGTTCTTTGTATCAGCTTGTTTTCAGTGGGAGGTGTTCATGCTTCTGATCTGCAAGGTGTAAATTTTGCTTCGTTACCTGGAGACAGGACCGAGATATCATTAAGTTTTAGTGATGTCCCGCCGACGCCTGATAGTTATACGATTGAAAGTCCAGCGCGTATCGCTATGGACCTAGCAGGGGTCAATAACAGTCTTGCTGAAAAGTATCATAATCTGGGTCTAGGGAATGCCAAGAGAATGACGGTGATCGGGGCTAAAAATAGAACCAGAATCATTTTAGATTTAGTCGAGCTTGTGCCTTATAGCTCGCGTATTGTCGGCAATACATTAGTGGTTACAGTTGGTGATAATGGTACTGTGGGGCAAACTGAATCTATGGTAAATCAAGAGCAGTCTGGATCTCCTGGTGCTATGACAAATTCTAGTGCTGCCGTCGATCAGAATAATAGAGTAACATCGATTGACTTTCAGCGTGGCGATAAAGGTGATGGTCAGATTGTTGTGAATTTTGCAACGCCTAATGTCGATATTGATATGAGTGAAATAGGAGGGAATATTCAGCTGCGTATGCCTGCAGTTGAGTTGCCGCATGCTCTTCGTCAACGATTGGATGTGGTTGATTTTGCAACGCCTGTACAACGAATTGATTCCTACATTGTAGATGGTGAGGCTATCATAATGATTAAGCCTACAGGGAATTATGACTATTTAGCTTACCAAACTGATAATCAATTTACGGTTAGTGTTGAAGAGTTAACCAAAGAGGAAGTAGGCAAACGTAAGAAGGATAAATTTCCTTTTACGGGTGAAAAGCTATCTTTGAATTTCCAAAACATCGAAGTAAGAGCTGTACTACAATTAATTGCTGATTTTACTAGTCTCAATTTAGTGGCCAGTGATACGGTTGGTGGCACAATAACGTTAAGACTTCAAAACGTACCGTGGGATCAAGCTCTAGAATTAATCCTTAAAACGAAAGGTCTAGACAAGCGAACTGTTGGAAATGTATTGCTTGTTGCTCCTGCTGAAGAAATTGCTGCTCGTGAAAAGCTTGAGCTTGAGACGAATAAACAAGTGGCTGCGCTTGCCCCAGTTAGGCTTGAGGTGGTTCAAATTAATTATGCTAAGGCATCAGATATCGTTGCTTTATTAAGTAAAGATATTGAGTTAATTTCAGGCAGAGGCTTTATTTCTTCGGATGAGCGAACGAACACTATCAGTGTACGGGAAACGTCAGAGAAGCAGGAGCAAATAAGGCAGTTGATAGCAACTTGGGATATACCTGTTAGGCAGGTGTTAATTGAGGCGCGTATCGTTCGAGCTCGATCTAACATCGCAGAAGAAATGGGGATTCAGTGGGGTGGAGGCGGTCTAGAAGAGAATGGTGGTAATTTGTTCTCAATTGGTGGATCCCAAGGTACATTAGCTGAATTGGGTGATATTGCGAACGGTACAGGTGAATCGATTACTTTTCCTGGTGCTTTAGGTGTAGATTTAGGTGTGACACGTGCTAATAGTTCTTCTATCGCGATCGGTTTTAGTGGTTCTAACTATTTGATCGACATGGAGTTATCTGCTTTTGAATCGGATGGGAAGGGGGAGATCGTTGCTCAACCTAAGATAGTCACGGCAGATAGACAGACGGCTACAATTAAATCAGGTGAAGAAATTCCTTATCAGGAAGCGTCATCTTCAGGTGCTACATCAGTATCATTCAAGGAAGCGGTTCTATCTTTGGAAGTAACGCCTCAAATTACGCCGGATGATAAGGTAATAATGGATCTGAGGATTAATCAGGATAACCGTGGCGAAGTAACTGCTGGTATTCCAAGTATTGAGACGAATGAAATTATTACGCAGGTTCTTGTTGGAAATGGCGAAACAGTTGTATTAGGTGGCATATTCCAATCAGAAAGATCCACTACAATAACAAAAACTCCTTTTTTGGGTGATATTCCTTATCTAGGTGCTTTATTTACGAAGACTCAAGAAATTGATGAACGTGCCGAATTGTTGATTTTTATAACGCCTAAACTACTTAAAGATGGCATGATAGATCAGTAATATGCTTTCAATACAGCTTGATTAAGGATATGTGAAAATATTCTACTATAAATTCGAAGGCTGCTCATTTAGAGTGGCCTTTTTTGTTATATTAACCGAAAACGTAAATTTGGAAGTTTATTAGAGGCTTTGGTGTAAGGTTAGCTATTAAGGTAAATACTTAAAGTGTGGGCCTTTTAAGGTCTAATAGCTTTATTTTCTCTCATCGATGTAGAAATGAGACAGTAAATTAAAATGAAATACAATATAAACAAAGAACTTGTCGTGTTGATCGGCCCGATGGGGGCAGGTAAAACTACGATAGGGAAAATCCTAGCCAAAGAGCTTGGCTTTGAGTTTTGTGACTCGGACAAAGAAATTGAAAAAAGAAGTGGTGCGAACATACCGTGGATTTTTGATGTTGAGGGTGAGGCGGGGTTTCGAGATAGAGAAATGTCAGTGATTGAAGAACTGTCGCAACGTAAGGGGGTTGTCTTAGCAACGGGAGGTGGAGCGATGATGCGAAAAGAGAATCAGGATTATGTTTCTCGAAATGGGTTCGTTATTTACTTAAATACTTCTGTAGATCAGCAGTATAGCCGCACCCATAAAGACCGTAACCGTCCTTTGTTGCAAGGTGATAAAGATGCTTTTGAAGTTTTGAGTGAGCTATTTGACCTACGAGACCCTATCTATCGTGATGTGGCAGATCTCGTTATGGATACAGATAAAAAATCACTTAAAAGTGTGGTTAAAAGCATTATTGATGCACTTGAAGGTACTGAGCCGTTGAGCAGTTAGTCGTTAAATGTGTTGAACTAAGAAATTTAAATGGCGTGAAAGAAATATGATTGAATTGAAAGTTGATTTAGGCGAACGAAATTATCCTATTTTTATTGGAGAGAGCCTGTTAAGTGATCCTGAGTTGTATAAGCCTTATATCGCAGGAAATAAGGTGATGATTGTTACTAATGAAACGGTTGGTCCGTTATATGAGCAACAAGTTCGGCAGGCTCTGGTGGATTATGAGGTCGATACTGTTGTATTGCCTGACGGTGAGCAATATAAAAACTGGGAAACGCTTAATTTAATTTTCGATTCTTTGCTAGAAAAAGCACATTCACGAAAAACGACAATTGTAGCACTTGGTGGTGGTGTTGTAGGCGATATGGCTGGGTTTGCTGCTGCCTCGTATCAGAGAGGTGTTGATTTTATACAAGTACCTACTACTTTGCTCTCTCAGGTCGATTCATCGGTCGGCGGGAAGACAGCAATCAACCACCCAATGGGTAAGAATATGGTTGGTGCATTTTATCAGCCAAAAGCGGTAATAATTGATACCCTGACATTACAGACCTTACCTTCTAAAGAGGTGTCCGCGGGTATTGCTGAAGTAATTAAATATGGTTTGATAAGAGATCCTGATTTTTTTGTATGGCTAGAAGGAAATATTGAACAACTTAAAGCGCTTAAATCTGAAACATTGATGTATGCCATTCAAACATCTTGTGCTTGCAAGGCCGAAGTTGTTGAGCTTGATGAAAAAGAGGGTGGTCTGCGTGCAATTTTGAATTTAGGGCATACCTTTGGGCATGCGATAGAAACCTATAAAGGTTACGGTGCTTGGCTTCATGGTGAAGCAGTTGCTGCTGGTATGGTTATGGCTGCCGAATTGTCTCGACTTGAAGGTTGGTTGACGACTCAAGATGTGGGGCGGATACGTGCAATTTTAATTGAATCAGGTCTTCCTGTAAGTGGGCCAGAAGGGATGTTGATGCAAGAATATCAGCGTTTGATGTCAGTTGATAAAAAAGTGCTGGATGGTACGTTGAGGCTGGTGCTTATGCGCTCTATTGGTGAGGCCTTCGTAAGTTCTGAGTTTTCATCAGAGAATTTGAACGCAGTTTTAAGCAAATAAAATTGTGTATGGAATAAATGTGGCATCCTTGATGTGGATAACTTTGTGTTGATAGATGAATCAAATAAAAAGCGAAACTTAACTGGGCAGCTGGTTTCTCACTTTGATTTAAGTGGTGATCCGTTTTCGGTAGAGAGTACATGTTTTTTCGAAGATGCTCAGCGTAAGCATAATATAGAGACGTTAAGGCATTTAGCTATCTTTGGCGACATGGTTTTATTACTTACTGGTGAAATTGGGGCAGGGAAAACCTCGCTAATTGAGCGTTTTGTTCAAACGCAGGGTGATGCGCTAAATATTTATGTGCACAAAAACCCCGCTCAATTTATCAGAAATAGAGCGGGTGTGGAGAGACCTGATGTTGTAGGCTCTATTAATCGTTTTGCTGAACTGGCTGAATTAGGCAAGGTCGATGGGGAGAAAGCTAGTCAGACCTTGTCTCGGCTGATACAGAAGTGTGACTTAAGGTTTCAAGAGTCTGGTAAGCGAACATTGCTTATTATTGATGACGCAGACCTACTTTCAAAAGAAGAGCTAACTCAATTTTTTACTGTTTTTAAATCGCTCCCAGTTGAGAGTGGTATAGTTATTCTATTAGCCGGTACGCCAAAACTGCTTAGATTTTCATCTGAGGGGGATGTTCGGGATGAGAAGCTACACCAAATTCAATTAAAACCGCTTACAAATAATGAGTCGATCGAATACATTCAGTGCCGTTTGGCCTCCGTTGGTTATTTTGATCAGTTGTCTTTATCTGATGGTCAGAGAGATAATTTAGCTAAAATGGGAAAGGGGTTGCCTGGTAGGATTAATCGATTTTTTGCTTATATTGTTTTTGAGTTAGGTCTTCCCGAGATAGAAAAGCCAAGTGTAAATCATGGTGCACGTAAAGTATTGTTTTCCATTGCGGGTTTACTGTTGTTATCGTTCATTTTAGTTTCATATCAACATGGTTTGCTAGATCTCTCGTTGATGGGTTCAGGTAATATTGCAGAGCAGAAAGTAGAAGAGCCAAGTAACGATAGTCAAGTCAAGTTTGAAGAGGGTAGTTTAATTTCTTTACAGCGAGAAGCACGAATGAAAATGCTTAATCTTGCTATTAAAGAGAACGCTCCTCAAGGGCCTGTATCTGAATCTCATGAAAGCTCTAATGGTGTTGCGCTTTCTTCAGGTAGTACTATTACGGATGTAAATACTGAACTTAAGATGGTCTTAAGTACTGAGCCGGTAACCGTTTTGCAAAAAACGAAGAGAGAGCATAAAGAGACTCAAGATGATTCAGGGCTCGTGAAGGTGATTGTCTCTAATAAAGTAATAAAGAAGCAATCATCTAAAACCAATGTTTTGGCCGAAAAGAATATTCAAGATACTATTGATAAAAATTCTGCTCGTTTCGCTGATGTCAAACCTGTTCTGAAACAAAAAATACCCAATAAGCCCAAAAGTTTTAGGTCGAAAAGCTGGGTAATATCTCAGCCTTTGTCAAACTACTCAGCTCAATTATTAGGTAGTTATAGTGAGGAAACTGCTGTTCAGTTTGTTGAACGGGCTGGTAAAGTTGATCCAGAACTCTATTATTTGAAAACCCTTTATAAGGGGCGAGACTGGTATGTGGTCTTTTATGGTAGCTTTGCATCAAAGAAGGTTGCTCAGAAAGCTGTTTCAGTTGCGCCTAGGGTAGTTCAAGAGCAGGGGCCTTGGTTAAGGCGTTTTGGCGGTATATTGAGCTCTTACCCTAAGTAAATTGTAAAATGATTTGTTTTCACTAAGTTATTGAAATATAACTATTAAAAATTTTATTTTCTTGGTTGAGCTATTTCTTTTTACATAAAACTAATCTTTAGATTTGTTCTAGACTAGATCCGCGTGTAAAATATCCAACCCCAATTTTCATCGTTATAGGGTTATTAAATAGTCGATATTTATAACTGTATGATTTTAAATGATATTTTTTAGAGAGAAGGTTATGGCAGCAGGTTTATTTCGCCCCGAAGAATTTAGAGATAACTGTGGATTTGGTTTGATTGCTCAAATGAAGGGGCAGCCAAGTCATGATCTATTGTTAACGGCGATCGAATCATTGACGTGTATGACGCATCGAGGTGGCATTGCCGCTGATGGGAAAACCGGTGATGGTTGTGGTTTGTTGCTTCAAAAACCAGATTCTTTCTTGCGTAAAATTGCTAAGGATAAATTTAATGCTGACCTAGGTGAGCATTACGGTGTTGGGATGATATTTTTATCACAAGATGCTCAGAAGGCAGAGTCCGCTCGTACTGCATTAAATACAGAGTTAGAAAAGCAAGGCTTGACTGTTGTGGGTTGGAGAGAAGTTCCAACTAATAATGATTGTCTCGGTCCAATGGCATTAGAATGTTTGCCTTCAATTGAGCAAATATTCATTTCAACGAACTTATTAACTGAGAGAGAGCTGGCGTTAAAGTTGTTCATGGCGCGTCGCCTAGCTGAAATTACCTTAAAAGATGATGAAGAATTTTATGTTTGTAGTCTTTCAGAGCAGGTTATTTCATACAAAGGATTGATGATGCCGGTAGACTTACCTGCATTCTATTTGGACTTAAGTAATGAAGAACTTGAAACTGCCATTTGTGTTTTTCATCAGCGCTTCTCAACGAATACTATGCCTCGCTGGCCATTAGCTCAGCCTTTTAGAAGTCTGGCACATAATGGTGAAATAAACACGATTGAAGGCAATAGAAATTGGGCGCTAGCGCGTGCAAGCAAATTCTCAACGCCAGATCTCCCAGATTTAGATGCTATTGCTCCTTTAGTAAATCGAACAGGCTCAGACTCTTCTAGCATGGATAATATGTTAGAAGTTCTACTTGCCGGTGGTGTCGATTTATTTAGAGCTGTTCGTATGATGATTCCGCCAGCTTGGCAGAATGTCGATACAATGGATAATGACCTGCGTGCATTCTATGAATACAACAGTATGCATATGGAGCCGTGGGATGGTCCCGCAGGAATCGTACTAACAGATGGCCGATATGCTGTTTGTCTGCTAGACAGAAATGGCTTGAGACCTAGTCGATGGGTGATGACAAAGAATGGTTACCTGACTGTAGCGTCTGAAATTGGTACTTATGGTTATAAAGCTGAAGATGTTGTGGCGAAAGGTCGAGTTGGTCCAGGACAAATACTCGCTGTTGACACGCATACGGGAGAACTACTCCATACAGACGATATTGATAATCGTCTAAAATCAGCGCACCCATATAAAAAATGGTTACGTGAAAATGCAACGCGCGTTGAAGCAACGTTAGATAAAGAGCATAAAGCCTTTGATCCAATGTCGTCTGATGAGCTTAAAGCACAGATGAAAATGTTTCAGGTGACTTTTGAAGAACGTGATCAGATCCTTCGACCACTTGCAGAAAATGGTCAAGAAGCTGTTGGTTCGATGGGTGACGATACACCGGTAGCCGTTCTTTCTTCCAAAGTGCGATCTGTGGCTGACTATTTCAGACAAAAATTTGCTCAAGTAACGAACCCTCCGATTGATCCATTGCGTGAAGCGGTGGTAATGTCATTAGAGACGTGTGTCGGTGTTGAGCATAACGTATTCGAAGAAACATCAGAGCATGCACAGCGAATAATTCTTGCTACACCTGTGCTCTCTCCTGCTAAGTTTGCGTGTCTAACTGAGCAGCAAAAAGGTTTTCCTAGCCAAACAATTGCTCTTCAATATACAGAAGAACAAGGTTTAGAAGCGGCGATTAAAGAGGTTTGTTTACAGGCTGAAAAGGCTGTTCATACTGGTAAAGTGATTTTGGTGCTCTCTGATAAAGATATCAAGCAGGGTAAGCTACCGATCAATGCCTTTATGGCGACGGGGGCTGTTCATCATCACTTGGTGGAAAAAGGTTTACGCTGTGACTCTAATATTGTTGTAGAAACAGGGTTTGCAAGAGACCCTCATCACTTTGCTGTATTATTTGGCTTTGGTGCGACCGCTGTTTATCCACACCTTTCTTATCAGGTCATGACTGATTTGATCAATACTGGTGAAATGTTGATGGACCCTATTGAGGCCAAAAACAATTATCGTCGTGGTATTGGCAAGGGTCTATTAAAGATTCTTTCAAAAATGGGCATTTCAACAATTGCTTCCTATCGTGGCTCGCAGTTATTTGAGGCGGTTGGCTTATCAGATAGTATTGTAAATCTTTGTTTTAAAGGCGTTTCTAGCCGTATTCAAGGGGCTTTATTTCAAGATTTTCAAAGTGAACAACTATTATTAGCGCAAGATGCCTGGAAAGCACGAAAACCAATTCAACCAGGTGGCATGCTGAAATATATTCATGGACAGGAATATCATGCGTTCAACCCCGATGTTATTAATACTGTACAAAAAGCGGTAGAGACAGGTGATTACGGGGTATTTAAGGAATATGCGGATTTAGTCAATAATCGTCCTGTTTCAACGCTGCGTGATTTGTTTGGCTTGAGTGATACGGTTAAAAGCATTCCATTAAGTGAAGTGGAGCCAGTTGAAGATATATTTCCACGTTTCGACTCAGCGGCAATGTCACTAGGCGCGCTATCTCCTGAAGCGCATGAGGCGCTTGCTGTTGCGATGAACCGTTTGGGTGGTCGATCAAATTCTGGTGAAGGTGGTGAAGATGCTGTTCGTTTTGGCACTGAAAAACGTTCAAAAATTAAACAGGTAGCTTCGGGGCGTTTTGGTGTAACACCGCATTACTTAAGTAATGCCGATGTTATTCAGATCAAAGTTGCTCAAGGTGCGAAACCTGGGGAAGGTGGTCAGTTACCGGGCGGAAAAGTTAATGATTTAATAGCAACGCTACGTTATTCGGTTCCTGGTGTGACGCTGATATCACCGCCTCCGCATCATGATATCTATTCGATTGAAGATTTAGCGCAGCTTATTTTTGATCTTAAGCAGGTGAACCCTACTGCGCTCGTTTCAGTCAAACTTGTTTCTGAGCCGGGCGTCGGTACGATTGCGGCTGGTGTTGCAAAAGCTTATGCTGATTTGATCACAATATCGGGATATGACGGTGGTACAGCCGCAAGTCCTTTAACCTCAATTCGTTATGCTGGCTCCCCTTGGGAGTTAGGCTTAAGTGAGGCGCATCAAACGTTGAGAGGTAACGATCTTCGTGGGCGTGTTCGTTTACAGACTGATGGTGGACTTAAAACGGGTCTGGATGTTGTCAAAGCAGCGATGCTTGGTGCTGAAAGTTTTGGGTTTGGTACTACGCCGATGGTCGCATTGGGTTGTCGATACTTAAGAATCTGTCACCTGAATAATTGTGCTACAGGTGTTGCGACGCAAAACGAGCGGCTTCGTGATGAACATTTCAATGGTACTGTTGAAATGGTAATGAACTTTTTCCGTTTTGTGGCTGAAGAAACCAGAGAGTGGATGGCTAAGTTAGGCGTACGATCTCTGGATGATTTGGTCGGACGAACTGATTTATTGACTATTTTATCTGGTGATACCCCTAAGCAGGCACAATTGGATTTATCGCCTATTCTGTCAACAGCGGGTATCCCTGAAGATAAACCACATACTTGTCAAATCTCGAAGAATGAGCCTTTTGACCAAGCTGGTTTAGCAGAGAAAATGGTTGAGGATATGCTTGTTGCGATTGAAACAAAATCGGGCGGAGATTACTCCTACAATGTAACTAACTGTGATCGCTCTATTGGTGCAAGAATATCAGGTGAAATCGCGAAGCGACATGGCAACCAAGGCATGGCGAGCGAAGCGATTACATTAAAACTTAAAGGTACTGCTGGGCAAAGCTTTGGTGTATGGAATGCTGGTGGTCTAAATATGGACCTTGAAGGCGATGCTAATGATTATGTAGGTAAGGGTATGACGGGCGGGGTGTTGACTGTTAGACCGCCTGAAGGAAGCGTCTTCAAGTCACACGAAACATCCATTATCGGTAATACTTGTTTATACGGAGCAACAGGCGGGAAGTTATATGCCGCTGGTACTGCAGGCGAGCGTTTTGGTGTACGTAACTCAGGCGCGATGGCGGTTGTAGAAGGGGTTGGTGATCACTGTTGTGAATATATGACAGGCGGCTTAATCACTGTGCTTGGTAATACTGGTTATAACTTTGGTGCGGGTATGACTGGCGGTTTTGCTTATGTACTTGATCAAAATAAAACGTTTGTTGATCAATACAATCATGAGCTTGTTGAGATTCAGCGAATTTCTTCTGAGCAGATGGAACCGTATCGTAATCATTTGCGTGGCGTGATAAATGAGCATGTAGCTGAAACATCAAGCGACTGGGGACGAGAAATTCTTGAAAATTTTGAAGACTTTGTTGCTAGTTTCTGGTTAGTTAAACCAAAAGCTGCCAATTTGAAAAGTTTACTTGAAAACATGCGCTCACGCCCTGAATAGTAGCAAAATAGGCGATAGTTTATAAGCAACTGGTTCGTGAGAGCGGGTTCAAAAGATTTGGTTTATGAGGTTTAAAATGGCAAAACGTTTAAATAATGATTTTCAATTTATCGATGTGGGACGTGTAGATCCTAAAAAAATTGAAATGAAAGGGCGTACGCATGATTTTGGTGAGATTTACAAACCCTATAAGAAAGAAGAGGCGGTAGATCAATCACATCGGTGTTTAGAGTGTGGTAACCCATATTGTGAGTGGAAATGTCCTGTTCATAATTATATCCCAAACTGGTTAAAGCTGGTTGCAGAAGGCAATATTTTTGAAGCTGCTGAGTTATGTCATGAAACTAACACTTTACCTGAAGTCTGTGGGCGAGTTTGCCCGCAAGATCGATTATGTGAAGGTGCGTGTACTCTGAATGATGGTTTTGGTGCTGTAACAATTGGGTCAACCGAAAAATATATAACAGATACTGCATTTGCAATGGGTTGGCGCCCTGATATGTCTAAGGTCGTTTGGACAGATAAAAAAGTTGCTGTGATTGGTGCGGGTCCTGCCGGGCTTGGGTGCGCAGATGTCTTGGTACGGAATGGTGTTAAGCCAGTAGTGTTTGATAAAAACCCTGAAATTGGTGGTCTGTTAACATTTGGTATTCCAGAGTTTAAACTCGAGAAAACAGTGATGTCCCAACGTCGTGAAATTTTCACCGATATGGGGATTGAATTTCGATTAAATACCGATATTGGTAAAGATATTACGATTCAGGCTTTGCTTGAAGAGTATGACGCAGTCTTCATGGGGCTTGGTACTTACACTTATATGAAGGGTGGGTTTCCGGGCGAAGACTTACCTGGTGTTTATGACGCACTGCCTTTTCTAGTGTCTAATGTAAACCGACGTTTAGGCTTTGAGAAGTCTAAAGATGACTTTATCGACGTTGCCGGTAAGCGTGTTATTGTTTTAGGTGGTGGTGATACAGCGATGGATTGTAATCGTACCTCTATTCGTCAGCAAGCTAAGCAAGTTATTTGTGGTTATCGTCGTGATGAAGCGAATATGCCTGGCTCAAGAAAAGAAGTTCAAAATGCTAAAGAAGAAGGTGTAGAGTTCCTTTTCAATCGACAGCCTGTAGCAATTGTCGGTGATGATAAAGTCGAGGGTGTTAAGTTTGTGCAAACAAAACTTGGTGAGCCGGATGAGAATGGTCGTTGTCGTCCAGAAGTTATTGCTGGTAGTGAAGAGATTGTTCCTGCTGATGCAGTATTGATTGCTTTTGGTTTTCAGCCTAGTCCTCCTGAATGGTTAGGTGGGGTCGAAGTGGATGTGAATGATTGGGGTGGTGTTGTTGCGCCAGAAGTTTCTAAGTTTCCATTTCAAACGACAAACCCTAAGGTATTTGCGGGGGGAGACATGGTGCGAGGGTCTGATCTCGTCGTGACGGCTATTGCTGAAGGTCGAAAAGCTGCTGAAGGTATTCTCGACTTTTTAGACGTTTAGCTTTAAAACTGATTAGAAAAGGCACGGATTTAAAGATTCGTGCCTTTTTTGTATGGTTTGGCATTATTGAGTGCTGGCCGATGTGAATAATGGGAAAGGCAATAGTATGACTGAATTAAAAAATGATCGTTTTCTTCGTGCTTTAGCTCGTGAGCCTGTGGATATGACTCCTGTTTGGATGATGCGGCAGGCAGGTAGGTATTTACCTGAATATCGTGAGTTGCGTTCAAAGGCTGGTGACTTTTTAAGTTTGTGCAAGAATAAAGAGCTTGCATGTGAAGTGACCATACAGCCTCTAGAGCGGTATGCTCTTGATGCAGCGATCTTATTTTCAGATATATTGACGATTCCTGATGCCATGGGGCAAGGCTTATATTTTGAAGAGGGTGAAGGTCCTCGGTTTCGAAAAATTGTACGAACTGAAAAAGAGGTAGAGGCTCTGCCTATAGTTAATACAGCTAAAGATCTGGCTTATGTGACCGATGCTGTTTCAACTATTCGTAGAGAGTTAAATGGGCGAGTACCATTGATCGGTTTTTCTGGCAGCCCATGGACATTAGCCACTTATATGGTTGAAGGTGGGAGTTCAAAAGATTTTCGTCATGTTAAGGCGATGATGTATTCGCAGCCAGAGGTAATGCATCAATTGCTGGAAAAATTAGCATTATCGGTCATTGATTACCTGAATGCTCAAATAAAAGCAGGGGCTCAAGCGGTACAAATTTTTGATACTTGGGGTGGTAATCTTAGTGATGTCGCCTATAAAGAGTTTTCGTTATCTTATATGCAAAAGATCGTTAAAGGTTTGATAAAGGAGCACGATGGACGAAAAGTTCCGGTTATTTTGTTTACCAAAGGTGGTGGTTTATGGCTGCCTGAAATGGCTGATGTAGGCGCTGATGCATTAGGTTTAGATTGGACAATGGATATTGGTAGGGCCAGAGCACTAGTGGGTGATAAAGTCGCCTTACAGGGTAATATGGATCCCTCAGTTTTATACTCATCAGCTAAACAAATTCGAGCAGAAGTTGAACGAATTCTTAAGTCGTATGGCTCAGGGGCGGGGCATGTGTTTAATTTAGGGCATGGGATTCATCAATTTGTAAACCCAGAGCATGCCGGTGTTTTTGTTGAAGCTGTTCATGAGTTTAGCGCTAAATATCACTTGTAAACCCTTTGAATTGTTTCAGATGTGTGCGGATAGCAGCACATGCGTCACATTTGAAACACGCTCCCATTTAACCTTCCTGCTAGTTCTAATACAATCTTTAGTTGAACGAAAGATACTCTAAGGAATTGCAATGATACTCAGATTACAGTTGTTGGTGATTTTTACATTTTCATTTTTTCTGCTTGCCTGTACAGAAGATCGAAATTTTGACACCGATAATAAAACAGTCGACATACGTCTTAATAATACTGAAGAAATCACTCTTGAGGTTGTCCAATCTACTTTTTTGACGCATTTATACTTACCAGTATTTGAGTTTTTAGGTGAGACCGACTTACCCGTAGGTTCTGTAAAAGTTGACAGTATTAATGTTCCAACTTTACCAGAAGGCTCTACCTTAAGTTGTTCTGATTTTCCTGCGCGCTCAAGTGAAGATATCGGTACTGCGGAGTATTGTTTTGACAGCCTCGACGGCGGAGTAGCGCTCTATAGTTTTCCCGCTGAGCAGAAGTATGTAGCAGGCGAAAGGATCGTGGTAAAATATGAAAATTATGTCAATGAATTAGGTTGGGTGAGTAATGGTCGTCTGGAGGCTACATATTTAAAAACAGATGGCTTGAATCGTGACTTTGTTGAAGCAGATACTGTCTCTTGTTTAGTTAATTTACAGTCAGACTTAACTGACAAAACTAAAGTTGATGAGACTGATTTATTGGCACAGCTATTAGACTCCCAAGAGGGAGACTTAGTGGGTGACTGGTCGATAAATGATGTACCTTTATCATGGATATTGCCAGCTCGCGACAGTAATATGCTGATAACTGAAGTCCGATTAAGTAGTAAGGAGCTAAATTCAGTATTAACTGCTTATGAGTTTAATATTACAGACCCTAATGATGTCAGAATTATCAATGGTGCAGGCTTTGATGGTGTCAAAATTATCGATGTTGTTGGTGATGGGGTCAGATTTATTGGTGTACCAGACGGAATAAAAGTTGAAGTGTTTGGTAAAATTCAGGTTTTTAATGAAAATGGCACTCCAGTTTTAGAAAATGGCAACCCTACGTTTGAAATTATAACGGATGGGTTTGGTACGCCAATATTAGATAGTGATGGCAGAGAAGTACTTGTTCAGAAAGTTTTGGGGTACGTAATTCTCGATGAGAATGAAAAAGTTATTGTGATTAACCATTCAGCCGAGACAACCGATAACCAAATTGCCTCTATTGATATGGACCAAGTTTACAGTGTGTCAAATTCAGAAGTAGAGGAAGTTAGTTGTCAGAGTTTTGAAAGAGAGTTGAGTGCATCATTAACAAAATTATCGGTTCGAAAAGATAATATAACCTATGCGGTTAATGGTTCATTGCGGTTGGTAGAAGGTACGAAAGATTATATAGGCTTTGCGCGTGAAATACGGGACAGCTCATTTACAACGACAGTTAATCAAGAAAATAACGCAGAAGTTTATGCCATGAGTGGTTTCTCTATTTCTTATGTGCAAGGCTCTGAATTTGGTAGTTTTGCCTTTGATTCAACATTGGAAGGGCAAATTTCATCCTCAGCTTTTCCCGGTGTGTTAGAAGTATTTCAGGGACAGACTATCCTTGGGCAAGATGGTAGTGATCGTCCAACTACTGGACAGTTTTCTATTTTTGGTCAGGGTCTAGAGCGAATTTTCGTTACATTTAAGGAATTTACTGTATTTTTGTCGGTAGATTATAATGGCGATAGTACGGGTAATAGAATCAGTGATGTAGACTTTAGATTCGAACCAAATTGGGATGATTTAATTAACCGTGACTTTATACTGCCTGAAGAGATCTAGGGATAAGATATCAGGTGTTTAGGGGTGGTTTTGATTGTGAAACAAGAAAGAAAAGTATTTTAGATGGCAAAAATTAAATCAGCTTTTGTTTGTACTGATTGCGGTTCGGATCTCTCCAAATGGCAGGGACAATGCCCCGATTGTGGCCAATGGAATACTATTAAAGAAATAAAACTAGCTAAATCCCCTACTGCAAGAGGAGTTTCTACTGCTGGCTTTGCTGGAACTTCTTCAGAAATTCAAACTTTAGGGTCAATCGATCTAAGAGATCAGCCTCGTTTCACTTCTGGGATTGGTGAGTTTGATCGTGTTTTAGGGGGCGGTTTAGTTCCTGGTTCAGCCATTTTGATTGGAGGGCATCCAGGAGCGGGAAAAAGCACACTTTTACTTCAAGCGGTTTGCTCCTTAGCGGCGACGATGGATGTACTCTACGTTACGGGTGAAGAATCACTACAACAAGTGGCGATGCGTGCTAAGCGCTTAGACTTAAATGCCGATAATTTAAAGTTGTTTTCAGAAACTAGGCTAGAGGAGATTGAATCAACAGTTGTCTCGCTCAAACCTCGCGTACTAGTTGTCGATAGTATTCAAGTTATGTTAACCGACCTGATCGATTCTGCGCCAGGTAGTGTTTCTCAAGTGCGTGAGTGCGCCGCAAGGTTGACTCGTATGGCTAAGCAATCTGGTATGGTGTTGTTTTTGGTTGGGCATGTGACAAAGGATGGCTCAATTGCCGGGCCAAAAGTGCTTGAACATATGATCGATTGTTCGATTATGCTTGAAGGTTCAAATGACTCTCGATATAGAACCTTGCGAGGAATTAAAAACCGTTTTGGTGCTGTCAATGAGCTAGGTGTCTTTGCAATGGTTGAAAAGGGGCTAATGGAAGTAAAAAATCCTAGCGCTATTTTCTTGAACCGTGGCAGTGAAGCAATGCCCGGGAGTGCGATAACGATCTTGTGGGAAGGAACAAGGCCTTTACTTGTAGAGCTTCAAGCATTGTTAGATGAAAGTCAGGGTAGTTACCCAAAGCGTGTAGCGCTTGGCTTAGACCAAAACAGACTTTCAATGTTACTGGCAGTTTTACATCGACATGGTGGTGTTCATTGTGGTGATCAGGATGTATTTGTTAATTTGGTGGGAGGGGTTAAAACATCCGAAACAAGTACTGACTTGGCAAGTCTTGCAGCAATTGTTTCAAGTCTACGGGGTGTGGCACTGCCTCAGGATTTGGTGTTATTTGGAGAAGTTGGTTTGTCAGGTGAAATTAGGCCAGTACCGAGCGGCCAAGAGCGTATCCAAGAGGCTTTAAAGCATGGTTTCAAAAGAGCGATAATCCCTTATGGAAATAAACCACGCCAAAAAATAGAAGGTATGGATGTTGTGCTCATTAAAAAATTATCGGACTTATTGACCGCTCTATTTTAGCTTGTGCGTTATAAGTACTAATGAATACTCATTATTAAAGTACTGTTAGCGCGTCTAATTCTCTTTTTAGCATCTCTTCACTGCCAAGATTTAATTCAACTAATCTTCTAAGGTGGGTCATGCTATCAATATCAATATACTTGCAACGAAAACCTAATGTGTCTGCATCCTCGTGAGAAAGGTTTAACGACATAATAATGTGGGTGTCACTGCCAGAGAGGTTGATGGTAGCTTCATAAGGATCATTTTTATCAAAACAAAAGTGATCAGGTTTTTGCAACAAAATACCTCTCATTGATATATCGAGTACTTGAGTCGTCCATTCAAGATCATTTTGATGTAGGGTGCACCCAGCATTAAATAGTATGCGGCTGAATTGGCGTCGTTCATCTTGATTCTTGTCATTATTATTAGTGTCGGCCATGTTTGTGTCCTTTTAAAAAGCGATTTAAGCCAAAAATAAGGCTTATTCAAAATATATGTTGAATAAGCCTTTAGTGCAAATTTTTGCTCAGTTATTTCGCTTGGATGGTGCTTTACGCGAGCTTTTTATAGTTCATTCGCGTCGGAGCTTTGGCTGTATCACCTTTGCGATTTTTCAAATCTACTTCGTATTCGCTATAGTTACCTTCAAACCAAACTACTTCACTGTCACCTTCAAAGGCAAGCATGTGGGTTGCAATTCGATCTAAAAACCATCGATCGTGAGAAATAACGACAGCGCAGCCAGGGAATGCCAAGATGGCTTCTTCTAGCGCTCGTAGTGTTTCAACATCAAGATCGTTGGTTGGCTCATCTAGCAGTAAAACATTAGCTCCTTGTTTAAGAAGTTTAGCTAGGTGCAATCGGTTTCTTTCGCCACCTGAAAGCTCATTTACTTTCTTTTGCTGGTCATTGCCTCTGAAGTTAAATCGGCTGGCGTAAGCACGTGAAGGTGTCTGGTAATTACCAATTTGGATCATATCATTGCCTTCTCCAATCTCTTCCCAGACAGTATTGTTGTTGTCAAGATTTCTACTTTGCTCAACGTAGGCAAGTTTGACGGTATCTCCTAGTTTTACTTCACCGCTATCCACAGATTCATCACCAGAGATTAGTTTAAATAATGTCGACTTACCTGCGCCGTTGCCACCGATAATCCCAACGATGCAGCCAGGGGGGATGGTGAAATTTAAATCATCAAAAAGTAATTTATCTTGAAACTTTTTACTGACATGGTTCAATTCTATGACAGAGTCGCCTAATCGAGGGCCCGGTGGAATATATATTTCCATCGTTTCGTTACGCTTTTGTGTCTCTTGTGAGCTTAGTTCTGAAAAGCGTTGTAGTCGTGCTTTGCTCTTTGCATGGCGGCCTTTAGGATTGCTTTTAACCCACTCTAACTCTGACTTAATACTACGGTTACGTGCATCATCCTGCTTTTTCTCATGTTCTAATCGTTGTCCTTTTGCTTCAAGCCATTGCGAATAATTACCTTCGAATGGTATGCCATGACCACGGTCAAGCTCAAGAATCCAGCTAGCAACATTATCAAGGAAATAGCGGTCGTGTGTGATGGCGACGACTGTACCTGGGTAATCATGTAAAAATCGCTCTAGCCATGCAACGCTTTCGGCGTCGAGGTGGTTGGTCGGTTCATCAAGCAGTAACATGTCAGGTTTAGAGAGCAGCAACCGGCAAAGTGCAACTCGTCTTTTTTCACCGCCTGAGAGATTTTTAACATCAGCATCCCATGGTGGAAGTCTTAATGCGTCAGCAGCAACTTCAAGTGTTCGGTCAAGGTTATGACCATCATTCGTTTCAATAATAGCTTCCAGCTTTGCTTGCTCTGCTGCAAGCGCGTCGAAGTCAGCTTCTGGTTCAGCATAGTCAGCATAAACTTGATCTAGGCGAGTTAAGGCGTCTTTGACAATTCTAAGACCATCTTCAACATTTTCACGAACATTTTTGCTTTCATCTAGTTCTGGTTCTTGAGAAAGATAACCGACATTAATGCCAGGCTGCGGTCGTGCTTCTCCGGTGTATTCTTTGTCTATGCCAGCCATGATACGCAGAAGTGTTGATTTACCCGAGCCGTTTAAACCCAAAACGCCAATTTTTGCACCAGGAAAGAAAGAAAGAGAGATGTCTTTCAGTATTTCTTTTTTAGGGGGAACCACTTTTCCAACCCTATTCATTGTAAATACATATTGCGCCATATTGATTGCCTTGGACGAGTAAAAAAATTGTAAGCAAAACTTAGCGAATATTACCTAGGATGGCAATTATTAACGGATGGAAAATGAAATTAACTGGAATAAAGTAGGGGAAAGGTGCAAGTGAGTCGGTACGAGCAATTATTGCTGCTTTTTACTAATGCTTTTATCAAGTAAAATGACAGGAATGATGCCGACTAAGACAATCACCAGTGCTGAAAGTGCACTTTGTTCCAAGAGCTCATCTGATGCAAATTGATAGACCTGTGTCGCAAGTGTCTCAAAATTAAATGGTCTCAGAATTAAGGTCGCAGGAAGTTCTTTTAAACAGTCTACAAAAACCACTAACATCGCTGTGAGTGCTCCTCGTCTGATCATGGGAATATGTACCCGTATTAAAGTGCTTAAATGGCTGTGACCCATTGAGCGAGAGGCCATGTCCATATTAGGTGTTATTTTATCAAGGCTAGACTCAATAGAGCCTGAAGCAACTGCTAAAAAACGAACGGAATATGAAAAGACAATGGCGAAAGCTGTACCGCTAAGAATAAGTCCCGTTGAAATTTGGAAATATTCTCTCATGATGCCATCGATAAAGTTATCAAAAGCCGCAAACGGAATGATAATGCCAATGGCAAGTACTGCACCCGGAACCGCATAGCCTAGGCTGGAAAAACCAACAAAAAAACGAGTGGCTTTATTTTTATTCATGCGTTTACTATAAGCGAGCGTTAATCCGAGAATTAGGGTGATAATCGCCGCCATGCCTGCCAGTGAAAAGCTATTTAGTGCATAGGTTACAAACTTACTGCTCCAACTGGTTTCAAAGTAATTAATCGCATAATAACTAAGAATAGTAAAGGGTATAAGGAATCCAAATAATACTGGAATAAAAGCCAGTATGGATGCCCCGTAGGCGTATTTTCCGGAGAGTTTTATGGTTGGGATGGGGGCACCAGGGTTTCTGGAATTAAATTGCTTTTGCTGTCTTCTGGAATAGCGTTCAAGTGAGATTAATATCACCACGACAACAACCATCAATACAGCAATTTGAGCAGCTCCTCCTAAATTACCCATATTTAGCCAAGTATCGTAAAGGCCAGCGGTAAGTGTGCGCACTGCAAAATAATCAACCGTGCCAAAGTCATTAAGTGTTTCCATTAAAACCAATGCCAAACCCACAGCGAGGGCGGGTCTGGCAATAGGAAGTGAAACGCGGTAAAAAAACTGTAGTGGGGTGGAACCCAGGCTTCTAGCAATACGATAGAGCGAGATTGACTGCTCTAAAAAAGCGGCTCTTGCCAGCATATAAATGTAAGGGTATAGCACTAAAGACATCATCAAAATTGCACCGCTCATACTACGGATTTCGGGAAACCAGTAATCTTGGCTGCTATTCCAAGCGAAGAAAGAGCGTAGCCCTGTTTGAACTAAACCAGCATATTCAAGTAGGTCAGTATAAACATAGGCAATAACATAAGCAGGCATGGCAAACGGTAATAGCAGTGCCCAACTTAACCAGCGTTTACCAGGAAAATCATAGGTGACAATCAACCAAGCAGACCCTGTCCCAATGGCGAGTGTTAATACGCCTACGCCTGTCATTAAAATAACTGTGTTTTTTAAATAAGATGGGAGGACAGTGTTGAGTAAGTGTGGCCAAGCATTTTCATCAGGGAAGAAGGCTAGATAGAGTACTGCCAATATAGGTAGGCTGATGAGTACAGCGATGACTAAAGAAGAAATAAACCAAGGTTTTTCTTGGGTTTGAATAATCATATTTTAAAAGTTACTTCTTGGCTTAAGTGCAAAAGGCAGCGCTTTGGCTGCCTTTTTATTCTATCGTTTAAATAGGAATTTTAATACTATTCATCGAAACCAATCTGATCAACAAGCACGGCTGCTTGTTTTCGACGTTTGGCTACTTCACTCAAAAGTAATTGATCAGATTTGAAACTCCCCCAAGACTGAAGGAGGCCTGATGGCTCTACTGAAGGGTTAACTGGATATTCAAAATTCTGTTCAGAGTACATCTTCTGCGCTAACTTATTACTTAAAAATTCCATTAACTTTATAGCATTTTCTTTGTTTGGAGCGCTGTTAGTGAGTGCCATGCCACTAATGTTAACGTGGGTGCCACGATTATTTTGATTTGGGAAGGTGATATGAACGGCATTAGCCCACTCAACTTGGTCTGGGTTATTTAGCATTTTACCGTAGTAATAATTGTTGCCTAAAGATATATCACAAACGCCTTCTTTAATCGCTTTTACTTGGGCACGGTCATTGCCTTGAGGTTTACGAGCGAGATTAGCTTTAACGCCTTTTAACCATTCAGTCGCTTTTTCTTCACCATGATGAGCAATCATTGATGCAATTAAGGCTAGGTTGTAAGGGTGTTTGCCGCTGCGAGTACAGATACGCCCTTTCCATTCAGGATTGCTAAGGTCTTCATAGTTCTGAATGTTTTCCAACTTAGCGCGGTCTTTTGATACATAGATTGACCGGGTTCGAGTCGTTAGGCCAAACCACTTCCCTTCTGGGTCGCGATATTGAGTAGGGATATTTTTTGTTAGTATGCTTGAGTTAACGCCTTGTACTAAATCTTTATTTACGACATCAATTAAGCGGCCAATATCAACAGTGAATACCAAGTCAGCAGGAGAGTTCTTTCCTTCACGAACCAATCTTTCTGAGAGGCCTTTTTTAGCGAATACCACATTTACATCAATACCTGACTCTTGTGTGAATGCATCAAAAATTGGTTGGATTAGAAAAGGTTGCCGATATGAATATACGTTAACTTCATTTGAAAAAGCGCTACTAGTAAAAAGAGTAAGGATAAGAGGCAGAATATTAAAGCGAACTAATTTGTAAAAATGCATAAATAAGACTCATTAAGTTAAATGTAAATCTAAACAAGAATGATTATTAAGTGAAAATGAGTGCTGGTCAAGTTTTTTTAGGATAACGAGGGAATAAATTGATGTGGATCAAGCCTATTTTATTCAATACACACAGGTTATTATTCTGACGTTATTTTAATAAGGATTAGATTTGTGATGATGAGTGGTTTGGCCAAGAAACTTAAGGCTATGATGAGTGTTCTGATCGTTGTCGGTGTTGCGGGTTGTGCAACGACGGACTATACAACTCATTATGGCATTTTTACGGCTGAGAATTCTGAGGGTGAATTAAGGCAGTTCCGTATTCATTGGCAGACATTGCGTTATGAGGGCTGGTCAGAAAATCAATTTAGAGTTATGCCTGTTGTTTTAGAAACACAGTGTAGTAAACGTAAACTGTATTTTTATGATGGTTCTTTTGGTAGAAGTCGTCGGTGTTTAGATGGTAATAAAGAAGGGGTATATTATTGTGCCGATTCGAATATAGATATGGATCGACATGGTTTGGAGCTAGAAGATGATGCTCTCTGTGGAACGGTGACAGACCAGTTTGGAGCGACAGATATACGTTCTCTGAAAGGAGATGTGTTAATTACGCTAAGTTGTCGCCCTAAGCAAACAATGACAAAAATCAAGGGCAAGAAAAAGAGTATTGATTTTCTTTTGAATTCAGAACTTCCGTATGTTGTCACAACAAAGCAAGTAAAAGGCCGAGACTTGGATTTGGTGATTCCATCTCTTTCTAAACATTCTTCTATTTGTGATCCTGACGCTTAAACCGATAGAAACCATTTGTCCGGTATTAGTACTGATTCGCAAACTGTATGTGAGCGAGTCATCATTCTAACTAAAGTCAGTATTGTTGTTACCTGAGTTTACAAAAGCCTACGTAATTTGGTGGAGTTCGGCTTTGGTTTTGTCAAAATAACGCCCTAATCACTTAAATGTGAAGTTTTGAAAATTATGGGTGCGTCATGTCGACCAACAGAATGAAAATTGAAGTAAATCACTTGAAAGAAGGCATGTATATTGCGGACCTTGACTGTCCGTGGCATCAAACTCCTTTTCCATTGCAAGGCTTTTACATTCGAAATGACGATGACGTGAAGGCGCTCTCGGATTTCTGTAAGCATGTTTATGTTGATGAAAGAAAATCTAGAATAAAGCATGTTTATGAAAGTAGAGTTACTTCTAAACCTGAAGCTAAACAAGAACTGAAGCGCTGTGCTGAAAAGCATACAGACTCTCAAGTTGTGATGCTTGCGCCGCTAGTGATTAAATCACCCCAAACATATCAAATGAAAGCGACAATTAAAAAAGAAGCCGCTCGAGCTAGTAAACTTCATCAACATGTATATGAGGCTGTTATAGGCGTATTTGATACCTTATATAATGGTGGTGAGGTTTCTGTTGCTGAAACTGAAAGTGTGGCTGAAGGAATGGTCGAAAGTGTCGTGCGAAACCCTGATGCACTTGTCTGGTTATCTAAAATGAGTGAGGAAGATGTATATAGCTATCAGCACTCGGTGAAGTCGTCTATATGGGCTTTGGTTTACGGCCGACATTTAGGTTTAGATAAGCCTCTGCTTAAAACGCTGGCGATGGGCGTATTACTTTCTCATATTGGAAAAACGAAATTACCGAGTGAGTTGCGAGATAAATCAGCGGCATTGTCAGCAGATGAACAGTGTCTTTATCAGAGCTATGTTGAGTATAGTGTTGAGATTCTTGAAGGTATGGAAAACCTACCTAGTGGTGTTGTATCTGTCGTTAAGTTTCATCAGGAGCGCCATAATGGCACGGGGTATCCGCAGGGTGTAACGGGGGGGCGGATTCCACTGCTAGCCAAAATTGCTGGCTTAGTTGAATATTATCAATCGCTTATTAACCCTAGTGACGGCTCTCAAGGGTTATCGCCGTTACAGGCAGTTTCAAAGCTTTTTGAGTTGCGTAATATCGCTTTTCAAGAAGATCTAGTAGAGCGCTTTATAGAAGCTGTCGGTATTTATCCTACTGGAACTCTTGTTGAGTTAAGTTCTCATGAGGTGGCAATTGTGACGGGTCATAACTTAGATCGTCGTTTATTTCCAAAGGTTATGATTGTTTTAGATGATCATAAATACCCATTAAAAGAAGCTAAAGTAGTTGATTTAAAAGATTGGAATCAAAATAAAATAGGTGATGATGGACTTTATATTTCGGAAAGCTTACCAAAAGGTGCGTATAATATTGACGAAAATGAATACTTGCTTACTGGCGCTAAATCTCGATGGAGTTGGAAGCATTTTGCGGGATCAATTGCATCATAGTGAATGAACGTCAACTTAAGGCTAGCCAAAATTTTTGAAATGAGGGTGTTAAGGCGTCTACTGATGTGTTTATTTTTAAGATATTGTTGCTGTTAAAATATTAAAACAATACGCTAATTGCAGGGAATACTAATGAGTCGGCAATGTTGCCCTAAATGTAAAAAGGCAAAATCGACCTGTATTTGTCAATGGCTTCAAGTTCAATCAAATCAAATTCCTGTTTTAATTCTTCAGCATACTGATGAAATAAACAAAGCACTGGGTACGGCTCACATTGTTGAGCTTGGGTTGGATAGAGCAAACGTAATTTCAAATACTACGTTTACAAAAATTGAATGCTTGGATGCTCTGAGTGTTTTTAAAGCCTCAAACCCGATTCTATTATATTCTCACAAAATGGTGAATAGTCCGTTTCATATCGAGCTCGATTTAGATTTTGGATTATCTCTTTCCGATGCGCAATCTTCTCGTTTTGACTCAGTGATTTTACTAGATGGGACCTGGCGAAATACACGTGAAATATTACATAAAAATGAATGGCTACATGTCATGCCTACGATGGCATTAAAAAATGTAGGAGAGAGCCGTTATCGGATACGTAAGGCGTCACAAGATAATACTCTGGCAACAATAGAGGCGGTGTCTAGATTATTGTCTGTATTGGATAACAGTTTTGACCAACATGTATTTTTGAAGCCTTTTGACAGAATGATTGATGCTCAGATAGCTAAAATGGGCGAAGCTGTTTACCGGCGAAACTATCTATAACGACAAAGGTACGGCTGTTTTCGTGGTCGATTTTGTTTTATCGTAAGTCTATTTCCTATCTAATTCTCTTTTGATTATCTCTACCCTAGATGAGAGTTAGTCATATCTAATTATAAAACTATTATCCTATGCTTGATTTTTGCTAAAAAGGCACAAGATATTATTGCCTGTAGGTAAAATTCATATCAGCATAAGACTGATGAACGACCTTATTCACTTATATTTAAAACGCCCTTTAGTTGAGAAAAAAAATGACAAAAGCATTGGAAATATCCAAGCTATGTAAAACCTATGATAATGGATTTGAGGCACTCAAAAGTGTTTCTTTTAATGTCGAACAAGGTGATTTTTTTGCATTACTTGGACCGAATGGTGCGGGTAAATCGACCACTCTAGGGATAGTGTCATCGTTGGTGAATAAAACATCAGGAAAGGTGAGGATCTTTGGTTATGACCTAGAAACAGATCTTGTTAAAGCTAAAACATGTTTAGGTGTTGTACCTCAAGAATTTAACTTTAATCAGTTTGAGAAGGTCGGTGATATTTTAATTACTCAAGCGGGTTACTATGGGATTTCTGCGGCGAAGGCAAAAGAAAGTGCAGACTTTTACCTTAAAAAATTAGGTTTGTGGGAAAAAAGAGATATACCTTCCCGTATGTTGTCAGGGGGAATGAAGCGGCGATTAATGATTGCGAGAGCTTTAGTTCATAATCCTAAATTACTTATTTTAGATGAGCCTACGGCTGGTGTAGATATTGAGCTACGCCGTTCTATGTGGGCGTTTCTAAAAGAGCTTAATGAAAAAGGCACAACAATTATCCTCACGACTCATTATTTAGAAGAAGCCGAGTCTCTGTGTCGTAATATTGCGATTATTGATAAAGGGGATATTCTTGAAAATACAAGCATGAAGTCGCTGTTGAAAACGTTAACTATAGAAACGTTTATCTTGGATACAGATCAAGCTCTAACGGATGCTCCTGACCTTTGTGATTTTGTTAGCCGTATTAACGAAGAAGGGTTGTTAGAGGTTGATGTAAAGAAAGACCAAAATATTAGCCAATTATTTGAATGTTTAAAGCCATTTGATTGGGTTGTGACAAGTTTTAGAAGTAAGTCTAACCGTCTCGAAGAATTGTTTTTAGGTTTACTTCAAAAAAGTAACCAAGAGAAAGTATTATGACAGTTGTGCAAATATGGGTCGCATTTACGACAATTGTAGTCAAAGAAATAAGGCGTTTTACGCGTATTTGGGTACAAACGCTGCTACCGCCTGCGATTATGATGGCGTTATATTTTGTTATTTTTGGCAATTTAATTGGTTCAAGAATTGGTGAAATGGATGGCTTCGACTATATGGAGTTTATTGTTCCCGGTTTGATCATGATGTCGGTGATTACGAATTCTTATTCAAATGTGGTGTCTTCTTTTTTTGGTATGAAATTTCAGGGAAGTATTGAAGAAATATTGGTCTCACCAGTACCAAATTGGGTGGTGCTAACTGGTTATGTGATGGGTGGTGTTGGTCGTGGTTTAGCCGTTGGTTTTATTGTTACACTTTTATCATTAGGATTTACCAACCTGCATATTGAGCACGTGTGGGTGACTGTATCGATTATTCTATTGACGGCTATTTTATTTTCATTAGGTGGGTTTATTAATGCGATCTACGCGACTAAATTTGATGACATTTCAATTGTACCAACTTTCATTCTGACGCCTTTAACCTATCTAGGCGGCGTTTTTTATAGTATTAGCCTTTTGCCAGAATTTTGGCAAACCGTTTCTAAATTTAACCCGATTCTCTATATGGTGAATACCTTTCGATATGGCATTCTTGGGGTGAGTGATATCCATATAGGATTTGCCTACAGTATGATCCTTGGGTTTATTGTTGTGTTATTTTCGTTTTCGCTATACCTGTTAAATAAAGGGCAGGGTATTCGGGCTTAAAATTAGGTTTAAAAGATATGACAGAAGCACACTGCAGTCAGTTGGGTAAAGATACGGTCTACGACAGTCCGTATAATCCAGAATTACTATTTCCACTCTCGCGTGAGCACAATAGGGAAAGTTTGAATCTATCGTCAGGTAAGCCTTTGCCTTTTCACGGTGAAGACCTTTGGACGTGTTATGAACTTTCTTGGCTGAATTTGCACGGAAAGCCTTGTGTTGGCGTTGCTTATTTTCGCATTCCGGCTGATAGCCCTTTTATGATTGAATCTAAGTCATTTAAATTATATTTGAATTCATTGAATCATGCGAAGTTTGAAAGCATTGAAGCCTTAAGCCTTATCTTAGTTAATGATTTATCTAAGGCGGCGGGGCAGGGTGTATCTGTAAAAATTTGTGATGTTCGTGATCAATTTAATAATGCACAGCTTATTGAAAAACAATATGTATGTGTTGATGAGTTGGATCTTGAAGATTTTGAGTATCAGCCAAATCCAGCGTTATTAAAGTTGGACGGGGACGGTACAGGCGATTGTCATGAAGAAGGCCTCTTATGTTCTCATTTATTGCGTTCAAATTGTCCGGTTACGGGTCAGCCTGATTGGGGTACCGTTTATGTTCGGTATCGTGGTTTGAAAATACATCATGAAAGTTTCCTGCGTTATATTATTTCGTTTAGGCAGTGTCAGGACTTTCACGAGCATTGTGTGGAGCGTATATTTACAGACCTATTAAAACAGTGTGGATGTGAGTCATTAAGTGTTTATGCTCGTTATACTCGACGCGGTGGGTTAGATATAAACCCATATCGAGCAACGCCTGACTGTGCGTCTATTGCTGATGATATTCGAACAGCAAGACAATAGATTTATTCAATATTAACCGCGGCTAATCTTTTAGTTTGTCAACGACTCGCTCTAAAGCGCGCATGATAGGTTCTTTATCTTTTGCTGTGATTTTATCGGTATCGATGTACATGGCAAAGCCTTGTGCTTCATGTTCGATGAAGCTCTGTCCTGAGCCAATATCACGTCTGAAATCAACAATTTGATAGATAGGGACAGGGCGAGCGAAACCTTTTACTGTTATCTCGCCTTTATCGCGGCACATCACTTTATCTTGTACGAGTGAAAACGTTTCGTAAGAAATAAGAATTTCACCCGGTTCAGATAATGCTTCAAGTCGCGAGGCCAAATTAACTTCTTTTCCGATAATGGTATAATCCATTCGGTTTTCAGCACCAAAATTTCCGACGGTTGTGTAGCCGGTACTGATACCTATTCGAATTTGAAGAGGTGTTTTAATTCCTTGGCTTTGCCACTTTTGGCGTAATACTTTCATGTGTTTACGCATTTCAATGGCCATTGAAACACAAGCAAGAGTGTCTTCTTTAGCGCCTCTACTTGTGGGGTCACCAAAGAAAATCATAATACTATCACCAATAAACTTATCAATAGTACCGCCATACTTTAAAGCAATTTGCGACATCTCATTAAAGTATGTGTTAAGCAGTTCGGTCAAACTTTCAGGTTCCATTTCCTCAGCAAGTTCAGTAAACCCTTTAATATCGGAGAAGAATATCGCGAGCTTCTTTCGTTGGGTTTCAAGCCGAACATCGCGTTCACCAGTAAATATCGACTGCCAAACCTGCGGAGATAAATATTTTGCTAATTTATGAGATAAAGAAATAGATAATTCACGCTGTTGTTGAATTTGTGATTTTGCCTTATGGAGGGCTTCAGCTTGCTTATGTGTGTAATAGGCCGTTACAGATACAAAGAGTATCGCGCCTAATCCCGCAATAATTTTAAGTAACATCGGTGCGTTACCTGAAAATTTAATACCAAAAATTAGCGAAGATATGATGATTGAAATTAGCATGACCAAGTGGCCAAGAAACCAAGTTCGTATACTACCAACCACAATAAAGCTGAAACTCGCCATAAGTACGGCAAATAAACTGGGCGTAACACTGAAGTCGTAAAGTACGATAATGAAGCCTGCTAATGCCCCGTCAATTAATAGTGTGTTTTCACGTGTTGTACTACTTTGGTCCAACTTGAAGTGACGAATGATAAAATAAAGAAGGTGTGGCCATAGCATCGCGATAGGAATCGCCCACACTAGTCGATCATCAAAATGATCTGTTAAAATTCCGGTTGCCATCGTAATGCTAGTGATTAGGTACGCTAGAACGCGTCCATTGTATGCTGGCATTACCGAAGGAGGAGAATCAATACCCATATTTATTTTCTGTTGAGTCATATACTGCATTTTTAGTGTGCTTTAATAAGCGCATCTAAACCTTTAAAGATGAAAAACAGTCGAAGTATGAATTGTCATTATGACCAAAAGTATTATGTACAAGCGATATACTGCGACTGAAATAGAAACTATGCGCGCCAGATTATCAGTTCCTATTGGTGTAGACAAATTTTAGGTGGAATACTCTAATTAAAAGGACTATGTAATGAATGCAGAATTATTGGATTTAATGTGTAAGCGGGTTTCAAGCCCAAGGTTGGAAGCGCCCGCGCCACCCATTGATGTGTTAGAGAAAATCTTTCAAGCAGCACTACGTACGCCGGATCATATGTTGTTGCGTCCCTGGCGTTATCTTGTTGTTGAGGGAGATGCTAGAACACAGCTTGGAGAACTACTTTGTGAGGCGGCACTTAAAGACTCTCCTGCATTGACAGCGGCGCAGTGTGATAAATACCATTCAATGCCTTTAAGGGCGCCAATGATATTGATTGGTATTGCGGAAAACCAAGTGCATAAGAAGGTACCTATTGAAGAGCAGGTGGTTTCGTGCGGTGTAGGGATGGGGTACATGCTGCTAGCCCTTCAGTCAGTGGGCTTTGGTGGTGTTTGGCGAACAGGGCCGATGGCTAAAAATGCGATTGTAAAAGAAAAACTGGGAATACGAGCGCACGAGACCTTAGTTGGTTTTCTTTATGTAGGTACGCCAAAAGGTGAGTTAAAACGAGTGCCAGAGTTAAATACTTCAGATTATTTTCATAACTGGAAGGGTTAGTGGGGGGGGAGTTTGGTTGCTAGTTACGCTATTATTATCTCTTTTTTTTGTTTTATCCTTCCTCTTCCCTCTATTTATTTCCAATTGTCAGTCCAAGGGATGCTTTCTGGTATGTCTTGGGAATGATCTTGCCGTTGTTTTATTTCAAAATAGTTAACACATTGAATATAAAGGATAATTTATGTTGGCATTGCAATTGCTTATAGATAATTAATTAAAATATTTAATCGAATTAGTTGATGATTTTTATTTCGTAAGTTGTTTGGTGGTTATTTAGCGAGGTTTATTTTAGAGCAAAACGTTAGGTCGCAATTTTAACGCCAAGGTAACGAAATAAGCAGGAGATAGAATGGCAATTTCATTTGAAAACGCACTGGGTATCCATCAAAAGGCCCTTGAAGTCAGGGTTCAGCGCGCTGAAGTGCTCGCTAATAATTTGGTAAACGCAGATACGCCTGGTTTTAAAGCAAGAGATATTGACTTTAAAGCGGTTCTTGGCGGCGTTCAATCAGGACAGCAAGCCGGGGGGCAGTTAGCGATGTCTACGACAAACGGAAAACATTTGCCACATAGTGGTAGTGATGGTACGGCAGGTTCTAGTGAATTGCTGTATCGGGTGCCAAGTCAGCCATCTCTTGATGGCAACACCGTTGATACACAGCAAGAGGTTGCGGAGTTCACTAAAAATACGATGCAGTATCAGTCGAGCTTTCATTTTTTAAACGGTGCGTTTAAATCTTTAAATAATGCGATTAGAGGTGAGTAAAAATGTCATTAACCAATATATTTGATATTGCTGGTTCTGGTATGTCGGCACAGTCTATTCGCCTTAATACGACTGCCAGTAATATTGCCAATGCAGATAGCGCAAGTAGTAGTACTGATGAGGTTTATCGTGCTCGAAAACCTATATTTTCGACGATTCAGCAAGATGTAATGTCGCAAGCTCTAGGAGGGCAGTCTAGTCAAATGGCTGGAGGGTTGTCAGCATCTCAAGGCGTTCAAATTGATGGGATCATAGAAAGTGATGCCCCATTGGATATGCGTTTTCAGCCAGACCACCCTATGGCAAATGAATCAGGGTATGTCATGTACCCAAATGTGAATGTGGTAGAAGAAATGGCGGATATGTTATCAGCCTCTAGAAGTTTTCAAACAAATGTCAGTGTAATGGATTCAGCAAAAACGATGATGCAGCGATTACTAACTTTGGGCCAATAAGAGAGCGGAGAAATTTATGACAGATATTAATACTAATTCCGCGGGTGATGTACTTGCAGATTATCGCTATGAACCAAATACACAAGCCTCTGGTGATAATGATCTTGGTAAAAATGAATTCATGGAGCTGATGATTGCGCAAATGGAAAATCAAAACCCATTAGAGCCTCAAGATAATGGCGCGTTTATTTCACAATTGGCAGAGTTTTCTTCGTTAGAGGAAATGCAAAAGTTAACTGGAACGGTTGATGATTTTGCAACCCAGTATCAGTCAACCCAAGCGCTTCAGGCTTCGGCGATGGTTGGTCGAACGGTGTTGGTGCCAGGAGCAGAGTCGCCTTTGGCGCCTGATGGGACGATTAGCGGTATTATTGAGCTGCCTGAGAGTACAGGATCACTCGTTGTGAGTATTTTTAACGGCTCGGGTGAGTTAGTGAATAATTTTAACATGGGGCAACAACCTGCCGGTACCGTTCCTTTCGTATGGGATGGTACAAATAGTGATGGTGAGTATATGCCTTATGATGAATATACCTTCAAGGCCGATGCGAGCCAGGGCGGTGAAATGAAACAAATGAACACCTTGTTATCTGCAAATGTGAACAGTGTGTCAATTGGGCAGGGTGGTGAAATAACGCTTAATTTGTCGGGACTAGGATCTGTTCCTCTAGAAAATATACGTGAAATTAACTAGCCATTCTTTAATGAATGAGCTGTCAGTAAAATTAAATAATTATTCAATAGAGGTGTCACATGACATTTAACGTCGCGCTAAGTGGGTTGAGAGCTTCCGCTACAGAGTTGGAAGTTACCGGTAACAATATTGCAAATGCGAGTACAGTAGGATTTAAACTTTCCCGAGCCGAATTTGGTGATGTTTATGCCAATAGTTTTTTTGGTGGTGGCGCGACCAGTACTGGTGACGGGGTTTCTGTTCAAAATATTCGACAGCTGCATAGTCAGGGTAACGTTAGCTTTACGGATAATAGTTTGGATTTAGCCATTACTGGGAATGGTATGTTTGTTTTGAGTGATAATGGCGAAGCAAAGTATTCACGGGCAGGTCAATTCGGTGTTGATAAAAATGGCTTTATGGTGAATAACACTGGTATGCGAGTTCAGGGCTTTCAAGCTGATTCAACAGGAACTGTCTCTGGGGTTTTGGATGACCTAGTTGTAGAAGCAAGTGACTTGCCGCCCAGTAGGACGACAGCAGTTGAGGCTGCCTTTAATTTAGACTCTGCAGAAGAGGTAAAGACGCAAAGTGGTTCAACCATTGATACTGATGGTACTTCTATTGGTGTGGTTCAGGCTGGAACGGTTAATGGTTATTTGACTCAATCTATTGATGTAACTTTTGCAGATGGGTCAACGAGTCAGGTTGTGACTGCGGCGAATGCGAGTGCAGGGGCGATTGCTTCTCAGTTTAGTTTGCTGGATGGTATTGATGCATCAGCGAGTACGGAAGCAACTATTTCGGCGGCTAGTTTTACTAATGTTTCAGGCGTGATGAACGTTACTCTGAATGGTATAAATTTTCAGCCGGCTGGCACCACTGTTGCGCAGCAGTTGGCTGATTTAGGGACAAAAATAAACGCGTCTTCTTTAGTGGGTGTGACGGCGGTGATTGAGCAGGCAACGGGTGATCTTCGTATTATTCAGGATCAAGGCTCTGATTTAGTGTTTGGTTTTGCAGGAGGGGCGGCTGATAGCTTTGATGTGGAGGGTACGGATATCGTCCCGATATCCTTAACGCTTAATACGGCCCAGACTCAAGCTACAGTTGGTGGGACCGTTGATATTGTAATGGATGATGGTATATCTATGGCGAATGCAAGTGCTACCAGTCCACTTATTGCTGGCTTTGCAGGGGCGCCTTTTATTAATAACCAGTTTTTACCGGCTGATCCAGGTACCTATAACCACGCTACCTCAACTAAAATCTATGATAGTTTGGGTAATTCTCATGTTATAACAACATATTTTGTAAAGCAGGAGACGACAACGTCTTCGACTAATACCTGGCAGATGCATGTTTTGATTGATGATCAGGATGTTGGTGATCCCTTGATTGGAACTGACGCGTCCAGAGCAACGTTTAATTTAGTATTTAATCGGGATGGCAGCATAAATGATGCTTTGACCGATAACATATTGATTTCAAATTGGGATCCAATTGATTCTCAAGGAAATTCAAATGGTGCATATCGCCCGCTTAATGTAATAGATGGCGGAACTTTGCCAATTGATTCGACAGACCAAAACTCAAATTTTGAAATAGATATCGACAGTTTGACTCAGCGTGGTAGTCCTTTTGCGGTCAATGATTTTAGTCAGGATGGTTTTACGACGGGCCGTTTAGTGGGTTTGGATGTTGATGCATCAGGGGTGATTTTGTCACGTTTCTCCAATGGTGAGTCCTTAGTGCTGGGTCAGGTGGCTTTGGCTAACTTTAATGATGTTGAAGGTTTATCGCCTGATGGTTCTTCCACTTGGGTGCAAACTTTTGCATCGGGAGGTCCGATTGTTGGCGCGCCGGGTACTGCATCTTTAGGGGCGCTTACTTCTTCGGCAGTTGAGCAGTCGAATGTTGATTTGTCGAACGAGTTAGTCAACCTGATTGTTGCACAACGAAATTATCAGGCGAACTCTAAAACCATTGAGACTGCTGATACGATTCAACAGACTATTTTGAATATATAGATTAGGAAGCGCAGTGCAGGCCGCTTTTTAAGTTTGAGGTTTCAGCTGGTGAATAATACATATAGGCACAAAACCTGCATATTGTTTATTTATGACTGAAATCTGACAAAAGGCAATAATATGGATAAGGCACTTTACATCGCCATGAGTGGCGCTAAGCAAAATATGTTATCGCAGGCTGCGCATGCAAATAATCTTGCGAATGTGAATACTACAGGGTTTAAAGAGGATTTTGCTCAAGCTCGTAGTATGCCTGTTTATGGTGAAGGGTTGCCGACACGAGCTTATGCTTTGAGTGAGCGTCCGGGTACTAATTTTCAGCAAGGTTCGTTAATTCAAACTGGAAACTCTTTGGATGTCGCCTTGAAAGGTGAGGGTTGGATTGCTATTCAGTCTGCGGATGGTTCTGAAGCGTACACTCGCGCCGGAAATTTGTCGATTGATGTAAATGGTCAGCTTAGGACTGGGGCGGGATTTCCAGTCTTGGGTGATGGTGGTCCTTTGGTGATTCCTCCTGCTGCGACAGTTGAAGTGGGTGCTGATGGCACTATTTCGGTGATCCCTTTAGGTGGTGAAGGTTTGGCGCAGGTAGACCGTATTCGTCTCGTTAATCCTGATGCAAGTTCAATTGAAAAGGGCGTAGATGGTTTAATTCACTTAAAAGAAGGCGCTGCTCAGCCAGGCGTTGATGCGGCAGTACGTGTTGAGCAAGGTTTTCTCGAAGGCTCAAATGTTAATGCGGTATCCTCCCTCACAGATATGCTCTCCTTATCTCGTCAATACGAGCTTCAAGTAAAATTAATGAGCCAAGCTGATCAACTTAGTGAGTCGGCGGCACGTTTGTTGCAGTTCTCCTAGTAAGACCTAAAAACCGTCAAAAATGCGGCATTCTTTTGCTGCTTTCTTGCACTACTTTTTGAAAGTTAAGGTCGAATTGAATCGTTGTTCGAATTTCAGTTTGGAGAAAACAAATGCATCCAGCTCTCTACATCAGTAAAACAGGGCTTAGCGCTCAAGATACTGCGCTAACTACTATATCAAATAACTTAGCCAATGTTAGTACGGTCGGCTTTAAGAAAGATAGTGCGGTCTTTCAAGATCTGATGTACCAAGTAAAAAGAGAGCCGGGCGGCTTAAATTCTCAAGACTCTCAACTCCCCTCTGGATTACAGCTCGGAACGGGGGTTCGTGTCGAAGGTACTACCAAACAGTTTACCCAAGGGTCGATGGAAGTCACTGAGCAGGCTTTAGACTTAGCGGTAGATGGTCGTGGTTTCTTTCAAATACTTCTTCCAGATGGCACGACTTCTTACACTCGAGATGGTCAGTTTCAAATAAATTCTGATGGTGAAATTGTCACAGCAAGCGGTAATCGTTTAGAGCCCTCTATTACCGTGCCTGAAAATACAGCAAATATAACGATCGGTGAAGACGGTATCGTGAGTGCTACCATAAATGGTGAGACAACAGCTCAGCAAATTGGCCAAATTGATACGGTTGATTTTATTAACCCCCAAGGTTTGAAAGCGATTGGTAATAATTTATTTAGAGAAACTGAAGCGAGTGGCGACCCTCAAACAGGTACACCGGGATTAAGTGGTTTTGGTGAAGTGAAACAAGGCATGCTTGAGCTGTCAAACGTAGAGGTCGTTGAAGAGCTTGTGAGTATGATTACGACGCAGCGTGCTTATGAAATGAATTCAAAAGTCGTGTCTACAGCGGATCAAATGCTGCAATACATTACTCAAAATCTTTAAAACTGACGGATAAATAGGAGGACTTATGACAATTAAAATGTATAAAAAGATTATATGTTGCAGCGCTACGCTTTCCGTGTTGTTAGTCCTACAAGCCTGTACTGCAATTACTCGCGAACGCCCTATTCCAGATGATCCCGCTTTTGCCCCAGTACATGCACAATCGTTACAAATGGGGGACATGGTCACAGGTTCAATTTATCAAACCTCAAGAAATTTTAGTTTTTACGGTGATCAGGTTGCGATCAATGTGGGGGATATTTTAACGGTAAACCTACAAGAAAATACCAGCTCTTCGAAAAAAGCAGATACCAGCTACGATAAAGACGATGAAGTTACATTTAATGAAGCGCTGATCTTAGGCAATTTGATTAGTGGGAAGGGGATGAGTTTAGAAACAAATCCGAGCTTTGAGCGGGCATTTGATGGCAAAGCTTCAAGTGATCAGAGCAATAGTTTGAGAGGCAGTATTTCGGTCACTGTGTCGGAGGTTTTGCCTAATGGTGTACTGCGTATTCAGGGTGAAAAATGGCTGCGTTTAAACCAAGGTGATGAATATGTACGTGTCACAGGACTTGTAAGACCTCAGGATATTGGTACAGATAATACGATTCCATCATCAAAAATTGCTGATGCCCGCATTGCATACGGCGGCACTGGTGAATTTGACAATGTGAATCGACAAGGTTGGTTATCGCGCTTCTTTAATAGCGAATGGTGGTTCATGTGAAAAACTATATACAGTTGATGGTAGTGCTTTTTAAGCAAATGTGGTTATCAAATCGTACGCAGTTTTCAAAGCAGTCAGGTTTAATGATGCTCGCTTTTTGCCTCGTGAGCTTTGATTTAAGTGCGGATCGATTAAAGGATATTGCGAATGTACAAGGCGTACGCGCTAATCAATTAGTGGGTTACGGTTTAGTCGTGGGTTTGAGTGGAACAGGCGACAATACGCCCTTTACTAGCCAAACATTTAGAAATTTGATGACTAAGTTTGGCATAACGATTCCGAATGGCGTGGATCCAAAGGCAAAGAATGTGGCGGCAGTTTCTATTCATGCCGAATTGCCACCTTTTGCTAAACCAGGGCAAAAAATTGATATCACCGCTTCATCATTAGGCGATTCAAAGAGCTTGCGTGGTGGGAGTTTGATTATGACGCCATTGAAAGGTGCTGATGGCCGTGTTTATGCCATGGCTCAAGGTAGTTTAATTGTGGGTGGTTTTGGTGCCGATGGTGCGGATGGCTCTTCCATTAAAGTCAATGTGCCAAGTGTAGGGCGAATTCCTAACGGTGCGACGGTTGAGTTAGCAATCGCTTCCCCCTTTCATCGTGGTGATACCTTAACGTTTAATCTTCATCGGGCTGATTTTACCACCGCAATGAATGTGACAGAGCGAATTAATGATTTGCTTGGCCCAAGTACAGCTTATGCACAAGATGCCAGCTCAATCACTGTTAAAGCACCTCGTGATGCCTCTCAGCGAGTCAGTTTTCTCTCGATGTTAGAGAATTTAAATGTTGAAACGGGGGAAGAAGCTGCAAGAGTTGTGATTAATTCGCGTACGGGAACCATCGTCGTGGGTCGAAATGTCAAAGTATTGCCTGCGGCCGTTACACATGGCAGCTTATCGGTCACCATTAGTGAATCTCCAGAAGTGAGTCAGCCTAATGCCTTTGGTGATGGCGAAACGGTTGTCGTACCGCGTTCAGAAGTGAGTGTGGAGCAAGAACCTAGCCGAATGTTTCAGTTTGGTCCAGCCACGACATTAAGTCAGATAGTTCAAGCCGTTAATCAAGTCGGGGCAGCACCTGGCGATATTATGGCAATTCTTGAAGCACTTAAACAAGCTGGCGCACTTAAAGCCGACTTGATTGTGATATAGGAGAATAAGATGAACTCAAATAACTTATCGTCGCTTGGTCAATCAACTGGGTTTGATCAGTCATCAAAATTGTCTGATTACAATAATTTGAATGGCCTTCAGTCTATAAAGCATCAAGCAAAAACAGACAAAGAAGGTGCGTTAGATGCGGTGGCAAAGCAATTTGAGTCCATCTTTGTTTCTATGATGATTAAAAGCATGCGTGATGCAAACAAAGGTTTTTCTGAAGGCAATTTATTACAGAGTTCAGAGTCTGATTCCTATCAGCAAATGTTTGATAGTCAGCTTGCGGTTAGTTTATCAACAGGACAAGGGATTGGCCTAGCTGATGTGATTAAGCGTCAATTATCCAAGGGTACCTTAGGTATTGAGTCTGGAGATGATCCGAAGAGTTTTGAATTACATAAATCATATAATTTAGATGACTATAATCGTCGATCACTCTTGCCTCGTTTAAATAATGATGACATTCAGCAAGCGATGATTAAAGTTGAAAATAGCTTGCAAGAGATGTCTCATTCACCAGCATTACAGTCATCTGTATTAGAAAATTCAGACTCAAAGAATACAATGCTTGCTAGTGAAATAGATTTTTCAAGTCCTGATAAATTTATTCAATCATTGTATCCCTATGCTAAAAATGTGGAACAAGAAACGGGGATCGATGCCCGCTTAATGTTAGCGCAATCAGCACTGGAAACAGGTTGGGGTAAACACCAAATAATGAAAGAAGATGGCTCACCTAGTTTTAATTTATTTGGCATTAAAGCGCAACAAGGTTGGGCTGGTGATTCTGCAGAGATTACCACGACTGAATATCGTGGTGGGTTGGCGATGAAGGAACAAGCTAGTTTTCGTTCTTATCAATCTTACGGTGAAAGCTTTAAGGATTATGCAGACTTCTTAAAAGGTAATGAGCGTTACAAAACGGCGCTAGAGCAAACCTCTGACCCGAAAGAGTTTGCGCTTGCACTTCAAAATTCTGGTTATGCAACAGACCCCAACTATGCCAATAAAATTAACAGCATTATGGATCGTTATCTTGATGAAGTCGGGAGCGGTAATCATGAGGTTCTTGGTAGTGTTAGTCGTGGTGATATCGCTAATGGTAACACTGTAGATAGTGCATTGTTGAGTGGAGGTGGTAACTGATGGGTGATTTAATTGGAATTGGTTTATCTGGCTTACGTTCACATCAAACGGCGCTGTCTGTTACAGGTAATAACGTCGCTAATACCAATACTGCCGGCTATAGCCGTCAACAAGCCATATTCGTCGATAATCCGTCATTATTAACGGGGGCTGGTTATGTTGGGCAGGGAACGTCCATTGAAAATATTACACGAACTTCTCAGAACTTTTTGATTGAGCAAATTCGATCAGATACGACGGTGTACCACGAACGTAATGCATTGTTAGGACAGGCTGAAAGTATTGATAACTTGCTTGCCAGTACGACAACAGGTTTAACGCCTGCCATGAGTAATTTCTTTCAATCATTTCAAGGGGCGGCAGATGACCCAACGTCTATTCCTCAGCGTCAGTTATTATTGACTCAGTCTGAAGGTTTAGTATCTCGTTTCCAATCTCTAAATGATCGTTTAAATGCACAGTCACAAACGATTGAGTCAGAGTTGCAATCGGCTGTTGCGTCCATTAATAGCTTGTCACAAAGCTTGGCGGAATTAAATCAGTCTATTGCGTTGGCAACAGGGGCAGGCCAGGGAAGTGAGCCTAACGATTTGTTGGATACGCGAGACGAGGTATTAAGAAAATTGTCTGAATTTGTCTCAGTTTCTACTTTTTCTCAAGGGAATGATGGACAGGTAAATGTATTTATCGGTAATGGCCAACCACTTGTCGTGGGAAATAGTGCGGCAACACTCGGTACTATTCCGAGCCCCACAGATGCCAGTCGTTTGGATATCACCTTATCTGTCACAGGTAACTCTCAAATAGTCAGCGGTGAGTTGAGTGGCGGAAAAATTGGTGGCTTACTCGATTTTCGTGATAATGATTTGGCCAATGCAATTAACAGTATGGGCCGTATTGCGATTGTATTATCGGATACTATAAATGATCAACATGCTTTAGGTATGGATTTAGAAGATAATTTGGGAGGGCTCTTTTTTAATGATGTCAATTCTGAAGCGCTAGCACGTAGCCGCGTATTTGCTAATAGTGATAATGTGCCACCCTCAGATCAATCAATTCGTATCAATATTACCGATTCAAGTGCCTTAACAACCGATGACTATGAGCTAAAATTTGAAGGTCCTACCGATAGTGACTTTGTTATTGTACGAGCGAGTGATAATGAAGTTGTCTTAAAATCTACTTTGCCTGGGATTTACCCTGCGAATGTCGAAGTTGAAGGTTTTCAAGTTCAATTTGAGGCAGGAACCTTTAAAGTAGGGGATCGATTTACGGTCCAGCCAACAAAAACTGGGGCTGCAGATATTGGTTTAACGATTGATCGAGTTGAAGGTATTGCTTTAGCGTCACCTATTCGTGCTGATGCAAGTATTGGTAATACAGGTAGTGCCCAGATTAACCTGGGCACTATGTTAGGGGTTTCTAATCCAGTCACAGGGCAAGAGATTCCCCTTTTTTCAACACCTGGTCAGTTGAGCCCTCCGTTAGCTATTCGCTTTGTGACTGACACGGTCTATGAAGTGATGGATGCTAGTGATCCCGCAAACTTGGTTCCTTTAAATCCACCGATTAATAATCAACATTATAACCAAGGCCTCACCAACACACTGTTTACAGATGATCCTGGTGAAGTATTAGTGACAGCAGCGGGTACAGATTCCTTGGTTATACCCGCTCCCATTGCGAGTGCTGGCCCATTAGTAAATGGTTTTGGTGCTCAAAACTTGTCTGTGCTAACACGTGACCTGAGTACAGGTATTGTGACGTCCCAAACAGTTGCGATTGCGGCAAACGAAGAAGCTTCTTCCATCGCAGAGTCTTTACGTTCAGTTAAAGGTGTTCAAGCAAGTGCTTACACACAGGTCAGAATCGATAACTTTGTTGACGACGGTGATGCCAACCCGCTAGCGCTTGAAATTAATGGTGAAGTCTTAACGATCCCTGCAGGTTCAGTGTTTGGCCCTGACACATTAGCTGCAGAAATCAATAATAACCCGGCACTTCAGGAATTAAATATTTACGCGGTAAGTAACGGTATTAGCTTAGAAGTCTACGCCTCTAAAGGTAAAGACATTCAAGTGGTCGTGAATGGCCTGGGTGACAGTGTTGATGTGAGTAAAATTGACCCCTACAGCGCCGGTTCTCCAGTGATGAGTACTCAGACAGTGAGCTCAGGTCAAGGCGTTGCAGTCGCAGGCTCTATAGACGTGACGTTGTCAAATGGTGTGAGTTTTACGTCGAATGTTTCATCGGTATTCGAGCAAGCGCCAGTTGGTCAGTCCACTTATCTTGGGTTTCAGTTTGAGTTAAAGGGAGAGCCTGAAAAAGGCGATAGTTTCACAATTGGTTATAACGCAGGTGGTGTTTCAGATAACCGTAATGCATTAGCCATCGCTGCAATGGAGACGCAAGGTAATATTGCAAATGGTGTAGTAAGTTATGGTGATGCTTACTCACAAATAATAGAAGAAATTGGTACGGTAACAAATAGAGCTCGATTAGATACTGAGTCGGCAAAAGCACTTTTAGAGCAATCGGAGAATAATCGAGAGTCAGTTTCAGGCGTTAATCTTGATGAAGAGGCTGGTCGTTTGATTCAATATCAAGCGGCTTACAATGCATCGGCTCAAGTGGTCTCTATCGCTAGAGAATTATTCGACACTTTATTGTCAACATTTAGATGATTCTAGATCATGCTTTTTAAGGATTAAGTAGGATATTGTTATGAGAATTTCAACGCAGCAATTATTTAACCGTGGCCTTGAGCAAATACAGGACGTCACGGCTCAACAGCAAAAAACACAGTTGCAGCTGTCAACGGGTAAAAAAGTATTAACGCCGGCTGATGATCCGGTTGCTTCTGCGCGTATTCTGGAGTTAAACCAAGAACTGGCGATAAATGAGCAATTCCAGCGTAATATTGACCTTGTTGACGGCCGGTTAGAGCTTCAAGATGATATGTTGGGCAGTATCGATAACGTAGTGCAGAGAGTTCGGGAACTAGCGGTTACGGCTGGTAATGGTATCTTAAACGGCAATGATTTAAATTCAATTGCCGTTGAAGCGGAAGTGCTTCTTGACCAATTAGCCGGCCTGCTGAATTCACAAGACGCCAGTGGTGAATATCTATTTAGCGGTTTTCAGGGTGGAGAAGAGCCCTTTCAGAAAAATATTTCAGGCGCTTATACTTACGAGGGAGACGAAGGACGCCGATTTGTGCAAGTAGGCCCGAGTGTCTCCATTGCTTCGACTGAAAATGGCAAAGATATTTTTCAGAATGTAGCTGTCAATGAAAATACGTTTTATACCCTTTCAGGATCAACGAATCAATCAGAGCCAGCAGCTCAAATTACAACCGGGCAAGTGATTGATCAAGCGCTTTATGATGCGTTTTATCCTGAAGATTTAACAATTTCCTTTAATACACCTACAGATTACAATATTACTGAGGCTTCAACTGGCAGGGTTGTATTGGCAAACCAACCTTATGTATCAAATGATCCTATATCGGTGAATGGCATTCAGTTTGAGATTTCTGGTGCACCGGTAGCTGGTGATAGTTTTTTTGTGCAGTCTTCTGAGAAGCAGGGAGTTCTCACAACGGTGGAAAAATTTGTTTATGGATTACAACATTTCAATAGCACAGAGGCAGGGCGAGAAGCATTTTCCAGCGTTATAAATAGCGCAATTGCTAACCTAGATAATGCAGAAACATCTATTCTAGAAGCGAGAAGCCAAATCGGTGCACGTTTAAACACCATTGAGTCAACTAAAGAGCAATTGTTGGATGTTGAAATTCTTACAAAGGAAATTTTAACAAAAATTGAAGCCATTGATTATGCTGAGGCGATAAGTTTGTTGTCTATTCAGCAGATGACGTTAGAGGCTGCTTACTCTTCTTATTCTCAAGTGACCTCGCTGTCACTGTTTGATCGACTTTAGTTTCATTTTTTTATTCTTTTTTTGCTCGTTTAAGCGCGTTTGTAAACGAATGATGCAGGACTGTAGTGTGCTGCTAATGCGAGTCTGGTCTCTTATCATGACAAGTTTAGGCCAGGTAGAGCGTTCCCCCATTTTTAATAAATAATCCCGTTCTGCATTACTAGGGTTTATCATAAATTTTAGATACCAGTTTGGTGGGAAATTTGGATGAATATTAATGTCACCCAAGTAATCTTGATCTAATATAAGCGAGGCGTGATTTAACCAAGACCGCCAAGGCTGTTTTATGAGTCTTCGTCGCGCCACTTTTAATAGAGTGTTGCCTTGAGCAAGTACTGACGTTGTCACAATATCTTTTAGTGTTGCGGTGATTCCGTCTTGCTGGCGGTGCGAGATGAAAGGCACGATATGTGGGTTTGCTTGACTGACAATAAAATAATTAACATTGTTTAGTCTGCTGATACGCTGCCGAGGAATATCATTGGCGAAAGAACCATCTACCCAAAGTTCTCCTGCTAGATAGGGAACTATCTTTCCTTCTGGTGATCGCTCTTCTAGTTGGCTCGCCGGAAATAACCCAGGAACAGAGCACGATGCTTTTGCCGCAGAGGTAATTAGTACATTAGGTGCTGTCTGGTGATTAAGAATACGTGGTTTTAGTCCAGACCTAGCGGGTGAAACGGTAATACTGACTTCGCGCCCTGTCTTATGAAAAGCTTCTAGGAATGTGTAATCACCAATATTTGAATCAAGGCATTGCTGTAGTTGTTTGGGGTCCAATAGTGCCTTTTGTGACCAAACTGAGCTGAATGGTAAATGCTTTAAAGGCCTGTAGTGGCTTTTATCTGGACTCGCTAAAAGCGATGTCAATTCATGGTTATGGTGAGACGCTAGCATGCCAGCAGTAATCGAGCCCATGCTTGTTCCAGAGATAATATTTGGAAGTAAGTCATGGTCTAGCAGTGAACTGATGACACCGTTATGAAAAATACCAAATGTACCGCCACCACTTAACATGAGTGCGGGTCGGCCAAAGTTCTTCTCAGCTTGTTTGAGTAAGGCCAGCTTATCTTGCTCACTGAAACCTGTGAGAGGGTTGTCGCAAAGTGTGTTTAACGCGAGAACGACGACATCGAGATAATGCCCGATTACTTTTTTTGTACCACAAAGTGCCTGTTGATAGAGGTGCGCGCCACCTAACTCGCCAAGCGTTCGATATAGACTTTCTTTAATAAAAGCTGCAAGTTCAAGATGACTCTTATCATCAATGAGGGCTTTTAGCTTTAGCGTGTGCAATGCTATTAATTGGAAGGGGTAATCATTGGATTGTTTGAGGTTACGCCATGTTGTCATGCCAGTTCTTAAGTCGATGTCAGTGGCTATTTCTAGCCACTGTTCATAATTATCACATTTATTAAGCACTTGGTTTAACTGACGTAGTGAACTCATTCTTACAAAATTCTCGGTAGCAGGTTATGTATTACGAATACTAAGCTGCTTTAGCACGCTTATCACTACTTTTTTGTGTACTCAACTTCATAACCGAAACTGCCTCGCTCGATTTTTTGTTGATTAGATTTTTTACGCTATGAAACTTGGTTACCCCTGCCTTTTGTTTTTTTGTGAAAAAACGACCGAGTTTTTGGCTAACAACATCGGGAACTGAATATTTTACCACGCTGGTTGCAACTGTTTTCAGCATGGGTACCATTTTACCTTTTTGGTAAGGGATACCATATCGACCGCAAATTTCTTCAACTTTAGGTCCCATTTCCCGATAGCGCCAAGCAGGTAGGTCAGGGTAAAGGTGATGCTCGATTTGGTGGCTTAAGTGTCCGCTCATAATATGAACTAATAAACTACCCTCAAAATTACTTGAACCTAGTATTTGTCTAAAATACCACTGTCCTTTTGTTTCTGCTTCCATTTCCTGTTCCGTAAATGAGTAGTTACCCTCAGGTAGATGTCCACAATAGATAACGGCAAATGACCATAGGTTTCTAATTAATTGTGCTGAAACATTTCCAGCAAGTACCTTTGGTGCCATAGGGCCGGCTAAAAGAGGGTAGAGTACATATTCTTTTAAAGATTTTTTGCTTGATTTAAGGGTGTAGTCTTTTAATTCTTGCAGTAATTCACTTTTTGACAGTAATTCCGCGTGTTCTTCTTGTTTTAGCCATTTTGGAAGTACGTATTGTGTAATTTGCAAATCATATAGTGCAATAGCGTGCTCAAAAAGTAACGCACTAATAGGGCTAATGACAGGCTGTAATAAATGAATTGGTTTCCATTTTATGTCATCAGAAACTCGAAACACACCGAAGCCAAAATCTACATCTTTGCCTATTACATTTGTATAAGCATGGTGGTGGTGGTTATGAGCGCGTTTCCAGTTTTTAGCCGTGCCTGCCATTGTCCATTCATAATCTGAATTGAATTTTTCATCTTTCATGAAGTCATACTGACCATGGATGACATTGTGCCCAATTTCCATGTTTTCTAATATATGTGCAGCGCTTAAACTTGCGACCCCCAGTGCCCAGCTAACAGGTTCAAGGCTAAAGTGAATAAGCAAACGTCCAGAAATTTCTAGATAACGCTGCATTTCGATTATATTCTGAATATGATCGATATCTTCTTCGCCCATTTTAGCTTCAATAGAATGGCGCAATGCATCGAGTTCTTGCTGAAAATCATTTATTTGCTGAGAGGTAAGTTCAGGCTTGTTTGTAAGTGTTTTATTGGTTTGTGACTTATTCATAATAATGTCCTTAATAAAAAGTATTTACAGCTCAATCGTCGTGGCAGTTTTGGCGACAGAAACGCAGGGTAAAATATAGTCACCTGCATCATTAGACTCTTCGCCTGTCATTAGGTTTACGGTTGTACCTGATGTTTTTTTGCATCGACAGCTACGACATATGCCAGTTCGACAAGCTGATGCTGGCTTTAAACCTGCTGCTTCGGCCTCTTCTAAAATCGTTCTCGATGGGCTTGATTGAATACTTTGATTTAATGATGAAAAACTTAATTTAGCTGAATACCCTAACTGGGTTGCAGCATTCAGGTCCGCCGTAAAATTCTCAAGGTGTAATTGGGAAGGTTTAAATTTAACCTGATCTAGAATTTTAACCGTGGCTTTCATAAACGGCTGTGGACCACAAAGGTAAATTTCTCGTTCGAGTACATCTGGCACAATCGTCGATAACTGCTTTTTATTGATTCTGCCCTGGTGAATTTCGTTAGTTGAGAGCGATGTTGACGTGTTGCTTATGTTCTCAACTGAAAAATGAGTCGTAATATTCTCTTTAGCTGATATACGGTTCAATTCATCATGAAAAATGATGTCGTTTTCACTTTGGGCATAGTGCAAAAAGACGATGTCGCTTCGATTACCAGTTTGAGCTAGGTAGCGAAGCATCGACATAAGAGGTGTAATGCCGCTTCCCGCTGAAAGCATTAATAGCTTGCCTGAAGGCTGATAGGGTAAAACGAAGCTTCCTTGTGGCTGGCTAACGCTGATTTGTTTACCTTCTACCAAATTTTCAAATAACCAATTAGAAGCTAAGCCATCATTAACGCGCTTTACTGTGATTGAGAATTCTTCTGCTGATTCTGTATTAAATGTAAGATCAGGGCTAGAGGATAAAGTGTAAGTTCGATTGACTGTTTGACCGTTTGCATCAAATTCAATATTGATATGAGCGCCAGCTTTGTATTGATTTAGTGATTTTTCTGATTTGAAAAAATAGCTTTTGGTGTCGTGTGTTTCAAGTTCTACTCGTGTCAATGTCGCGGTAAGGTGTGGAAGTGCATCATTGTTTGTAGATTGTTTGCTTAGGTCTAGTACGTCATTATTATAGAGCGCTTTGAGTGGCGAAATAAGGGCGTTAAAACTTTGATTTAATGCTTCCGGTAAAGCACTGATTGTTTTTGACATGTTGATTGTAGTGTTCATCTCTAGCCTTCACCCTTATAAGTTAAGTGTACATCTGTGTACTGAAAGATCATATTAGTGTTTCAGTGTACAGTTGTCAACTTTACATTGTTATCAAGTGTGAAATATTTAAAGGTGTCTCATTGGAAAAAGGGTGAGGTTGAGAAATTGATTGGCTTTTTCCTCTATTTCAGTTTGTTTTTAAGCGTTTTGTAGTGCAAATGGGGAGTAACTAGTGATCATAGAGGGGAGGTGTAGAGAGAATGTCAGTGTTCAAGTGTGTTTATTTTCTGGGGGTTTGGTTTTTACTTGATGCTGTCCAAGCGGTCACTTGGTCCCGACCATTATTCTTAGATTGATACAATGCGATATCAGCATGGTGAATGAGTGTCTCAGCGTTTTCGATAGGTGTCTGAGTCAGGCTAGCAACACCAAAACTAGCTGTAATCGCTATTTGATGATGATTTGAATGCAAGTTTGTATGTCGAATAGCATCACATAATGATTGAGCAATAGATATTGCATCTTCTAGAGGGGTGTCAACAAGCAAAATAATGAACTCTTCGCCTCCAAAGCGAGCAATTAAATCACCAGAGCGTGTAATTTTGTTTTTAAAGGTAAGCGCTACACTCCGTAAACAGTCATCCCCAACTTTATGTCCATAGGTGTCGTTTACACTTTTGAAGTGGTCAATATCACACATTATGGCTGAAAGTTCTCGTTTATGCCGCGTCGCACGTTTAAATTCTACATGCAGTCGACTTTCAACGTGTCTCCGATTAAAAAGCGTGGTAAGGGCATCGGTTGTGGATGCAAGTTCTAATCTGTTATTAGCACTTTCTAGTTCTAATAATGCTTTTTGCATGGTTTTGGTTCGTTCTTCGACTTTTAATTCTAATTGGTCATTTGCGAAGACTTTTGCTTGAAGTAGTTGTTCTTGAGATTGCCGGACACTCATTTCACTTTCAAGCGAAGAATTTTGAGCGCTAATTCTGAGTTCTTTTTCTCTCTTAAAACGGTTGGCTAATGCAAACGATAAGAGTGATACCAGGCAAACAACACCAATTTGACCTGCATTATTTGTCCAAAAATTGGCGGGAATAAATCCCAGTTTCCCTGCGCCTAAAACGCTGATGCCTATAAATGTGGCAGTCCAAGCCAAGCAAAAATAACGAGCATCAGGATCACCTTTAAATAATGCGATATAGCCTAAGATGAGTGACATGCTACAAGTGATCATCGTAATAGCACTGGTGAGTCTGATAGTAAAACTGTAGGGAATCAGAAAGGTTAGTAGTAACAATACGCCTGAGATGAAGGCAACGACGGACATTACTTTATATGTCATTGGATTTCTTTCTTTAAGTTTTAAGAAAGAAATCATCAGCATGAGTACGCTCAGGTTGCTTAATGCGATAAATGTAGAAATAGAGAAACTATTCCACTCTAGTTGGTTCGGCCATAAATACGCAAAGCCGTAACCTTTTAAACAGATTTGGAAAAACAAATACCCAAATGAGAAAAAAACATAATATAGGTAATTAACATCTTTAATTGAAAAGAATAATAAAAGATTATAAATCACCATAATACCAATGATACCGGCCCATATACCTTGTAGGAAGTGTTCGTCAGCAGTGGCTCGAGCGTGTGGTTCTGGTTGCCATATGATGAGTGGCGCTTCTACAGTACCAGCAGATGCAACGCGCATATACATTAAATTTTCACCGGGTAGTAAAGTGAAGGGCATAACAAAATTTTCATGTTGAATCGGTCGCGCGTTAAACGGATACTGGTCACCAACTAAATGCTTGGCTTGAATTTGAAAGTCTCTAGTCTGATATATTTCGATATCATCAAGGTATGGAATAGGGAGCTCAATATAAATCTTGAGTTCATTCTGGTGAGTATTGTTGATATTAAATTTGAACCAATAAGCGTTATCAGTAAACCCAAAGTTGGCTGAAGATCGATTAATGCCCGCCCAGCTGAGAGGATTGATACGGGGGTTACGCGTTGTTTTTCCCTGGACTGTGCCCGCATCTCGAGCATCACTTTGTAAAATAGAAACAATATTTTCTAGGTGTTCGGGGTCTTTTTTGTACAGCATGTTGGCGCCTATTGAAACGGGCGCAAACATGTCTGCAGAGTAATCTGTCGTAGGGGTAGGTAGAGTGTCGTTACTAGCCCAGCTAGGGCTAGTAAGTAGAACAAAGATAAAAACTTTGTATATAAGGCAAACAATTCTATGCACTGACAAACCTGATTTTATTAAGAAACTTCTATAATGCCCCTAAGTATAGGCAAAACTTAGGGTTCTGCTTAAATTAGTTAGAGATATCTAAACTTACGGGGCAGTGGTCAGATCCCGTAATATCATTCAAAATATCAGCGTCTTGAATATTTTTTACAAGGCTGGCAGAAGCTAAAAAATAATCAATACGCCAGCCAACATTTTTAGCACGTGCACCAGCGCGATAACTCCACCAACTATATTTAACTTTTTCAGGGTGTTTATGTCTAAAGGTATCCACTAGATCCGCTTCAATGTAATGATCTAAGCCATCAATTTCTGCTTGGGTATATCCTGCGCTTTTATTGTAGTTCGGTTTTGGTCGTGCGAGATCAATGTCACGGTGAGCAACATTTAAATCACCGCATACAATGATTGGCTTGCTTTCTTCTAGTTTTTTTAAATAAGTAAGAAAGTCAGCATCCCACTTCTGACGGTACTCCAGGCGTTTCAGCTCACTACCTGAATTAGGCGTGTATACGGTAATTAAAAAAAAATTTTCAAACTCTGCTGCGATTACTCGTCCTTCAGTATCATGCTCTTCAATGCCCATGTCATATTGAACGTCAATAGGTTTTTGCTTGGTTAATATTGCTGTGCCTGAATAACCTTTTTTCTCAGCCGAATTTCGGTATAAGTGATAACCTTCAATTTCTTTTAGTGCTTCACTGACTTGTTCGTCTTGTGCTTTTGTTTCTTGAAGGCATAAAATATCTGTTTCCATGCTATTGAGTGAAGTGATGAAATCCTTTTTCATGGCTGCACGAATACCGTTGACGTTCCAGGAAACTAAGCGCATAAAATAACCTTTGTTGTACAAAGCAATGTTTGTGTTAATACGTGTGTGGTCGCCTCAAGCTTATTCAAGGTGATCTAGAGGCATCGAATGCGGAAAGTGTATTGTATTATGATAAAAAAGTGTACGAAATATTAGTTTGGTTTTAAGGAAGGATAGGCAATAGTTGTAATTTTCTCTTCTTTGTTGAGAACGCCTAACTTTACTGAATGAATATATCATTTAGTAAAGTTAGGCGCGTAAAATAATTATAAGTATTAGTTAAGAGCTTTCAGAAAAGCGTGCTGTTCAGGTTTTAGGCGAGGTCCGTATTGGCTCACAACTTGTGCTGCGGCTTTATTTGCTAGTTTTGCCGCTTCAGGAAAAGATTTTCCTGCGGTAATCGCGTACAAAAAAGCGCCTGCAAACATATCGCCAGCACCGTTTGTATCGATTGCAGAGACAGACTCTCCTGCAATCGTTGTTAATTGTTCGCCATCAAAAACCAAGGCGCCTGCTTTGCCTAGCGTGATTGCAAATGTTTTCGCGCTAGCTTTCATTGCCTCAGCAGCGTGCTCAATGTTTTCAGTATTAGTCCAACTTAGCGCTTCATCTTTGTTGCAGAAGAGTAAATCAACCTTCGTGCCAATCATTTCCTTAAGGCCATCGCCAAAAAATTGCACCATGCCAGGGTCTGACAATGAAATAGAGGTTTTGACGTTGTTCTGTTCTGCAATTTCACGGGCTTTGATTGCGGCAGATTTTCCTGTAGGAGAGGTCACTAAATAACCTTCCAAGTATAAGTATTCAGACTGTGCGATGGCGTTATGGTCAAGCTGAGACTCATCAAGTGTCTCGCTGATGCCCAAAAAGGTGTTCATTGTTCGTTCGGCATCAGGTGTGATCATAACTAGGCATTTACCTGTTGTTCCTGCGGGTAAATCGCTTGTCTGAACACTAACGCCTGCGGCTTGCGTATCATGATGAAAGAATTGTCCGTTTTCATCATTCGCTACTTTGCAGGAGTAAAATGTTTTTGCACCAAAGTAACTGGCAGCTATAATTGAATTGCAAGCGGAGCCACCGCTAGCACGTTTACTGCCGACCAAATGGTCCTTCATTAAATCTATAAGTTCACATTGACGAGTTTCATCAACTAATGTCATTAAACCTTTTTCAATATTGGCAGTTTGTAGAAATTCATCGGTGACTTCAATTTCTGTATCAACGAGCGCGGCACCTAAGCCATAGACATGGTATTGTTTCATTATTTTTTTCTTCAACTGAGTAAACTAAGGAAGTATGAGTGATTATATACGCCTCAAAATTAGAATTGCAAAACCATTTTGACTCATTTTGGTATTATTCATGTTAATAATAGGTGTGAGTTTGAATATTTTAAACTCAAATAGAATAAACGAGCGGAGTTACTGTGAACAAATTTTTAATTTGAAAAATATGGCGGTGCATAGGTGCTCATGTTAAAACAATGTCCAGAAACAGGTAAGAGTGAGGTACGTTGAATGAATACGCGTGTATGGATATTAGCAATAGCTGGTGCTTTGGGTTTGTGTGTTGCACCGGTGGTTGTTTTTATTGGAGGGATTGTAGGGTCAATCTTAGCCCCACAAGTGGAACTAGCAACGCTGCCTGTGGCTTTTATGGTTGTCGGGACTGCGCTTTCGGTGTTACCCGTAACACGGCTTATGCAAGTATTTGGACGTAAGAATGTTTTTATTTCAGGTGCAATATTTAGTGCCGTGGCTTCATTGTTAGCCTCGTATTTTATCTCAGAACACAGTTTTTGGGGCTTTACTGTTTCTGTAGCGATGCTGGGAGGTGGCATGGCTGTTATTCAGCAATATCGTTTTGCAGCGATGGAAAGTGTCTCGATAGATAGAATGGCAAGTGCCGCATCATTTGTATTGTTAGGTGGCTTGATTGCAGCTATTTTAGGGCCGGAACTTGCTCAGGTCGGCGAAAATTTATTTGAAACTGCATTTGCAGGGTCTTTTTTTATGCTTGCATTTGTATGTTTAGCGGGCGGTATTTGTTTGCTTTTTTATCAGCCGCCTGAGGGGGCTCAAGCAGACAAAAATGAAGGTGCTACGAAGGTCGAACGCCCGCTAAAGGAAATTATGCAGTCTCCTGTTCTTTGGGTTGCCGTATCAGCTGCAGCGATTGGTTATGCTGTGATGAGTTATATTATGACCGCTACGCCCGTTAGTATGCATGTTATGGAAGGGCACACTTTGGGTGATACAAAGTGGGTTATTCAAAGTCATATATTTGCTATGTTTTTACCCTCGTTTTTTAGTGGGCGTTTGATTGATCGTTTTGGCGCAAGTCGGTTGATGATGGCCGGATTGTTTTTATATGGTATTTGTATCGTCATCGCACTCTCAGGACAGCAAGTGATGCACTACTGGGGCGGGCTTGTGTTGTTGGGGTTAGGGTGGAATTTTTTGTTTGTATCGGGAACGGTGTTATTACCCCAGAGCTATGAGCCCGAAGAACGTTTTAAGGTTCAAGGCTTTAATGACTTTTTTGTATTTGGGCTACAGGCGTTGGCATCCCTATCGAGTGGCGCAATTATTTATAACTTTGGCTGGGGAAAATTAGTATTACTTGCATTACCTTTTTTATTGCTTCAATTACTTGTTATGTACATTTGGCATGTTAGCAATGTAAAACGTCAAGGTCAGTCTAATGAAGTTTAAACTTGTTTTATTGTTTATCCCTTTGTCCCTAATGCTTATTGGTTGTGCGAGTACACCACCGAAAAATCCTGAAAATATTTGCGATATTTTTAACGAAAAAAGAGATTGGTTTGAAGCGGCTCAAGCTTCAAAAAAACGCTGGGGAACGCCGGTTCATATACCCATGGCAATTATGTATCAGGAATCTTCTTTTCGATATGACGCTGCTCCACCTATGGAGTATTTTTTATGGATTATTCCAATAGGACGGGCGAGTGATGCTTACGGTTTTTCACAAGCCAAAACGCCTGTTTGGGGGGAGTATGTTGATGATGCAGGCAGCTTTTTTTCTGATAGAGATGATTTTGAGGATGCGGTAGATTTCATCGGCTGGTATATGAATAGAAGTAACCGAATAAATAAAGTCTCTAAATGGGATGCTTACGCGCAGTATTTAAACTATCACGAAGGTCATGGCGGTTATCGGCGAGGCTCATACCATAAAAAACCATGGTTAAAAAAGGTTGCAAAAAAGGTTGAGGCGAGAGCAAAACGTTATAGTGAACAATACTGGGGTTGTAAGGAAGATTTGCAGCGAAACTGGTTTATAAGATGGTTGATTTGATTTTTTATAATTTATGTCGCTTGGTGTATCGGTGATAGGGTCTGCAAAACACAATAAAGAGCTATGGTAATATGCCAGTTCTACATACGTTTAGGTTTTATTTCATGAATACAATAAGAACGATTATATTTTCTGCTTCCCTCTGTTCAATCCTCTTTGCTTGTTCGTCGACGACCTCTGATGTGAATCAAATAATTGAATCGGTAGACCGTTCCTCTATTCAAGGGCTGCAATTAGTCATTGGGGGGGATGATATCCAGCTTACCTCCCAGACTATCGGCAGTATTTTTACCTTACATCACAACCCTGAAGAAGTTAGGCACATCGCTGAGCTAGTTGCACAGCGATATGGTTTTGCGGTGGTTGAAGAGAAAGGCAGCTATGATCTCGACGGTACTGAGCTTGAAGTTGCTGAACTTGATGGTGTTGATGTTCAAGATGTTAACTTTGGAGGCAGCGTGACTAAAGATAAGCGTTCTGAAACAAGTGAACAGGGTGACATGAATACAGGTTTCTATATAAATATTTTAACAGCGATGCCTGACGGAGGTGCGTGTTTAGAAGGCTTAGCTACAGCCGCTAAAAACTTAAGTTATACCGGGTCCGTGTTAACGTTTGGGATTGCACCCGCTTCAGCAGAACATTGTCTTGTCGTGCAAGCAGCGCTATATCAGTATCAAGATAATCAGCGTGTTTTAGTGGGCGAGTTTAGTTCTAACTTGGGGCGTGTTGGTTTATATGCTGGGGCAAATGAAATCGATAATTATCAATTAAATGTTGATAAACGAGATGAAATTAGGAGTTTGGAAGTATCCTTTGGTGATCTTTTAAATAGGATGTTGGCCGCAGAAGCATTTGAACAAAAACGTAATATAGCCTTCTGATATAAATAAAATATCAAAGTAAACAGGAAATTTTAGTGCAAATTCGTTAGAATGACGTCTATATTTATACTTTTACTGAAGACGGCGATCACGAGTTGCCTTTCTATCAGTTTCTTTGGTTATCCTACCATTACCATTAGAGGGAAAAATGACAACAGAAACATCTAAGATTATTTATACAAAAACAGATGAAGCCCCCGCTTTAGCCACTTATTCTTTACTTCCAATCGTAAATGCTTTTTCCTCTGTTGCAGGAATATCGGTTGAATCGAGTGATATATCATTAGCCGCGAGAATATTGGCATCTTTTCCTGAAAAATTGTCTGAGGATCAGCGTGTTGCCGATGCGCTTTCTGAATTAGGTGACTTAACGCTTAAGTCTGACGCAAATATAATTAAATTACCTAATGTCAGTGCATCTATCCCGCAATTAAAAGCCGCCATTACTGAACTTCAAGAACAAGGCTACGACATCCCTTCTTACCCGGATGAAGCCACAAATGATGATGAAGTTGTCATAAAAACTAAATACTCAAAAGTTTTAGGCAGTGCAGTAAATCCTGTTTTAAGAGAAGGGAATTCTGATCGTCGTGCACCGCCGGCAGTAAAAGCTTACGCAAGAAAACATCCGCACTCCATGGGTAAATGGAGTCAGGCATCGCGTACACATGTTGCACACATGAGACATGGCGATTTTTATGATGCTGAGACATCAACAGTTATTGAAAAAGCAGGCAATGTACGTATTGAATTGCTTGAAGAAAATGGTACAACTACCGTATTGAAAGAAAAGACGGCGCTTATTGAAGGCGAAGTGATTGACGGCATGTTTATGAGCGTTAAAGCCTTACGTCAGTTTTTTGAAGAAGAAATGGAAGGTGCAAAAAACGCAGGTTTGTTATTTTCTTTGCATGTAAAAGCGACCATGATGAAAGTCTCTCATCCAATCGTTTTTGGCCATGCGGTTACCGTATATTTTAAAACCTTGTTTGAAAAACATGGGCAAAAATTTGATGAATTAGGCGTAAATCCAAACAATGGTTTAAGTAACGTTCATCAGAATATAGAAGGTTTACCCTATTCACTTCGTTCTGAAATTGAAGAAGATATACGTTCTTGTTATGAACATCGTCCAGAAATGGCAATGGTTGACTCGGACAAAGGTATTTCGAACTTACACGTGCCGAGTGATGTAATCGTTGATGCATCGATGCCTGCAATGATTCGTTTAGGCGGAAAAATGTGGGGAACTGATGGCAAACTAAAAGATACTAAAGCTGTTATCCCTGAAAGAACGTATGCCACGATTTACCAAGAAGTGATTAACTTTTGTAAGCATCATGATGCATTTGACCCAACCACAATGGGTACTGTACCTAACGTCGGATTAATGGCTCAAAAAGCAGAAGAGTATGGTTCGCACGACAAAACATTTGAACTCGAAGCAAATGGTTCTGTTCGTGTTGTCGATGAGAGAGGTCAGGTTTTACTTGAACATAAAGTCGAGAAAGGCGATATCTGGCGCATGTGTCAGACTAAAGATGCACCAATACAGGATTGGGTGAAGTTAGCAGTTAGTCGTGCAAAAGCGACTGGCGTACCCACTATTTTCTGGTTAGACCCTGAGCGTGGTCATGATGCTCAAATGATTAAAAAGGTAAATACTTATCTTAAAGGTTACGATACAGATGGCTTAGATATTCGCATCATGTCACCTGATCAAGCGATCCGTTTCACGATGGAACGCTTAATTAGAGGTCGAGATACGGTCTCTGTTACCGGTAATGTCTTGCGCGACTATTTGACTGACTTATTTCCTATTCTTGAGTTAGGTACGAGTGCAAAAATGCTATCGGTCGTTCCGCTTATGGCTGGCGGTGGTTTATTTGAAACGGGAGCAGGAGGATCTGCACCGAAGCATGTTCAGCAGTTTGTTGAAGAAAACCATTTACGCTGGGATTCATTAGGTGAGTTTTTAGCGATTGCTGTTTCATTAGAAGATCTGGGTATCAAAACTAATAATTCAAAAGCGAAAATGTTAGCGACAACTTTAGATCAAGCAACGGCTAAATTTCTAGATAATAATAAATCACCCTCACGTAAATCAGGTCAGTTGGATAACCGTGGTAGTCATTTTTATCTAGCAATGTATTGGGCGCAAGCGCTTGCAGAGCAAGACGAAGATGCAGAGCTTAAGGCATGTTTTACTAAGCTTGCAGCCACGCTAGAGCAAAATGAAGTGAAAATAATTTCGGAATTGAATACGACTCAAGGTCATCACGTTGATATTGGTGGTTATTATCACCCCGATGTTGAGAAAGTGACCAAAGCGATGCGTCCAAGTGCCGTATTTAATGCTGCGATTGATTCGTTATAGCTTTTAGTTAAAACAAATCTAAGTAATCTCAAAGTCGGATAGCGAAAGCTATACCGACTTTTTTTATATCATTTGGAACGCCATAAATGTCATGTAAAGATGAACTTTTTGAAAAAATAGCGACAGATCTTGTGGGTCGCGGTGTGTGTGTGATTGAGCGCGGCGTGCCTGAAAAAATTGCTAAAGACCTGCAAAAGCATGCACTCAACTTACAGACTGACCAATTTAAACCCGCAGCTGTTGGGCGAGGAGAAAGTCAGATAGCGGATCGTCAAATTCGTCGTGATGAAATTCATTGGATTGATGGTAATGGTGAAGCTGAAAGTGCTTGGCTAATATGGACGAGCGAGCTGCAGCAGTATTTAAATCGTCATCTTTATTTAGGCTTATTTTCTTTTGAAAGCCACTTTTCACATTATTCAGCCGGAGACTTTTATGAAAAACATTATGATGCGTTTAAAGGGCAGGCAAATCGAATATTAAGTGTGGTGACTTACCTGAATGAAAACTGGCAAGCTGAAGATGGTGGTGAACTATTGGTTTATGGTGATGGTGAAAAGATCGATGAGGGGGATGTGATTCATACAGTATCGCCAGAAGTAGGCACCTTGGTTATTTTTCTTAGTGAGCAGTTTCCACATGAAGTGTTACCCGCTAAACAGGATCGGTACAGTATTGCCGGATGGTTTAGAGTAAATGGTTCAGGGGCAAGAAATATAGACCCACCTCGTTAGCGTGATATTCATCTGATTTGTTAATCATTAGTAGTACGAGAAGTAACAAGAGGCGAAAGCTCTTAATGACTTGTACTTCGCTAGTTTAATACATGTCGTAATGTTGCATATTAACCGTCCTAAACTATGCTAAAAGTCAGTATGTTATTCGGTGAAATCTTCTTTATCGCTTCATATTGCAATAATAATTAGGATTACCATAAATGAAGAATTCGCTCAGTTTCAAATTTAACCTATTAACCAGTGTGCTTGTTATTGTATTACTTGTGCTATTTGGTATTTATAATCAGGTTCAAACGCGTAGTACCTTAAAAGTAGGCTTGGATAAGCAAATTGAAGCTTCGGTATATCGCCTCGAGAATAGCCTGCCTTCAACGTTATGGAATTTTGAAACAGAACAGCTACAAAGTATTGTTTTGTCTGAGGTTTCTGCACAAGAAGTAAAGGGTATTTTTGTTTTTGATAAATCTAAGTTGTCCTTCGGACGCATGATGAATGCGGAAGGTGAAATTATTGAGTCAGAGCTACCTAAAGATATTCTGGTTAAGAAAGAGGTTACATTAGTTTATGACGACGAAGGAACCAAAAATGAAGTAGGGCGCTTAATTGTTATTGTAGATGAAAGTGCGATCGACAACCTTTTAAAAGAGTCATTGATACGCACTATTATTCAAATTGTTATGATGGTCATTTTGCTCGTCGCTGCCTCAACGATATTGCTTAAAAAAATTGTTATTGTTCCTTTGGAGGAGCTAGGGCAAGCTTTAAGCGACATATCTCAAGGTGAGGGTGATTTAACCAAACGATTGTCGGTAACGGCTGATAATGAAATAGGTAGTCTTGCAGGCGATTTTAATAGTTTTGTGGATAAAATTCAGTTATTGGTTCAGCAAGTTGTTGGTTCGATGACGAGCATGTCCGAATTGATTCAAGATCTGGTGGATGTAGCCCAAAACACAAGTCAAGGTGTACAGGATCAAGGCCAAGAAACTGAGCAAGTCGCGGCTGCTATTAATGAAATGAGTGCAACGTCTCAAGATGTATCAAAGAATGCAGGTGGTGCTGCCATATCGGCTAGTAGTGCAGATAAAGAAGCGGTCGAAGCAAAAGCGGTCGTTGCTATGACTATTGATTCAATTGGTTTGCTTGCTAATGAGATTGAAAATGGTGTGCAAGTGATTAATGACTTGGAGGTTGATGTCGATAATATCACCTCAATGGTCGGTGTCATTCAAGGTATCGCAGAGCAAACAAACCTTCTGGCACTGAATGCCGCAATTGAAGCTGCACGCGCTGGGGAGCAAGGGCGAGGATTCGCAGTCGTTGCAGATGAAGTTCGGTCTTTAGCGAGTAAAACCCAATCTACGACAGAAGAAATTCAAGAAATGATTACGCGTTTACAGCATGGAGCACAAAGTGCTGTGGCTGTAATGCAAAGCAGTAAAGAAAAAGGTGCGAGTACGGTTCAGGAAGTGAATAAAACAGATAAATCACTTGAAGACATTGTATTAGCTGTGTCGACTATCAATGATATGAATACACAGATTGCTAGTGCTGCGGGTGAGCAAACACTCGCAATAGATGAAATAAGCCGAAGTATTACTAATATTGCCGATGTGGCAGACCAGACTGCTGATGGTGCCAAAAATACAGAAAACTCATGTGTTCGCCTTGCTGATTTGGCGCAACAAATTAGTCAGCAATTAGGCCAGTTTAAGGTGTAATCCCCTACAATTATTTTCTATTGCAGCCACTTGCAGGTGCGCACAATAAGGCATTTTACGTAAATCACGCGTATAATGCCTTTTTTTATTTTTAGTGTAATAAATTAAGGTATAGGTATGGCAAACGAAAAATCATTACTTGAACGTTGTGGTGGGAAATGTGAATTATGCTCGGCTGAGAGTGAGTTATCTATCTTTGATCTTCCACAATCAGCAGGCCAAGGTGATTGCGAAATAATGTTATGTGGTCTTTGTCAGCAGCAGTATGCTGCGCATATCGAAGAAATAGATGCGAATCACCTGCGTTGCCTTAGTGATAGTATGTGGAGTCCTGTTCCTGCAGTTCAAGTATTAGCTTGGCGTTTACTTAAACGGCTTGCAGCGGAGAGCTGGGCGCAAGATTTGTTCGAAATGCTATATCTTGATGAGTCGTTATTAGCTTGGGCTGAAGCGGGTGCTCAAGAAGACGATGACCGTAATAGTACGCCGACGAAAGACAGTAATGGCGCAACACTTAAGGCTGGTGATACGGTGACCATTATCAAGGACTTGAAGGTAAAGGGTACCAGTTTTGTTGCAAAACAAGGCACCGCAGTCAGAGGAATCTCATTGACTGACAATCCTGAACATATTGAAGGTCGTGTAAATGGCACACGGATTGTTATTTTGACGTGCTTTGTTAAGAAATCATAAGGCCTTATGCGAGTTAGCTGCATAAGGCGCTAGCTCGCGATTAATGGCTGTAGTGTTTGCTGTTGTGATAGTTATCAGGATCAAAGTCGGGGTAAGCATGTTGCCGCATAACCGTGGCAATGGTGCTATAAACTTCAACCCAGGCCGCCCTTAAATCAGGCGTGAAACCACTTCCTAGTCCTGTTTTTAATGCAAAGATCAGAGCATTTCCAACGGGCGTGTAATCATCAGCGGATACGCCATAGTCAATATGTTTTATAGCAAGATTTTGTAATACAGGAATTAAGCTCTCAATATCATCTAGGCTTTTAACCGCTATTTTTAACGTTGCCATTAACTTTTGGCCTTGCTCTTTCATATCGCCTTTAAACAGCTTTTTTAAAGACGGGTCATATTCAAATAATTTACCGTAAAAGAGTTCTGCCGCCTGATCTGCAATAGGCTCTACTTTTGTAAAGCTTTCTTGAACTAATAATTTTTGTTGTGGTGTTATTGCCATGCTTATTCACTCTATTGGTTAGCCTCGTCAAGGTTAAGCGTAGAATATAATGAGCGAAATTCAACTAGACGCTGATATGAATAAGTAATTTTAAGTGAAAATGTTTTCACCCTGATATTCATCATGGCGTGGCTATAGATAGAAAATTCCGACGAAATAATAGAACGTTACTCAAAACCAATAATAAGCCCTGCTTGGATACAGCGTTGCACAATCACATCTAAGCCTTGAGTGAAACTTAGTTCGGCAATATCACCAAATGAAGCGTTTTTTAGAACAGCAGTGATAAAGGTTGTTTCATCGTCGCTTAATTCATCGATACACATACCTAAGGCAGCATTTCTCCAAACCACTAAGCTGACGTTGCCATCGTCTAAATTAACAGAAATATCGCCATTATAATCAGCTTGATTTACCCGCCAAATATGATGAATGGGGTAGGGAGAAGATAATAGGTATGCAGAGCTTACCGGGCAAAATTTGATTGAAGGTAGTGCATGTTCTTGTATGTTTTGTAACGCTGTTAAAGGCTGGTAATTTTCTGTTGTAGCATGATCGTTGCTAGCATTAAACGCTTTATGCCATAGCCATTCAAGTTGCGCGACATCAGCAAGATACGTGAGTGTTTTTACAGGCTCAAATTCAGCGATATAGGCAGGTAAGTATTCACCATAATTGCCAATATCAGGTGAATGTGATGGATAGTTTTTTAGGTAGCCTGCGACCATGTGAATAAAATACTTTTCTCCCACAAGTTTTACGCAAACGGGGTAAATATTGGTGAGCGCAGTCGTAATACCACCTAAAATACTGCCTCTATAAATCGATAAACGATCGGCTTCTAAAAGCTGTTCAGTATTTAAAATGTATGCGGAGGCATGTTCGATATTAGTTAAACTAGGGTCAAAAATACCTGCGTAAAACGCTTCTTGAAGTTGTTTTAAGTCTTCAATTGCGTGAACTTTTTTAGGTACCACTTCCTTTTTATTGCCCACTATGTCAGCTCCCGCATTAGCTTTTCTGCCTTCTGTGCTTCCATTCGGAGTGTCGCAAAGTTTGGAATGTCTGTGTCCCACTCAATCAATGTCGGAACCGCTCCAAATCGTTTTAAGGCTGCCTTATATAAGTGCCATACAGGTGGGTGTACAGGATGGCCGTGAGTATCAAACAAGTAATTGTCCATTTCCTCATAACCCGCCAGATGAATTTCTTTTACCCTATTTTCTGGAATAGCGCCCAGATATTCATAGGGGTCAAAACCATGATTGGCCGCGCTGACATAAATGTTATTGATATCGAGTAATAAGTTGCAGTCACTCAGCTTGCTCATGCCCGAAATAAACTCCCATTCAGTCATTTCTGTCGCGTGAAAATCTAAATAAGAAGAGGGGTTTTCAACTAATATTTCGCGACCAAGAAAATCTTGTACTTGGTTTATTCTATCGGCGATATGTTTTAGGGTGAACTCGCTATAAGGAAAGGGAAGTAGGTCGTGAGTATGTTGCTGATTGACAGATACCCATGCTAAGTGGTCAGAAACATAAACGGGTTCGAGCCGTTTTATAAGCGTTTTTAGCCGAGCCAAGTAATCCATATCTAGTGGATCTGCTGAGGCTAAAGACATGCCGACGCCATGTAATGTTACCGGGTAATCTTCTCGAATTTTTTCAGCGCGGATGATTGGTAGTCCACCATCCGACATGTAGTTATCACTGAGCAATTCAAACCAGGGAATATCCGGTTTTGTATTAAACACCTCTTGATAATGGCTAGGCCTTAAACCTAGACCAACACCTTGTAAAGTATTCGAATTGAATTGATGGGGGCTCATTGAATGGCTCACTAGTTTAAACTCTATTTATATAATTAAGTGGATTATCTGACAAAAAAAAACAGCATTAGTTCAATGTACCGATGCAGACAACTGTTGGTATTCAGTTGAAGCCATTTCGGTTAGACGGCTGCGAGTACGTTGAAACTCAAACGTTAAACTACCGCTAGTATATAACGCGTCTAAAGATGTCGAACTAGTTAAGAATAATACAACTTTTTGATCATAAAGTTCATCGACTAAAGCAATAAAGCGTCTCGCAGCATCATCCATGTTCGAAAGTATAATCTCACGTTCGCCCACTAAACCGGATCCAATGCTACCATCCTCCGTGCCTCGCGCCTTGATTCTTTCGAAGCTTTGTCCACTCAAAGGGGGGATGTCAAACAACAGAATAGTTTGATAGCGGTTGGTGAGTTCAATGTAATCAAGGTGACTTCTGGGGCCTTCACAAAGCTCAGAAAACGCGAAACATATCGTTGTTTGACTTCGAGCGATGCAAGTAATTTGCCTACCTAAAATGGTTTCGTATAGCTTTTGATTCAGTGATGGTTGATCAAGGTGTGGGCTTGAT